>Ga0116157_10001968_pt1 | contig 20310 bp, 20 predicted proteins | sample AD_UKC048_MetaG_FD_89882 | JGI IMG/M metagenome (GOLD analysis project Ga0116157, IMG submission 89882) | Active sludge microbial communities of municipal wastewater-treating anaerobic digesters from USA - AD_UKC048_MetaG | ecosystem: Engineered > Bioreactor > Anaerobic > Digestate | place: USA...
GCTCAAGGCCGAATTTTTGGCCATTGCACTGGTGCTGGTATACGTTGGCGCGGTCATGGTGCTGTTTTTATTCGTCGTGATGATGCTGGATATCAACATTGACAGTGTGCGGCAGGGGTTCTGGCGGCATTTCCCATTGGCAGGCAGTATTGGCGCTCTGGTGGCACTTGAAATGGCTGCCGTGTTGATGGGCGGCTTCCGCCCTATTGGAGAGCCCAAAAATTCAGGTTCACTGGAGACGATGGCTGGTCAATTTTCCAACACGCGTGAGCTGGGCAAGTTGCTTTATTCGGAGTATGTTTTCCCAGTTCAGATTGCGGCCGTCATCCTGCTCGTTGCCATCATCGCGGCCATAGCTTTGACTCTGCGCGGCCGTAAGGACAGCAAGCACATTGGTGCAAATGAACAGATTCGGGTGAAGGCCGGGGATCGCCTGACCATGGTAAAAGTCGCTGCGACTCAACCTGCGCAGCCTCGCGTTGAAGCGGCTACTCCTGTGGCAACGGCCGAAGTGGAGAAAAAAGCATGACATTAACCCTCGGCCATTTCCTGTCTCTGGGCGCAATGCTGTTCGCCCTGTCTGTCATTGGCATTTTTCTGAACCGGAAGAATCTGATCATTCTGTTGATGGCTATTGAACTCATGCTCCTGGCCGTCAACATGAACTTTGTCGCGTTTTCCTATTACCTGGGTGATATGCACGGTCAGATTTTTGTGTTCTTCATTCTGACTGTGGCAGCAGCCGAGTCAGCCATCGGGCTGGCTATCCTGGTGCAGTTGTTCCGAAACAAGTCCAGCATCAATGTGGACGAACTCAATACGCTCAAGGGTTAATAAAGATGAGTCAAACCCTCTCTGCTTCAACCCTGTTGATAGTTCCCCTGGCGCCGCTGGCCGGGGCCGTTCTGGCCGGCGTTCTCGGAACATCGTTTGGCGGTAACTGGATCGGTCGCCGCGTGTCGCACAGCGTGACCATTCTGGGCGTTTTGATAGCGTTTGTCGTTTCGGCGATGACGCTGAAAAGCGTGGTGGCGGATGGTGCGCGATTCAATGAAACCATTTACAACTGGATGGTCGTTGGCGGCCTGAAGATGGAGATCGGTTTTCTGGTCGATGGCCTCACGGCCATGATGATGTGTGTGGTGACATTTGTATCGCTGATGGTTCACCTTTACACCATTGGCTACATGGAGGAGGACGAGGGCTATAACCGCTTTTTCGCCTATATCTCCCTGTTCACGTTCTCCATGCTGATGCTGGTGATGAGTAATAACCTGCTCCAGCTGTTCTTCGGCTGGGAAGCCGTGGGCCTGGTTTCCTATCTGCTGATCGGTTTCTGGTTCAACAAGCCGACGGCCATCTTTGCCAACATGAAAGCTTTTTTGGTGAACCGGGTAGGTGACTTTGGTTTCATATTGGGCATCAGCCTGATCGTGGCCTATGCGGGGACCCTGAATTACGCAGAAGCCTTTGCCAAAGCCGAGGCGCTTTCCAAGTTGAGCTTCCCGGGAACGGAATGGATGCTGATCACCGTGATATGCATCTGCCTGTTCATTGGCGCGATGGGTAAGTCAGCCCAGTTCCCGTTGCATGTGTGGTTGCCAGACTCCATGGAAGGCCCAACACCTATCTCTGCGCTGATTCACGCTGCGACGATGGTGACTGCAGGTATTTTCATGGTGGCACGCATGTCACCGATGTTTGAACTGAGTGAGACCGCTTTGAACTTTGTGATGGTGATCGGCGCGATCACAGCACTGTTCATGGGTTTTCTGGGCATTATCCAGAATGACATCAAGCGGGTTGTGGCTTACTCCACTCTGTCCCAGCTTGGGTATATGACTGTCGCGCTCGGGGCCTCTGCCTATTCTGTAGCCGTATTTCACCTCATGACCCACGCCTTCTTCAAGGCATTGTTATTCCTGGCTGCGGGATCGGTGATCATGGGTGTTCATCACAACCAAGATATCCGATGGATGGGTGGGTTGCGCAAGTATATGCCGATCACCTGGATTACCTCGCTGCTGGGCTCCCTGGCACTGATTGGTACGCCATTGTTCTCTGGTTTTTATTCCAAGGACAGCATTATCGAGGCGGTAGCGGAGAGTCACTTGCCGGGCGCTGGTTTTGCGCATTTTGCCGTGTTGGCCGGTGTGTTTGTGACGGCCTTCTATTCTTTCCGTATGTATTTTCTGGTGTTCCACGGAAAGGAACGATTCGATCAGAACCCGGATGCCCATCACGGGCACGACGATCACCATGGCCATGGCGAACATCACAGCCCGCACGAATCACCCTGGGTGGTGACGTTGCCTTTGGTGCTGTTGGCCATCCCATCCGTTGTGATCGGTTACTTCACGATCGACCCCATGCTTTTTGGCGAGTTCTTCAAAGGAGCCATATTCGTGGACCTTGAAAAGCACCCCGCCATGGAAGAGCTGGCGCACGCCTTTCACGGGCCCATGCAAATGGCCATCCACGCCTTGACCAGCTTGCCGTTGCTGCTGGCAGTTTCAGGTGTGGTGGTGGCCTATGTCTTTTACATGGTCAAACCCGAGTGGCCTGCTGCGATCAAACGCACCTTCATGCCGGTGTTCACCCTGCTTGAGAACAAGTATTACATGGACTGGTTCAATGAAAACGTATTGGCACGTGCCACCCGCATGCTGGGTACCGGACTGTGGAAGGGGGGCGACCAGGCCATCATTGATGGCACGCTGGTCAATGGTTCCTGGAAGCTGGTCGGATGGGTTTCCAGTGTCGTGCGCCGCGCGCAAACTGGCTATCTGTACCACTACGCACTGTCGATGATCCTGGGTGTGTTCGTGCTGATGACGTACTTTGTGACGTGGCCCATGATCACGCAATGGCTCAACAAATAAGGAGAAGAAGAATATGGGTTTGTTGAGCCTGGCAATCTGGATGCCAATTGCTTTTGGTGTGCTGCTGCTCGCGTTGGGTCGTGACGATCAGGCGCGCAGTGTTCGCTGGCTTGCGTTGATCGGCGCCCTCGCCAGTTTTCTGGTGACTCTGCCGTTGTACGGTGGCTTCAAGCTCGGCACAGCCGCGATGCAGTTTGTAGAAAAAACTCCCTGGATTGAACGCTTCAACGTCAATTACCACCTGGGTGTGGATGGCATTTCACTCTGGTTTGTGGTGCTCACGGCGTTTATAAACGTCGTTGTTGTGATTGCGGGTTGGGAAGTCATTGCCCGTCGTGTCAATCAGTACATGGGTGCATTCCTGATTTTGAGCGGGTTGATGATTGGTGTATTCAGTGCACTCGATGGCTTGCTGTTTTATGTCTTTTTTGAGGCCACTCTGATTCCGATGTACCTGATCATCGGCATCTGGGGTGGACCGAACAAGATCTATGCGGCCTTCAAATTTTTCCTTTACACCTTGTTGGGCTCGTTGCTGATGCTCATTGCACTGATCTTCCTGTACACCAAATCTGGCGGCAGTTTTGATCTGGCCACCTGGTACAAGCTGCCTTTGGGCGCCACAACACAAACAATGCTGTTTTTCGCGTTCTTTGCGGCATTTGCGGTCAAGGTGCCGATGTGGCCGGTGCACACCTGGTTGCCTGACGTTCACGTCGAAGCACCCACCGGCGGCTCCGCCGTGCTGGCAGCCATCATGCTGAAGCTGGGCGCCTATGGTTTCCTGCGCTTCTCGATGCCGATTGCACCGGATGCCGCGCGTGAGTGGGCGTGGTTGATGGTTGCCCTTTCCCTGATTGCCGTGATTTACGTTGGTCTGGTGGCGCTTGTTCAGCAAGACATGAAAAAACTCGTGGCCTACTCTTCCGTGGCGCATATGGGGTTTGTGACGCTGGGTTTCTTCATCTTCAATGACCTCGGTGTTTCTGGCGGGTTGGTCCAGATGATTGCGCACGGTTTTGTATCGGGCGCCATGTTCCTGTCGATTGGGGTGTTGTACGACCGTGTTCACTCACGGGAGATATCCAGCTACGGGGGAGTCGTCAACACCATGCCCAAATTCACGGCATTTGCCCTGTTTTTCACCATGGCCAATTGCGGGCTTCCCGCCACGGCTGGTTTCGTTGGCGAGTGGATGGTGATACTGGGTGCCGTCAAATTCAATTTCTGGATTGGCATGGCTGCTGCCAGCGCACTGATATTTGGTGCGGCCTACTCGCTCTGGATGTTCAAGCGCGTGTATCTGGGCCCGGTTGCAAACAATCACGTCAAGGAACTGATCGACATCAATTCCCGTGAGTTCCTGATGCTTGCGTTACTGGCAGGGGCCGTGCTGTACATGGGCGTTTACCCAAAACCTTTCACCGATGTCATGGGTACATCGGTCGCCGAATTGCTCAAGCATGTGGCTATAAGCAAGCTGAACTGATCCAACTGAATTGAGAGACCTGAATCATGATTGACAAACTCAGCTGGATCGCGGTTTACCCGGAGATCGTCCTGCTGGTCATGGCCTGCGTGATCCTGCTGGTTGACCTCGGCGTCAAGAGCGCACGCAGAAACGGCACCTACGTGCTCACACTACTCACATTGGCGCTGGTTGCCTTTTTATCTGCGTTGTATGCAGACGCCGGAACCACGGTGTACGGTTTTGGAAACATGGTTGTCAGTGACCCCATGGGTAATTGGCTCAAATGCTTTGCAGCCCTCGCCGTCATGGTGACGCTGGTTTATGGCCGACCCTATGCGGCTGATCGGGACATGCTGCGAGGCGGCGAGATGTTCACACTCAGCATGTTCTCGTTGCTGGGTATGTTCATCATGATCTCGGGTAACAACTTCCTCATCATCTACATGGGGCTGGAGTTGCTCACTCTGTCCAGCTATGCCCTGGTAGCCTTGCGTCGGGACAATGCCACCGCGACCGAAGCGGCCATGAAGTATTTTGTACTGGGAGCACTGGCTTCCGGTTTCCTGTTGTACGGACTGTCCATGATGTATGGGGCAACCGGCTCCCTGGACGTCAACGACGTTGCCCGAGCCATCGCAACGGGTCAGATCAAACACCAGGTCCTGGTTTTCGGGCTGGTATTTGTGGTGGCCGGACTGGCCTTCAAGTTGGGTGTTGTCCCGTTTCACATGTGGATTCCGGACGTCTACCAGGGGGCACCAACTGCGGTGACGTTGATGATTGGTGGCGCGCCCAAGCTGGCTGCCTTTGCCATCGTGATCCGCTTGCTGGTCGAAGGCATGTTGCCGCTGGCCATTGACTGGCAGCAGATGCTGATGGTGCTTGCTGTGGGGTCGCTGTTGATTGGTAACCTGGCGGCCATTGCGCAAACCAACCTCAAGCGCATGCTGGCTTTTTCCACCATTTCGCAGATGGGCTTTGTCTTGCTGGGCTTGATGTCTGGCGTGATCAACGGCAACACCATCTCGTCGGCTGACGCCTATGGTTCATCCATGTTTTATGTCGTGACCTACGTGCTGACGACACTCGCAAGCTTCGGAGTGATCATGCTGCTGGCACGTGATGGTTTTGAGAGTGAAGAGATTTCCGATTTCGCCGGTTTGAACCAGCGTAGCCCGCTGTACGCCGCCGTAATGGCTATCTGCCTGTTCTCCTTATCCGGCATTCCTCCCATGGTCGGGTTTTACGCCAAGCTGTCGGTGCTGCAGGCGCTGATTGCGTCGGGCCAGATGTTCCATCTTGCGCTGGCTGTGTTTGCCGTGATGATGTCGCTGGTCGGGGCCTTTTATTATTTGCGCGTCGTCAAAGTGATGTACTTTGACGAACCAGCCAGCACCCATGCCGTTTCAGCCTCGACCGATGTTCGTGTGGTTCTGTCGATCAACGGGCTGCTGGTGCTCGCCCTGGGTCTGGTGCCTGGTGGCTTGATGTCGCTGTGCGCTCATGCCATCGCCCAGATGATGGCGCCCTGATCCGTTGCGCGCGCTTAATTGATCGTGTCCCAATCTGCGTCGGTCTGGCTCGTGGTTCTGGGTGCCTTTTGTGCTGCCAACCTGCCGTTTATCAGTCACCGACTGATGGCCGTAGTGGCTTTCTCAAAACCGAAATCTCTCGGTTTGCGTCTTCTGGAACTGGTTGCCTTCTATTTCCTGGTGGGTGGCCTGGCTTTGTTGCTGGAAAACCGGGCTGGCCAGATCGCTGAACAGGGCTGGGAGTTTTATGCCGTCACCGGTGCATTGTTTGTCACGTTTGCCTTCCCCGGTTTTGTGTACCGCTACCTGCTCAAGCACCACGATTGAGTGCCGCTGACGGCTGGAGTATCTGAATATGTCTGATAGCCACCTGATCGAGGAGAAAGTGACGAGTGAAGAGCTCGTCAAGGGCCATTTTCTCCATGCCTATCGCGACACGGTAAAACTGCCCAGTGACAAACTGGCCACCCGTGAATACGTGGTGCATCCCGGTGCGGTCATGGTCATTCCCATGCTGGAAGACGCCTCAGGCGCTGTCCGTCTGGTTCTGGAGCGGCAATTTCGATACCCGTTGGGACGCGTCATGATCGAATTCCCCGCCGGGAAACTGGACCCGGGTGAAAGCATCCAGATGTGTGCCCAGCGTGAGTTGCGCGAAGAGACGGGCTACTCGGCCGGACAGTGGGCGCGTGCTGGTGTGCTGCATCCCGTCATCTCCTATTCGACGGAATTCATCGACATCTGGTTCGCACGTCAGTTGACGCCCGGCAACCGGGATCTCGATGAAGGTGAGTTCCTGGAGATCTTCACGGCGACACCTGCGGAGCTTTATCAGTGGTGTCGCGAGGGCAAAGTCACGGATGGCAAGACCCTGGCAGCAGCACTCTGGCTGCAGAATGTGCTGTCCGGCGCATGGGATTTGACATGGCAGCAACCCGCTGGCACCCGTTCCATCTGACAATGGCGCTATGAAAGTCCTGGATCTTCAGTGTTCCCGCCACCATGTATTTGAAGGGTGGTTCGCATCCGAGGATGACTTCACGAATCAGCTTTCACGTGGTCTGGTGACTTGCCCGCTGTGCGCAGACGTAGCCATTGTCAAGAAACTGAGTGCACCGCGCCTGAATCTCGGTGGTCAACGCAACGAATCCCCAGCCGGCAAACAGGATGTGGTGGTGGCTGCCAGTCCGGACCCGGCTTTGCAGGCGGCGTGGATGGCCATGGCGCAACGCGTGCTTGCCAATACGGACGACGTGGGTGACCAGTTCGCCGAAGAGGCCCGCAAGATTCATTACGGGGAAACGCAGGAGCGCGGCATTCGTGGCAAGGCCACACCGGAGGAAACCGAGTCCCTGCTCGAAGAAGGCATTGCCGTGATGCCCATCGCCTTGCCAGAGGCGTTAAAAGGTCGCCTTCAGTAAAAGGCCGCAGAGCAGAACCGCTTCGTGGCGCTCAGTGCGTCGTCAGTACCTGACGAATCGTGGACGCCAGCTCCTTGGCCACAAATTTCGCCACGTAGGCGTCTGCCCCTACGGTCTTGACATGCCCTTCGTTGGCGGTGCCCGTCAGAGATGAGTGGATAACTACGGGGATCGACTTGAAGCGCTGGTCCTGCTTGATATTCCGCGTCAACGTGAAACCATCCATGACCGGCATCTCCAGATCGGTCAACACCAGGGCCACTTTGTCCTGAACTGTCTTACCTTCAGCTTTGGCCTCGTTGGCGATGGATTGCAATCGGTCCCATGCTTCCTGGCCGGTCTTGGTCATGATGTACGGCGTGCCCATTGCTTTGAGACCCTGTTCAATCATCGAACGCGCAACCGGGGAGTCGTCTGCGGCAAGAATGATGGAGCCTTTGGGCAGGTTCACGGCTGAACCAATGGACTGTGGCGTGATCTCTTCCTGTGCTGTGGGCATGACGTCCCGCAAAATCTGTTCCACATCCAGCACCTGGGCCAGGCGGGTGTCTTCGGCATTGCCATCCAGCCGCGCGATGCTGGTCACCAGCCCGCCGCCATTGCCTTCCGCAGCCAGGACCTGGTTCCATTCCAGGCGGACGATCTCGTCAACTTCCTCAACAGCAAAAGCCTGGGTTGTCCGGGCGTACTCCGTCACCATCAGAATCGTGAGGCCGCGCCTGGGCACACAGCCCACCACGGCCGGCAGGTTGATCACCGGAATGATCTGCCCGCGGATGTTGGCAACGCCCATCACGTTGGCCGGCGCGTTGGCCATGGCGGTGATGGTGGGCATGACCAGAATTTCACGCACCTTGAAGACATTGATGCCAAACAGCTCGCGGCGGTCCGTGCCCGGCGCTTCTCCCAGCCGGAACAACAACAATTCAAACTTGTTGTTGGCCGTGAGGTTGGTGCGTTCGTCTACGTCGTGCAATGCGGTATTCATGAATGGACATCCGGGTTTTGGGGGATGCCATAGGATAGGGGCCAGAGGCTATTTCACGCAATGTTCCTAGCCCTGCATGAGCGGCGTGATTGCCCTGCTATTCCCGCTTTAGTTTTCAGGTGTCAGGCCGTGAACTGCAGGGCAGCCAGCCCGGCGTACACACCGTTTCGCGCCACCAGCTCAGCATGGGTTCCATGTTCCACCACGCGGCCATGGTCCAGCACCACAATGCGGTCTGCCCGCTGCACGGTTGCGAGGCGGTGGGCGATCACCAGCGTGGTGCGGCCCTGCATGGCCGATTCCAGTGCGGCCTGGACCATGCGCTCGCTCTCGGCATCCAGCGCGCTGGTAGCCTCGTCCAGCAGCAGCAGCGGCGGGTTTTTGAGCATCGCACGGGCGATGGAGATGCGCTGGCGCTGGCCGCCACTCAGGCGTACACCGCGTTCGCCCAGAAACGTGGTGTAGCCTTCCGGCAGCGCTTCGATGAATTCATGCGCAAAGGCCGCTTTGGCCGCTGCCTTGACTTCGGCATCGGAAGCGTCCGGTTTACCGTAGCGGATGTTTTCCAGCGCGCTGGTTGAAAAGATGACGGCGTCCTGCGGAACGATGCCTATGCGCTCACGCAGATCATGCAATGACAGCGATTGGGTTGGAACGCCGTCCAGAAAAATGGGTTGCCCAGCGCCCGATGTATTGCTTGCATCATTGCGGTCTGCATCGTAAAACCGCAGCAGCAGTTGAAACACGGTGCTTTTGCCTGCGCCACTCGGGCCCACCAGCGCCACGGTTTCACCGGGGCTGACCGACAGCGTGAAATCCTGCAGCGCCGCCTGAAGGGGGCGTGACGGGTAATGAAAGTTGACGCGCTCGAACCGCACCGCGCTACCCGCTGCGGTGGCGGGCAGCTGCGCCGGCCGGGCCGGTGACGTGATGGGCGAACTGCTGCCCAGCAGCTCCATAAGCCGCTCCGTGGCGCCCGCGGCGCGCAGCAGGTCGCCATACACCTCGCCCAGCACCGCAAACGCGCTGGCCAGAATGATCACATAGACCACGGTTTGCCCCAGATGGCCCGCCGTGATGCGACCAGCCATGACGGCTTGTGTACCCTGATACAAACCCCACAGCAGAGCCGCAGACGTGGCGATGATGATGAACGCCACCAGTACGGAGCGGGCCTTGGAGCGCCGCACCGCCACCTTGAACGCGTTGTCGGTGGAGGCGTCAAAGCGTTGGGCCTCCCGCCCTTCGGCGGTGAAGCTCTGCACCACGGGAATGGCGTTCAACACCTCGGCGGCGATCGCGCTGGAGTCGGCCACACGGTCCTGGCTGGCGCGGGACAGCTTGCGCACCCGCCTGCCAAACCACAGGCTGGGCAAAACAATCAGCACCAGCACGCCCAGCACCTGTACCATCACATACGGGTTGGTCCAGATCAGCATGGCCAGGGCGCCCACGCCCATCACACCATTGCGCAGGCCCATGCTCAGCGACGAGCCCACCACGGTTTGCACCAGCGTTGTGTCCACCGTCAGTCGGCTCAGCACCTCACCGGTTTGGGTGGTTTCAAAAAATTCGGGACTTTGCCTGAGCACGTGGGCATACACCGCGTTGCGCAAATCGGACGTGACGCGTTCGCCCAGCCAGCTCACCATGTAAAAACGTGCGGCAGAAAACAGGCCCAGCGCCACGGCAACCGAAAACAGCGCCAGAAAATGGTCTTTCAGCGCCATCACCTGTGTGCCCCTGTCTGCGCTAAGCGCCCCGGCTGGCAGGGCGCCGCTGACCAGCCCGCCATCAATCAGGCTGCGCAGGGCCAGCGGAAAAGCGAGCGTGGCCAGCGCCGCCAGCACCAGAAACAGTCCCGCCAGGGCAATGCGCCCCCGGTAGGGTTTGAGAAAAGGAAGCAGGCCCGACAGGGACTTGGGTGTTTGGGATTTGGCGCGTTCAGAAGTCATCGAAGGCATATGGGGATGAATGGCGGAATCGGGAGGCCCGGAAGGAAATTTTGCCCTATTTAGGGTATCAAATTGGCCTCTAGCCCTTGTCATATATGCGTGAGTAGCTATTAAAAATGTAGCATCTTTCAAGAATACAGGGCAGTCACAATCTCAGCGGTTTGGCGTAGCCGGTCATCTCCAGATAGCCGCGGCCCACGTGGCGGTTGTTGCTGTCGTACAAATCGGCCAGTCCTTCCCAGTAAACCGCGCCGGTGGTGTTGCGGCTGTCCAGTTCCTGGTTGTCCACCAGCGCCTTGACGATGTAGTAGTCCGCCGGGGTGCGGACCAGCCATTCAACCGGGTAGCTGGCCAGCGTCAACGGGCTCTTCCAGCCGCGCGAGGCTTGAAAAATCACTTCACCGCGGCTGAACACGTGGGCCCGATCGGGCGGGTTCATTTTGGGATGCCGAAATGAACCGCCGTCCCACACCGTGTCGCCGGATTTATCGCGCAGCCGGAAGGCGGTCAGCGCACTGCCGTCAAACAGGTTCATGCCAATCCAGTCCCAGCCAACCGCGCCGGGGGGCAGCACCTCGTCGCTCCATTCGTGGTCCAGCCAGGCGACGCCGCGTGATGCTTCCACTACCATCGTTTGCCCCTTGACCGTGAGTGATCCGGCCACGGCCATTTGTGGCTTGCTGTAATAAAAGCTGGCCTGCTGGGTTTGCGGGCCCTTGCGAGACAACCCTTTGTCACCCTGCAGCATCAGCGGCTGGGTTTCGCGGAATTGCAGGTTGAGCTGGAAGTCTGCACCGGGCACGACGGCGGTGTATACGCTGCCCTTGCGCACCAGCGACCAGTCGCGCAGGCGAATGTCAGTGTCTTTCTCGCTGGCTGCCGCAGCCTTGATGTCCGAAGCGCCAGAGGACCGGGCCAAGCGCTGGTCATGCCAGAGTTTTTTGCCCTGCACATCGGTGATGGCGGCGTGCGCAAACAGCAGCTGCTTTGCCGCGAACGAGGACTGCATGTCCTGCGTGCCGTCCACCCGGGAGCGGAAGAACGTGATCTGAAAGCCAAACAGCCGGGCTGTGGCGTCTGCTGCGCCCGCTGACCCACTGCTGGCGTAGCCGGTGATGTACCACCACTCGGTACGGGTGTCCGGATGGCTGCCAAAGTCGCGCGGGAACACCAGAGCCCGTGCCTTGAATTCTGCTGCGCTGCCCATGCCGCTGCCGCTGGCCAGCCCGGCCAGCCCGGCCAGCAGCAGGGCGCGGCGCAAGGGGGAAGGAAGCGTATCAACCACCATGGGAAGGCTGGACAGGATGGGCAGGCACCAGCGCACTCAGGCGAGCAGGGCGTGAATGCGTTCCTCGACCGGGCTGCAGTCGCCAAATGATTTTTCGACCCAGGCCGCATCGTGGTAGGTGGGCAGGTAACGCTCGCCCGAATCGCACAGCAGCGAGAGGATGGAGCCCTGCTGTTTGGCAGCGCGCATCTCCGACGCCAGCGTCAGCATGCCCACGAAATTGGTGCCGGTGGATGGCCCCACGCGGCGACCCAGCAGGCCGGACAGCACCCGCATGGCCGCCACGGAATCCGCGTTCGGCACGTCCATCATGCGGTCAATCAGCGTGCGCATGAAGCTTGGCTCCACCCGCGGCCGCCCTATGCCTTCGATGCGTGAGCCCACATCCGTCAGCGTGAGGTCGCCGGTGCGGTGATATTGCCCAAACACCGAACCCACCGGGTCCGGCACACACACCTGCGTCGTGTGGCGCTGGTAGCGCACATACCGGCCAATGGTGGCGCTGGTGCCACCGGTGCCCGCACCCACTACTATCCAGCGGGGAATGGGGTGCCGTTCACGCGCCATCTGCGTGAACATGCTCTCGGCGATGTTGTTGTTGCCCCGCCAGTCGGTGGCGCGCTCGGCGTAGGTGAACTGGTCCATGTAGTGGCCGCCGGTCTGGGCCGCCAGCGAGCGCGCTTCGTCGTACACAGCGGCTGCACTGTCCACAAAATGGCAGCGCCCACCGTAAAACTCGATCTGCGTGATCTTCTCGGGCGACGTGCTGCGCGGCATCACCGCCACAAAGGGCAGGCCCAGCAGCTTGGCGAAGTAGGCCTCGCTCACCGCCGTGGAGCCGCTGGAGGCCTCCACAATCGTGGCGCCCTGCGTAACCCAGCCATTGCACAGCGCGTATAGAAAAAGCGAGCGTGCCAGACGGTGCTTCAGGCTGCCGGTCGGGTGCGTGGACTCGTCCTTCAGGTACAGGTCAATCCCTTGCGCGGCAAAAGTAGGCAAGTTCAGCGGGAAGAGGTGCGTGTCCGCACTGCGCTGGAAATCGGCCTCAATACGCGCGATGGCGCCGTGCAGCCAGGTGGAGTGGGGCGGTGTTGCAGCGTTCATCGCAACATTGTGGCAGTGAAAACTGCGGGGCTGAGTATTTATGGATTGGCGACCCACGCCCGAACATTGGCAATAGCGAACCGACCGTCTGCAATGATGCGTTGCTTTCGACCAAATCAGGCCATAAAAGGTCAGGCAACGTCGGGGCGATTCACAGGGTTGGTTGTGCGGCGTGCGTTGTCTGCAATGGCGCCGGCCACAAACCCAAACAACGAGGGTGGAAGATCGTGGCCCATTCCCTCGACGATCGAGAGTTCGGCGCCTGCAATATGGGCGGCCGTGTCCCGTCCACATTCCGGGGGAACGAGGGGGTCGTCTGACCCATGCAACACCAGCGTCGGAGCCGTGATGTTGGCCAGTCGTGGTCTCAAGTCACCGGTTGCTGCGATGGCAGCGAGTTGCCGCCAAAACCCGCTTGGGTTGTAGGCCCGTTTGACTTCGGCCAAGGCTTGGTCACGTTGCGCGGATTCGTCGAACGGATAGCCTCGCCCGGCAATCACTTGTGAAAAAGCAACGCAGTGTGCGAGATAGCCCTGTTGGTCTTTCAAAGGATGTGGCGCGGGCGATGTCATCTTCGCCATCACGGCAGGGCTTGCCCCCGGCAGATCACGATTGCCAGTGCTCGACATGATGGAAACCAGAGACAGAACGCGTTCAGGATGCTCACTGGCCAACACTTGGGCGATCATGCCGCCCATTGACCTCCCAGCCACGTGCGCTCGTTCGATCATCAACGCATCGAGAAGTCCCACAGCGTCGTTCGCCATATCGAACAGCGTATACGGGACATCAGGCGTTTCGCCGCGAGCGACTGCGCCGGAAATGGCAGCGAGATCTGGCATCGATGCGCCATCGAAGTGAGTTGAAAGGCCAGTGTCGCGATTGTCAAAGCGAATCACGCGATAGCCTTGTTCTGCCAATAGCTGGCAAAACGTTTCGTTCCACCGAATCATCTGCGTGCCCAGGCCGGAAATGAGCAGAACAGCTTGCGCCTCGCTGTTTCCAAAAGAATCGTATTCAATGTCAATGCCGTTCACTTTAATTTTGGACATGGCGTGTGGTTCCTCTATGTTGATGTGTCGTGTGCTTTTTGGGAGCGCTGCTCATCAGAGTGCCAAGCTTGGCGAGCGTGCAAGCGCTACCATGGCTGCAGAAACCGTCGCTACCAATACAGGGGCGATTGATGCAACGGCGCCGGTGCAAATGCCATCGGCTGTCTCGCGTGCGGCGTTCACCAGCGCACGCCCGGCTGGGCGCAGGACGGCCTGACGATCTCCATTGGCGCCCTCGCGTGCCACAAGGCCAATCTTTTCGAGCACGATCAACTGACGCAGCACAGCCGATTGACGCAGACCCAGTGGACGCACGAGTTCCGAAATACTTATCTGACCACCGTCTGCTTGCGCTAGCAAACTCAGTAGCGCAAAGTCGTTGAAGTTGATGCCATGGAATGTGCCCAACTCGTCGTCAAGTTTGAGTTGCAGGCTGGCATTGGCACGATGTAGCGCCAGACAGAATTCGAGTGTCGTGTTCATCAAGGTTTGCCTCCTGGTTCGTCGTAGCCGAATTCGCCGACGCAAGGGATTTCCTGGCGCCAGAGGCCAACCAGCATGTCCAATTCCTGTGCGGCATTGAACGCGGGGTCTTCGCTGGGTTTGACCCTGTCAAGCACCTCAAAGAGAAAGTTGGTCTCGCCATGCTCGACCCAATCCTGTGCAAGCCTCGCGTTGCGATGCCGTCCATGCCGCAGTTCAAAACGATGCCGGTTCAGGATGCCTTGAACGTCGGTACTGCCTGCCACCAACGCCCGGCCTGTGATCTGGTTGCGGATCGCGTAGACACCCGCTCGGGTTTTCGTTTCCAGATACTGTCGTTTCAGCGTTTGTTTGCTTGTCATCATCATCAATCCTTTTGTTCCAAATGAGTCACTTCGAAAGCGATCGCACTTCGGTCAGCGGCAGCGGGTACGCCAGGTGCCTGACGTAATCGCGAACGTCGGCCGGCCAGGCCTCGGTCTGTTGGCGGAACTTTGCCGCGTCGTTTGCAAACAGCGCGCGCGAGGCCTCTTCAAACCCTGCCAAATCACCCGTCATGGCTGACATGAAGTGGTAAGCACATTCAATCGCCTGGCGTTGACGATCCCGGCTCAGGTTGGCCCGACGTGCCTCCTCAACCAGTTTCCGCAAAGTCACCGACGCACCACCTGGCTGCGCAGCCAACCAATCCCAGTGGCGCGGCAGAAGCGTGACTTCTCGCGCGACAACCCCAAGCTTGGGTCGGCCACGGCCACGCGGCTCATCAGATTCCCCGGAATTGATCCGTGCAGACTCGCTTTGTTGAAGCTGCAGCCCCTCTGGAGGCAGGCGTGCCAACATCTCGGCATCGCTTCCTCGAGTGTCAATTTCGACAACCTGGCCAGTCTGGTCGCAGAAGGTCAGTAGCGGACTGGCTACGTCAGACGCCAGAGCATGTTTCACAGCCAATGCATTGACCGACAAGCTGCCCGTAGCGATGCGCTTGTGGCCGTTGAAGCTGGTGTAGGAAGGAGTGGCGGTATCAATCATGGTGAGACGGGGCTCAATTGGATGAGCTAATAATGCCCGGGTTAAATTCAAGTTTGAATAATATCCGGATTAAATTAGCATGTCAATACTACCCGGGTTAAATTTGTGCCATGACGCTTTTTAGGCCTGGCGCGCCGGTACAGCCGAGGCACCTTTTTCTTGCTGGTTATTGGCCGGGTTGGTCTTAAGCCCGTTCTTGTTGCGCAGCTTCTGGCGACATCGTGCCATCGTTGCTGCGCACTGGCCCAAACTGGCATTCCTTGGGTTGTTGGGTATGGATATGTACCAAGGCCTGACTATCAAGCTGCGAAATCCACATCCGTGATCAACATGGGAGTTGTCGTGGCTCTGATGCCTTTGATGTCTGCCCTGCTCTCCGTTTTCTGGATGATTGGCATCAAGCAACTGGACATTGCGCGTTCAAGTCTGTTCATGGATCTGCTGCCCATCTTCGTGGCATTGGCAGCATCCTCACTGTTGGGCGAACAACTGCGTTCCCATCACGCTGTTGGCGGGCTATTTGCATTGGCGCGGGTCTGGTGGGGGCAACGGCCACCAAAAGTCACGGCATAGTCAGGTTAATTGCCACATTTACTCAAACAAGGCCGTCATTATTGTCAGCGCAAGGTACGGCGGGCGCGCCGGTGACAAATTTGTACCCCGCCAAGTTAAGCAGATATCGATGCAATAAACTGGTCGAGCACTAAGATACTTTCATTGAGTGAGTTAGCGCTGTCGATGCCCCAGCTCGGAAACTGACCGTCAATATGCATGCGCGCGAGGCCGTAGACCAGCGCCCGGCCGCCAAGCACGTGTCGACTCACTTCTCCCGGGCCTAAGAGACCTTCCGCTGCAGCTTCAGTCAGAAGTTGACTCATTGTTGCGCGCAGCCCGTCATTTCTGTCGCGCAGCGTGGGACGATCAAACTCTATCGCGGCGCGCGCGGATATCACTTGAAAGTGGGTTGGGTTGGCAAATGCCCAGCGGAGAAAGCCGATGCCGATGGCGTGGAACTTTTGCAACGGGTTCGCGTTTTTCGCATCACCCAGCGATTCGCCTACTGCATGTACGAGGCGCTCCTGTGCTACCTCTGCCACCGCAGTTAGCAACGCAGTGCGATTCTGGAAATGGCGAAAAGGCGCGCCAGGCGAAACGCCGGTGCGCCGAGCGACCTCGCGCACGCTGACGGCTTCCAGCCCTTGCTCCTCAATCAGTTGGACAGCTGCATCGAGCAAGGCGCGACGCAAATCTCCGTGGTGATAGCTGGGTTTCGACTGTTTTGGCAAGCGGTTGACTGCTGAATGGAGGGCTGTCATTGGGAATTTTTGGGTCTTTCTTGGAATTATTGTAATCGTCGATTACATTCGTGTATACTTCGATGTGATCGGTGATTACTTTGGTTCTTGAGGCTCTCATTTGAACAACTCAATCCCACCGATATCCACTAACGCCCCACTCAAAAAATCACCTATGAAATCATCCGTTTACGCCCTTGCCATACTCAGCGCATTTACCTTTGCAGCACAGGCTGCCCCGAATGACGGAATAGTCGGCGCGTATGCCCGCGTCGAAGTCGGTCGCAGCAACCTGGGCCTGTCGGGTACATTGCCGCAAGCGGGATCCAACAACAACGCTCAAGCTGCCAAGCTGTTCGGTGGCTACCGCCTCAATGAGAACTTCGGAGTTGAAGCAGGCTATGCATCGTTGGGCTCTTTCGCTACAACAGTCGTAGTTGGCAGTACCGGCGTCAAGCAGGACGGGCGAGCCAGCAGCCTCTTCGCTGCTGCGACTGGCAGACTACCTTTGGGTGAATCGTTCGCGCTCCACGGCCGATTGGGTCTGTCGTCTGGCAAAGTAACCGGCACCAATGTGCTCCCAGCCAGTGACAACCTGATGGGCAGTAAGGACTCGGTGCTGTTTGGTCTTGGGGCGGAATACAGGCCAAGGCCGAACATCGCTTTGACGATCAACTATGACAGCTACGGCAAGCTGTCTGACAACGTCAAGGCCAACGCTTTTCTTTTCGGCTTGCACTTTACGCTTTGACGCAATGGTCACCTCCAAACAAGCCAATTGGCTCCTCCCCACGGGGCTAATCGCGCTGGCGTTCATTCCAGTGTTGGCAGGCGTGTTCCGCCTTACCGCGCTGGCCAGTGACGGGCCGCTTACCCTGCAGAACGCACGCTTCTTCGGCGCCCCTATCCCGGTGATATTGCACATCCTTAGTGCAACGATGTACAGCTTGCTCGGCGCCTTTCAGTTCGCCCCAGGCTTTCGCCGCAAGCGGCCAGCCTGGCACCGCGCCGCGGGCCGCATCGTGGTGGGCACGGGCCTAGTCGCGGCGCTGTCCGGGCTCTGGATGGCGTGGTTTTACGCAATTATTCCGGCCGACAGTGCGCTGCTGCACGGCTTCAGGCTCTTCTTCGGTTCGGCGATGGCGTTTTCTATTGTCTTTGGGTGTCTCGCTATCCGGCGAAGAGACGTTGCTCGGCATCGGGACTGGATGTGCCGCGCCTATGCCATAGCGCTTGCCGCCGGTACCCAGGCGATAACCCAGCTGCCGCTTCTGCTGCTCTTCGGTGCACCAGACGAGTTGACCCTGGCACTCTTGATGGGAGCGGCTTGGGTAGCGAACCTTGCTACTGTCGAGTGGTACATCCATCGCGGACGTACAGCTTGAGCGTCAAGCAATACCCTGACAACGAGGCCAGAGTGGCGTACCCTACACGCTTGCCCGCACGAAGCGCTTCCCTACGCGTCATTTCGCGGCCGCCATCAGTTCATCGCACCTCGAAATCTGCGCTTTGTCGCAAAGAAACAGATCATCTACATGGCAGAAGATAGATTTGCAACCCTCAACCGAACTCTGGAGTCATCACCCATGAAAACACGCACATCAAAACTACTGTTTGCCCTCACGGCCTTTGCTATGACGTTCGCCGGTACCTGTGTCCATGCCGCAGGCTTTCAACACGGGTTTGCCGCTGATCCTGATGGCAAGCCACTCGAAATCGGCATCTGGTACCCAAGCCAGACCGCCGTCCAGCCCATAGCGATGGGACCGACGACGATGAGCGTTGCGGTCAATGGAGCCGCACAAGGCAAGGCCCTTCCACTGGTCGTGATCTCGCATGGATACAGCGGCTCCTTTCTCGTTCATTTCGACACAGCCATTGCACTGGCCGACGCCGGTTTTGTGGTGGCTGCGGTCACCCACACGGGCGACAACTACGCGGACCAGAGCCGAAGCGCCAATGTGATGGACCGGCCGCGCCAGATCAGCCGCGTGATCGACCACATGCTATCGGCCTGGGATGGCCACGCCATGATCGACCCGACGCGTATCGGCATGTTCGGCTACTCATCCGGCGGCTTCACCACGTTGGTGAGCATCGGTGGCATTCCTGATTTTTCAAAGGTCGGGCCTGAGTGCCGACAGTACCCTGGCGACTTTGCATGTCAGCTCGTCGCCAGAAGCGGGGGCAATCTTGGGGCGCCCCTCACATCAAGAACATCCCGTTCGGCCGATCCCCGCATCAAGGCCGCCGTGGTGGCTGCACCCGCGCTAGGGTTCGCGTTCTCGCCTGACGGGCTCAATAGCGTTAAAGTGCCCGTACAACTCTGGCGCGCTGAAAACGATGCACTGCTGCCGCACCCACGGTATGCGGAAGCTGTACGGCTCGCGCTGCCGGCGACGCCTGAGTATTTTGTCGTTCCCAATGCAGGGCATTACGACTTCCTGGCACCTTGTGGCGCGGCTCTGGCGTCGATTGCTCCCAGCATTTGTAGCAGTGCTGTTGGTTTTGACCGGACGGCTTTTCACACAAGCTTCAATTCAGCGGTCGTGAGCTTCCTCAACAAGACTTTAAAAACTGGGTCGGGAGTCGCCTACTAATTCAGCGCGAAGTCATGTGGTCAAGGTCTTTGCCACAGGAGTCGGTCCGGCTCGCGTGGAACTATCAACGGCCTACCAATCTTCTTTCACCGCCAGCACCGCGTCCCGCCCCGCAGCGGCGCGTCCGGCCAGCCACGCCGTCACCGTGCCGGCCAGAACCACCGCGCCACACAGCAATGCCAGCCGCCCCCAGGGAACAGCCAGGTCCATGGTCCAGTGAAAGCTTTGCGGGTTCACCACGTTGACCAGCACCAGGCTCACGCACAAGCCCAGCGCCAGCCCGGCGATGGACCCGATCACCGTCCACGCCAGGCCTTCGCCAGCCACCACCGCCAGCACCTGCCGGCGCGTCAAACCCAGGTGGGCCAGCAAACCAAACTCCTTGCGCCGGGCCAGCACCTGCGCGCTGAAACTGGCGGCGATGCCAAATAGGCCGATGCCAATCGCCACGGCCTGCAACCAATAGGTCACCGCGAAGCTGCGATCAAAAATTTTGAGGGACGTTGCACGAATCTCGCTGGCCGACGCGAACTCGATCAGGTCCCCGCGACCCGGTGTGCCAGCGGGGTCCGCGGTTTGCAGGGATGCCAGTGCACGAATTGCCTCCTGCGCCTGGCCCATGTCGGCATGATCGGTCAGCCACAGCGCGAGGTCGTTGGCGCGGCGGTCGCCGGTCAGCCGCTGGAAATCACGCTCATCGATGGTGATGGCGCCAGACTGCCGCGCATAGTCCCGCCAGACGCCTGCTACAAAAAACGTAGCTGCTCGCGCATACTGGACGGGGGCTGATGCCGCATTTGAAGGGTCATTTTGGGCTTTGAATACCCTGGACAGCGGTTCAAACACCTGACCCGGCGCTGCACCAAACAGATCGACCATGGCTTCGCTCACATAGATGCCGATGTAACCCGGCGGAACGGGTAGCGGGTTGGTCACCAGCGGCAAGTTTTCCGCCGGGTCGTCGATGCGCCGCGCTATCAGTGCCACGGCGGGTTTGGCGGCGTCCAGCAGCAGGGCCTGGGTGCGCTGGCTGCTGACACGCTGCACGCCTTGCACCTGTGCCACAGCCTGAACAAACTCGGGCGAAAAATAGGCAGTGTCGCCCGCGCTGGTGGTGCTGGCGGTGCGCACAAAGAGTTGGGCGGGCAGCACCACGTCCAGCCATTGCGTCACCGACTCGCGAAAGCTGGCCACCATCACCGTGAGTGCC
>Ga0116157_10001972_pt1 | contig 20276 bp, 18 predicted proteins | sample AD_UKC048_MetaG_FD_89882 | JGI IMG/M metagenome (GOLD analysis project Ga0116157, IMG submission 89882) | Active sludge microbial communities of municipal wastewater-treating anaerobic digesters from USA - AD_UKC048_MetaG | ecosystem: Engineered > Bioreactor > Anaerobic > Digestate | place: USA...
GAAACTCTTCGTGGGGTTGGTGGTGGCGAAGCTGGAAACCTTCTTGCTGACCTTCTTCCCGTGGCAGAATTCGCAGGTGATGCTGCTCAGGTCGGTCTTCATCGAGCACAAGACATCGAATGCCCTGTTGCAGTCCGAACAGAAAAATTCGTAAATCGGCATATCAACAGCCCTCGGAATGATCTCATCGTGAAGGACACCACGGTCGGTCGGGGCCAATCCTAGCACATGGCCGCCAGGGAGTCAAACATCCCCGGGGAGAAGATCGCCTTTGACACGGCCCGGCACGCCGAGTAAACTATCCTTTCACGACCATGGCAGACCAGACCGTCACTCTCGAACAGCTCAAACAGGCGCTCGCCCAGCCCAATGCAGCCATACGCAAACGGGCACTCGCGATCATCTTCAACGACGTCAAGATCGAAGCAGCGCCCCTGCTGGAGGAGTATCTCGGCAAAGAGTCGGATCCCGCCCTCCAGGGGCTCACGATCAAGGTTCTGGAAAAGCTGAAGGCCTTCCGGGAGTCGGCCGGCCAGGTGCCGATGGAGCGCCTGACCCCGCTCCTCCAGAATCCTGATCCCCAGGCCCGCCTTCTCGCCCTGCGGGCCATCGCGACACGTCAGGCCCCCCAACTCGCCGAGACGGTGCTGCGGCACTGCGCCGGCGACACCTCTCCGGAAGCCCGGGCGCTGGTGGCTAAGATCCTGCGCAACAACCCGCACCCGGCGGCAGCCCCCCTCCTCCTCGCCCTCGCCGAAAGCGATGTCGAGTCCGTCCGTCAGGATGCGATCGAAGGGCTCCTCGGCCTCATCAACCAGTGCCTGCTCCCCGAGATCCTCAAAACCCTGCTCGACCCATCGCCGTCCCTCAAGATGCGCGCCTATCAGCTCATCAGCAACATCAGCCGCGCCAACCTCATCGACTCGCTCGGAGCCCTGCTCGCCTCCCCGGATCCCGAGAAATCCCGACTGGGGGGGAAACTGCTTCCCAGCTTCATGAACCCCGACCTGATCCCTCTGCTTTCCCGCAACGCCGCGCACCGCGACGAGGAAACGGCCGCCCTCTGCCGGCGGACGATCTTGCTGCTCGCCCAGAAAGGCCATTTCGAAGCGGTTCAGCTCCTCGAGAAGCTCTCCCGGGAAGCCTCGGCTGCAAAAGGGGCTGCCGCCACCGCTTCCCAGGCGACCGCCAAACCGACCCCTGCCCCCGCGGCCGCCCCCCCACCCTCCCTGCCGGGAAACACCCTCGCCAAGCTGGCCGGCCTCTTCGCCGGGTATCCCGAGTTTCTCCAGAAGCCCCTCCAGGGCATGACGCCCGCGGAATCTCCCGCGCAGGTCATCCTCCGTCTCAAGGAATGCTACGCCCGAATCCGGGATCTTCTCGCGGGGCCTCTCCTCACCGCCTACTTCACGCGGGGACGGCGGAGCGCGCACCTCGACCGAGTCGCCTTCCGGGCTCTCCAACAGCGGATCTCGCAGATCGATCTGCTCGCCCTGCTCCGATCGCTCGCCCCCGCCTTCGACCTCACCCGAGAGGGGGAGCTCTACCCCATCTCCATCGCCTCCCGCTCGCAGAACTCCTTCGGCGACCACATCATGGAATCGATGCGGGTGTTGCAGGACATTTTCCAGACCCTCGACTCCCAGGCGGGAGATCCCGGTAAATATACATCGAAAACAATAGAATTCATGGAGGACCTCGTCTCATCGCTCGCTCCCGTCAAGGCCAACAAGCTCGCGATCAAGTGCGGCGACACGTCAGGCATCAAGGTGTTCGATTTTTTCCAGTCCCCCCCCGCCCCGATCGAAAATCGGCTGCTCATGAACTTCGATCTGCCGATGCATGCCCCGCTGCTTATCAGCGGCGATTCGGTCACGGCGATGAACCTGGCTCCCTTCCTGACGTATGACTCCGCCGCCCGGTTTATTACGTCCAATTCTCCGGGCGAACACGAGATCTGGGAGTATCTGATCAACCTCGGCATCCTGGACCCCTTCCTCCTCTTCATCAAGGAAAAACCGGTCTGAACCCATGCCGACACACCCCCTCCCCCCCCTGCTCGAGCGGATTCTCCTGACCCCGGAGAACACGCTGCTCGACACCCTCCGGGCCATCGACGACTCGGCCCTCGAGATCGCCCTGATCGTCGACGGGGAACGCCGGCTGCTCGGCACCGTGACGGACGGAGACATCCGCCGCGGCCTGCTTCGCGGAACCCCTCTCGATGCCCCGATCAGCCTTCTGATGAACCGCAAACCGATCGCGCTGCCGGTGTCGACGCCCGACGACGAGCTGCTGTACACGATGTCCCAGCGCTCGGTCAAACATCTCCCGCTCATCGACGGCCGGCGACGGGTCATGGGACTCCGTCGTATCCAGGATCTCGTCGCCCGTCAACCGCGGCCGAACTGGGCCGTCATCATGGCCGGCGGCAGGGGCAGGCGGCTCGGCCCGCTCACCGATACGACCCCCAAGCCTCTCCTCCCCGTCGGCGACCAGCCGCTGCTCGGCACCATCATCGACCGTCTCCGGCGGCACGGATTCCGGAACATCGTCGTGACGGTCCATTACCGCGCCGAGATGATCGTCTCCTATCTCGAGAGCCTCCCCACCGCGGATCTCGATCTGCGGATCGTGCAGGAGGAGGAGTATCTCGGCACGGCCGGCGGCCTGAGGCTCCTTCCCGATCGGCCAGACCGCCCCTTCCTCCTGATGAACGGCGACCTGCTCACCTCGATCAATCTCGGAAATCTGCTCGACTACCACGTCTCGTCCGGCAGGCCGCTGACCGTCTGCACGCGGGAGTTCAACTTCCAGATTCCCTACGGCGTGATGACCATGAGCGGGGCCGCCCTTGCGGGAATCGAGGAAAAGCCCTCCCAGACCATGATCATCAACGCCGGCATTTATGTGCTCGACCCGCGGGTTCTCTCGCACCTTCCCGCCACAGGCCCCTTCGACATGCCGGATCTCATCCGCGCCGTCCTGGCCGATCCCGCCGGCGTCGGCTGCTTCCCCCTGTCGGAATACTGGCTCGACATCGGCAATCCGGCCGACTACGAGCGGGCACAGAGCGAGGCCTCATCGATCCATTCGCTATGAAATGGATCGTCACCGACGCCGCCATCACCTGGGAATCCGCTCTTCAGGCCCTTCCCCACGACATGCGCGACATCTACTTTTCCTACCGCTGGCACGCCCTCTTCGCAGCCGACAGCCCGGCCCTTCCCCGACTTTTTCTCTGCGAACGTGAGAAGGGGCGGCTGCTCTATCCCTTCCTGCTCCATCCGGTACCCGCGACCCTGTCCGCGCAGCCGGCCTACGCCTGTGAGTCGGCCTACGGGTATGGAGGCCCGCTCGCCTGGGACCTCGATCCCGATGCGACGGCCGAGGCGGAACGTCTGTTCTGCACCTGGGCCCGCGCAAACAATGTCGTCGCCGAGTTCATCCGGTTCCATCCGTTGCTCGACAATCACGGGATCTTCTCGGCGAATCTGGAGATCGAAACGAACCGTGAAACCGTGCCGGTTCCGCTGGACGCGCCCTTCGAAACCCTGTGCGGGCGGTTCTCAGCTGCCAAGCGACGCAATATCCGGAAAGCCGCAAAAGCAGGCCTGACGGTCTCGACCGGAACGGATTTTCCGGCCTTCTGGCGGCTCTACGAGATGACGATGACGCGCCGGCATGCACCGGCGTTCTATCACTTTCCCGCCGGGCACCGTGTCCTTCTCGAACAGATCGTCCGGGACACGGGCTTCCTCCTGGAAGCGCGCATCGGCGGCCGGATCGTCGCCGCGGCACTCTTTCTCGTCGCAGCCGGCACCCTCCATTACCACCTCGGAGGCAGCGATCCCGACGCGCTCTCCCTCGCTCCGAACGATGCCCTGATGGCCGAAGCGGTCAGAAAGGGGCGGGAACTCGGATTGAGCCGGCTCCATCTCGGCGGCGGTGCCACCACCGCCCCGGATGACTCACTGCTCCGCTTCAAAAGCGGGTTTTCCCCCTCTCGGGCCGCGTTCAGAGTCGGGAAACGGGTGCATGATCCCGAGCGACACGCTCAGCTGCGCCGGCTCCGGCAGGAGCGCTGCGGCCACGGCTCCCCCCTGTTTCTCTCGTATCTGGAAACGCCGTGAATTCCCGCCTTCCGGGATGACGAGCGGCCCCGGTGTCGATCGACACCGGGGCCGCTGGATCGCTCGAACGCCGTTACTCGCCCGAACTCTCGGATGAGCCGGAATCCGACGAGCCGCTGTCGGGGGGCGGATTGTCGGAAGAACCGCTGTCCGACGAGGATTCGTCGCCGGTGGGCTCGCTGGAGTCGCCACCCGTCGAGCTGGTGTCATCGCTCGGCGGCGCACCTTCGGTGAGGGAAATGTTGCAGGCAGGGCAGTCGCCCGGGCCATCGGAGGTATAACCGCACTTCGAGCAGGAATACACCTTGTCTTCGGCCGGGGGCTGCTCTTCCGAGGGCGGGGCCTCGTTGTTGTTGGCCGCTTCTTCGGGCGGATTTTCGGGAACGGTGCCCTCGCCCGTGTTTTCCTGCTGGGTCTGCTCTTCTCCGGAGGTTTCCTCCTGGGCATACCCGGCAGCGCAATGGCCATACACGCCGCACACCAGAACGACGGCAAGAACCAGATGCATCAGACGCTTCATGACGCGCCTCCTCACGATGTTTGAAATACCGATGGCTCAGCGATTATACTGTGCCGGACACCCCATCCGCAAGCATGGTACTCTCATGAACGCAAGACACCTCCCCCCGGATTCGAGACCTCCCCTCCGGGTCGCCCTGATCATGCCCGACATCCCCCAGAACACGGGGAACATCGCGCGCCTGTGCCGGGCGACCGGTGCCGAACTTGTGCTGGTGCGGCCGCTCGGCTTCCGGCTCACGGATTCCCACCTCGAACGAGCCGGCATGGACTACTGGAAACAGCTCTCGCCGCTCATCCTGGACGACCTCGAGGCATTCGAGGCCTGGGCGGCCGACAAGCGGGTCTGGTATCTCTCGGCGCACGGCAGCCGGCTTTGGGCGGAAGTCGTCTGGAAACCGGGCGACGTGCTGGTGTTCGGCTCCGAATCCGAGGGCCTGCCCGAACGCGTGTGCGAGGCGGCGGCCGCGGCGGACCGCCTCGTGACGCTCCCGATGCTCGAGGGCACCCGCTGCATCAACGTCTCTGCCGCCGCATCGGCTGTGGTCTACGAGGCTCTGCGTCAAATCAACGGCTGGCAGCCGCTTCCCTGAAGAGGGGCTTACTCTCCGTCGTCGGGCAGCGGGGCCGGGGGCATCGCTGAAGACGCGTCATCCGGGCTCGTTCCGGCCGAATCGCCGGCTTCGCCCTTTTCGGATTTCGCGATCTCCTCTTCGGCCATCGCCTCGATCTCGTCGCCCATGTCCTCACCCATCTCGCGGGCCATTTTCTTCGCCCAGCGCGCGATCGAGCGGGGATCATTCTCGTCCAGGCCGGACAGACTTGCCGGGTCCGCCATCGATTCGAGGATCTGGTCTTCCGAACGGATCGTCCGGAAGCGGGAAACGAGCCTGCGTGTGTTCGTCGAGGCGCAGGCTTCGCAAGGCGGATGTTCGGCCAGCTCCGAAATTCTGCACAACACCGAAAATGTTTTGCGGCAGTCGCCGCAGCGGTACTCGTACATGGGCATGATGAACACCTCGGCTGATACGGTTGGTCTTTTTCTTTACGGCAGTATAAAGTTCCGGTAGTATAAGATCAACATCGTATCTCTGTCAGGTGCCCAGGGTCCGACACGCATGGAAAAATCACCCTACGAGCTGATTCACAGCTTCGATGAGACGCTCTGGCGCCAGGGCCTGGAAGCCCTGGTGGTTGAGCACTCCCCCGCCTCGGTCGAAGCCATTTTCGGCCTCCTCTCGGACAAAGCCTGGCGGAAGCGCGAAGCGGCGGCCAAGTCCCTCGTCGAGTGGGGCCCTGAAATCATCCCCGTCCTTCTGCCGCGTCTGAACGCCCAGAACCCCGATGAATTCTATTGGATCCTCTATATCATCGGCCACTTCGACGATCCCCTCGGCCGGGCGAAGATCCGCGACTTTCTCAACCACTCGGATCCGGAGATCCGCGGCTACGCCGTACGCGCCCTCTCGATCTGCACCTCTCCCGTCAACGCCCAGATCCTGTATCCGCTGCTGAACGACAACAACTGGGCCGTCCGCAAGCTGACGTTCGAGCGGCTCCTGGCGTTCGGCGACACGATCCTCGACGATCTGCGCAAACTGCTCGCGACGACACGGGACGACCCCAACCATCCGGTCGTCGCCCTGTTCGTCAAGCTCGGCAGGGAGTCGGTTCTGCCCGAGCTCGGCCAGTATTACCAGACCGGTTCGTTCTCGATGCGCTACTCGATCATCTCGGCTCTCGGGGAGGACGCCTCCTCGAATGCCGCCGTCGATTTCCTCGTCAACGGCCTTTCCGACCAGTCCTGGGTGATCCGGAAACGCGCAGCCGAGCTTCTCACGGCGATCGGCCCCCGGGTCTTCGACCGGCTCTCGGCCTGGTTCGGCCGGGGCGACTCGCTGATGAAGCATCAGATCGTGAACATCATCGTGGAGCTGCTCGGCGAACGCTCGCTGCCGCTGATCCGGCGCCTGCTCAGCAGCAACGAACAGGAATACCGGATCCTCGCCGTCGAAAGTCTCAGCCGGCTCCCCGGTGACGAGCCTGCCCGCCTGCTGATCAAATGCCTCAGCGACCAGCAGCGGATCGTATCGGATTACGCCTCCGACTGCCTCGCCCGCAAAACCAACCTGAATCTCGAGCTGCTCCTCGAGCACCTCTCGACCGACGACGAGAATCTTCGGTTCCTCGTCATCAAAACGATCGGCTCGATCGGCGGTCTGGCCCTCAATCCGATCATCCGCATCCTCGAGGAGGGCAACAAGCAGGAGCGCCTGTTCCTGCTGGGCGTGCTGCAGCGCATAGCCCCCAACCAGAAGCTGATCGATGCCCTCATCACCCTCCTGGGCGACCCCAACTGGCCCGTGCGCAACGCGACGGCCGGCTGCCTCCGCTCCTACGGAGAAATGGCGGTTCCCGCCGTCGTGCGTGTGCTGAACTCGCCGAGCGAGGACATCCAGTACTGGGCCCGGCGCGTTCTCCTTTCCCTCGGTCCGTCGGCCGTCACGGTTCTGACGGGCATTCTCGACGAAGGCACCGACGGCTCGCTGATTCCGCACATCATCTCCGCCCTTCTGGCGATGGACAACGCGGACGCCGTGCCGGCCGTCGTCAAGTTCCTTCAGAAGAGCGACGACAACCGCATCGATTCCGTCTTCTCCGGCATCGGCGAGATCGCGTCCCGGGAAGTGGTCGACAATCTGCTAAACCTGATGACGCATCCCGACGAACGGATCGCCCGCTGGCTCGCCTTCCTCCTCCGGAAGGTCCGCAAACCGGTCCTCAAGCGCTCCGTCCTGCTCGGCCTCAATCACCCCAACGAGCAGTGCCGCAGCTATGTGCTCGAAGCCGTCCGCCACTGGGGCAATCTCACCGAAGCGGAACTCAAGACGCTCATCCGGCAACTCGAGGTCGAGAAAACCCGTCGCAACATTCAGCTCGCCGCCGAAGTTCTCGCCGGGTATCCGCTGCCGTTCACCATCTTCGCGGCCAAGGAGTATCTGAAGTCCTGCGACGCGGATCTGATGCTCGACCTGATGCTGATCTTCGCCAGTCCCGACCATCAGGGATTCGGCCTCATGCTCGCCGAGCTGCTCAAGACCCGCTCGGAGATCATAAAAGTTGAAGATATAGAACGCGTCGGCAAGGTACTCGGCCTGATCTTCAAGACCCGGCCAGAAGGCATCCTCCAGGGGCTCTCCTCGCCATCGATGGCCTACCGGCTGTGCTGTGTCGTCGCCCTCGAGCAGATCGACGACAAGCGCGTCGCCTTCGCATTGATGGACAATTTGAACACGCGCGACGCCCCCGACGTGATCCAGCGCGCCGTCAAAATTCTCGCCCGGTATTTCTTCTCGGAAGACTTCCGCCTGAAAGGTGCCGTCACCGACTTCCTCCTCTCGCTCGGCATGGTGATCGTGAAGCCGCTCTCGGAATACGCCGCGACGATCGAGAACGACATCGACCGGAAGGCGCTCGTCGATCTCATCGAAAGCGTCGGCGGCACGGTCGACCAGGCGCTTCTGCGCAAGAAGGGCGAGCAGAAGGTCGTCCTCTCGGATGATCATCTCGACAACGTGCTGGAGCGGCGCAAGCAGGCCATGGCCGAGCTCGAGAAATACGACCGCATCATCCAGGAAGCCCACACCCTCGATCTCACGATCATGTTCACCGACGTGAAGGGATACACGGCGTTCAGCTCGAAAGCCTCGCTCTCCGAGGTCATGTCGATGCTCAAGCAGCATGACGAGATCCTGGTGCCGATCTTCGAGAAGCACGCGGGAAAAGTCATCAAGAAGATCGGTGATGCGTTCCTGGTCGTCTTCGAGCAGGCTCCCAAGGCTCTTCTTGCCGGAATCAACATCCAGCGGCAGCTCCAGACCTACAACGCCACGGTGCCGGAGGAGCGGAAACTCTCGATCCGCGTCGCCATCAACACCGGCTCGGTGATCTGCCGCGAGAATGACATCTTCGGCGACGCCGTCAACGTCGCCGCGCGCCTCGAGGGCGTCGCCGACGCCGGCGAGATCGTGATATCCGAAGCGACGGCCGGCAAGGTCGACGCGACGATCTTCGAGCTCGTCCCCTACGGGGAGCACAAGCTCAAGGGCATCGAAAAGCCCGTCAAAACGTTCCGCGTCACCTGGTGACCCCCGCCCGGCCCGTATGGCTGCCGCTCGGGCTCAGGACGCGGGCTTGTGGGCGAACGGCGCCTTCTGCTGGGGCGTGGCCGGCTTCGGGGCTGCATTCTTCTCGGCCAACGTGGGGGCGGCCGCGGGACCGCCGCCGGAAATATTGAATCCGCGATCTTTCAAGTGCGTCTCGAACGTTTTCTTGTCCTCGGCGTTCTTGATGCCGTCCTCGAACGTGATGCGCCGCTTCACGACGAGATCCTCGAGGCACTGGTCCATCGTGATCATGCCGTCATTGCGGCCGGTCTGCATGACCGAGAGGATCTGGTCGATCTTGTCTTCCTTGATGCACCGGCGCACCGGCATGTTACCGACCAGCACTTCGTAGGCGAGCACGCGCCCCGACGAGAGATACGCGGGAATGAGTCGCTGGGAGACGATCGCGCGCAGCGTTCCGGCGAGCTGCATGCGGACGGTCTGCTGCTGGTCGCCCGGGAACGAGCCGATGATGCGGTGGATCGACTCGTAGGCGTTGATCGTGTGCAGGGTCGAAAAGACCAGGTGGCCCGTTTCGGCCGCCGCGATCGCGAGGTGCATCGTCTCGAGGTCGCGCATTTCGCCGACGAGGATGACGTCGGGATCTTCGCGCAGGGCACTGCGAAGGGCGTTGGAAAAGTTCAGCGTGTTCGTGCCGAGTTCGCGCTGGGTGACGGCGCACCGCTTGTGCGGATGCACGAACTCGATCGGATCCTCGATCGTGATGATGTGATCGTACCGTGACCGGTTGATCTGATCGATCATGGCGGCGAGGGTCGTCGATTTTCCGGAGCCGGTGGCGCCCGTCACGAGAATCAGGCCAGAGCGGTGATTGCAGATCTTGAGCATGATGTCCCGGTCGATCGACAACTCCTCGAACGTGGGCACGATGTTGGGGATGATGCGGAACACCGCGGCCATGCCGTTCTTCTGGACGAACATGTTCGCGCGGAACCGGGCGCAGTCGGCGATTTCGAACGAGAAGTCGAGCTCCATGCGTTCGTTGAACGTCGCCTTCTGGGCTTCGGTCAGCAGCGAGAAGAGCAGATACCGGCTTTTTTCGGGCGTGATCGTCTCGAACGTGGTGCGGACGAGCTCGCCGTGGATACGGATGCTGGGCGGCAGGCCGATGTTGATATGGAGATCCGAGCCGCCCTCCTCGTGCAGGTAATAGAGGAGTTCCTTGACGTCAGTGATATTTTCTTTGTTATATTTTCGTGTCAATACACGCGTTTCGACATTCTCGGGCTGGAGGCTGTCGATCGTGATCTTTTCCTTTTTCAGGACCGAGTCGATCTGGTCGCCCGAGAGCTTCGAGCTGAGCGAGATGATCTTGTCCTTCTCGAAATCCGTGCTCGACTCGTACAGGGCGAGGAAGGAGGGAATGCCGGGGTAATCCCGGCGCTTGAGGATCTCCTTCGACCACCAGGCGACGTCGGCGTTGCGGTCCATCGTCGCAAGCAGCAGATCCTTGATGAAGGCGTTACGGGGGTGTTTCGACAGGTTCTCGACGATCGTGTGCCGAATCGAGAGATCCTTGTCGTCGAGTTTCAGCAGCAGCAGGCCGGCCACGAGCTCGAACTTCTGCAGCTTCGAGATGGCCTCGACGCCGCAGGTGCGGATCAGGGTGTTGCGGTTGTTGTCGATCAGAAACAGCAGGGGCCGCAGGGCGTCCTTCGAGCCGATCTCGCCGATGACCTTGAGGGCGGGCAGGAGCAGCTTTTCGTCCTCGCTGTCCAGACTGGCCAGCAGCGGATCGAGGGCGTGAACGCCGAGCCGGGCCAGGATCTTCATCGCGTATTCCTGGATGAACACCGACTCGTCTTTCAGGAAGGGCTGGAGATCCTGGACGACGAGCGGGTCGCGGACCTCGGCGAGGGCGGTCAGCAGGAAGTATTTCGACTCCTGGGTCAACGGGCCGAAAAACGCCTGCAGCTCCTTCATCACATCGAGGCCCAGGACGCGGCCCATGAGAACCATGATGGAAATACGCGTTTCCTGGCTGGCGGAAGGGAAGATGCCAAGCAGGGGCTGGACGATCTCACGTCCCCAGTTGGTGAGCGCCTTGATCGCCTCTTCCCGGACGAGCATCGAGGGGTCTTCGAGCAGGCGCAGCAGGGTCTGGAGGGAGGCATCGCTGCGGATCTCGCCGAGGCCGGCACAGATATAGGGCCGCACCACGGCGCTTCGATCGGCTTCCAGCATGCGCTGGAACAGGGAGAAGGTCTTCTCCTTGAGGATCAGCGGGATCAGCTTGATGCAGTCGTATTTCTGCCGGCTCGGGCAGGACATGAAGAATTCCTGGATGATCTGGTAGATGCCGTCGCCCTGCTCGATCAGCAGCTTTTTCGCCTGTTTTCGGAGGATCCAGCTCGGGTCGCTGATCTTGTCGAGCATCAGCAGCACCATCGCCTTGTCGGGCTTCTTGCCCAGCGCCTCGAGGGCCAGCCGCCGGATTTCATCGTTTTCGCGGCTGTTGACAACCTCGACGAGCTCGGTCTTCTCGATGAGATTGAGCTCGACCATCATGAAATACGTCCAGAACCGGACGGTGGTGTCGCTCGAGAGGCGGAGGGCGGGCAGAACGTCTTTGAGAACGGTCGGATAATTACAGACGACCTGGACGGTCTTCTTCTGGATCGTCTCGAATTTCGAGGAAAGGGCGAGCGGAAGGATCGTCGAGATGATCTTGCGCTGTTTTTCCGTATTCTGCGACTGGAGGAGCGAGCCGAACTTGTCGATCGCGGTCTCGTTGTCGAGATAATCGGTGCTGCGGAGCTTGTCCTGGAGGCTTATCAGGATTTCTTCAATCATGGTCCGATCCGTTCGTCGTAAAGTTCACGCCGGAATAGTATACCAATCTCTTCAGACGTACACCACAAGAATCGGCAGGGGTCACGGATCTCTTGACCGAAGGGGCATTCTGGTGTAAAATCGGCAGATCAACTTCCACGACGGAAGCATAAACGAACGGAGGTACACCCCATGGCTCTTGTTTCTATGAAGGCTCTTCTCGAGGCCGGTGTCCATTTCGGCCACCAGACCCGCCGCTGGAACCCGAAGATGGCGAAATACATCTTCACCAGCCGCAACGGCATCTACATCATCGATCTGCAGAAGACCACGAAGCTGCTCGACGAAGCCTGCGAGTTCGTCAAGAGCGTGGTGCGTGAAGGCAAGTCCCTCCTGTTCGTTTCCACGAAGCGCCAGGCTCAGGACATCATCAAGGCCGAAGCCGAGCGGTGCGGGATGTTCTTCGTGAACTACCGCTGGCTGGGCGGCATGCTGACCAACCATGTCACGATCCAGAAGCGCATCGGCCGCCTCAAGGAGCTCGACGAGCTGATCGACAGCGGCAAGATCGAGTCGTATCCGAAAAAGGAAGCCTCCCAGATGCGCAAAGAGCGCGAGAAGCTCGACCGCTCGCTCGGCGGCATCAAGAATCTGAAGGGCATGCCCGGCGCGATCTTCATCATCGATCCGCACAAGGAAGCCATCGCCGTTGCCGAAGCCCGCAAGATCGGCATCCCGATCGTCTCGGTCGTCGACACCAACTGCGATCCCGACCAGATCGACTACGTCATCCCCGGCAACGACGACGCCATCCGCGCCGTGAAGCTGGTCACCAGCCTGATCGCCGACGCAGTCATGGAAGCCCTCGAGGGCAAGCCGTTCGAGGAAGTTCAGGGCGTGGCCGCTGACGCCGCCGCCATGGCCGCCGCCGCCGGCACGACCGCCCCCGTCGCCGCCGCGACCGTCACCAAGGTCGCCGAGGAAGGCGCCGAGAAGCTGGTCATCGAGTAAGACCGTCACCCGCGGTTCCCAATCACCGCTGTAATCGCATAAAGGGAGTAGAAGATGGAAATCAATGCCAAGATGGTGTCCGAACTGCGCGAGAAGACCGGCGCCGGGATGATGAAGTGCAAGGAAGCCCTGGTCCAGTGCAAGGGCGACGTCGAAGCCGCCGTCGACTATTTGCGCAAGAAGGGTCTCGCTTCGGCTGACGGCAAGTCCGGCCGCGCCACCTCCCAGGGCCTCGTGTATCCGTGCCTGTCGGCCGATCGTCATGCGGCGGTCATGCTCGAGATCAACTGCGAGACGGATTTCGTCGCCCGCAACGAGCTGTTCAAGGACTTCATCGCCCAGCTCGGCCAGCACGCGCTGAACACCCCGAAGATCGCCACCATCGCCGATCTCGATGCCTCCACCCATAACGGTCAGAAGGTCGAAGAGACCCGCAAGAGCCTGATCGCCAAGACCGGCGAGAACATCACCATGGGCCGCCTCGAACGGATCGCCGTTCCGGCCGGCAAGCACGGAATGTTCGACTCCTACGTGCACGGCGACGGCAACATCGGCGTCGTCGTCCAGCTTCTCACCTCGACCCCGGCCCTTGCATCGAACGAGGAAGTCAAGCACCTGGCCCACGAGATCGCCCTCCAGGCCGCCGCGATGAAGCCCCGCTACACCGACCGGACCGAAGTTCCCGCCGCCGATGTGCAGCGCGAGAAGGAAGTCATCCTCGGCCAGATCAAGAACGATCCGAAGAATGCCAACAAGCCCGAGAACATTCTCACCAAGATCGTCGACGGCCGCATCGACAAGTTCTACAAGGAATACTGCCTGGTCGACCAGACCTACGTGAAGGACGACACCAAGTCTATCCAGGATCTGTGCAACGAGCTCGGCAAGAAGCTCGGCGGCACGATCACCGTCGGCACCTTCCGGCGCTGGGTCCTTGGCGAGCGCCCCGCCACCACCGAAGCTCCTAAGGCCGAAACCTGCTGCGCCTGCTGCGGCTGAGCCGACGTGAGCCCGGAACGTTCCCGTTCTGATCTCCCGTGATCCCTTCAGAGACGCCCTTCGGGGCGTCTCTGTTTTATATCTAATGTTATATAAATCCCGAGACACGCATGCCGGGGCATGCCAAAGGAGAGACGAGACGTGTCGAGAACCACACCGACGTTCAGACGCCCGCTGCTGAAACTCAGCGGGGAAATGCTCGGCGGAGGCTCCGGGTTCGGCTTCGACCGCGCGGCGATCGAGGCCTACGCGGCGGCCGTGGCCGAGCTGACCAAGCACGGCATCACCCCTTCCCTCGTGATCGGGGGCGGGAACTTTTTCCGGGGCGCACGCGGCCATCTTCCCGCTCTCGAACGGCACCACGCCGATACGATCGGGATGCTTGCCACCGTGATGAACGCCGTCTGTTTCGCCGACCACCTGGCGACGGCCGGGGTGCGGGCGAAGGTATTCTCCGCGACGGCGATGGCGCCGCTGGTCGAGACGTATACGATCGACCGGGTGCGGGAGTGCCTCGACGACGGGATCGTCTGCCTGTTCGGCGGCGGCACGGGCAGCCCGTATTTCAGCACCGACTCGGCGGCGGCCCTGCGTGCGATCGAGACGGGGTGCGACGTGCTGATCAAGGCCACCAAGGTGGACGGGGTGTATGATGCGGATCCGATGAAGAACCCTGGCGCAAAGAAGTTCGATACGATACAATACCGGGAAGTCCTCGACCGTCAGCTCGGCGTGATGGACCTCGTGGCGATCACCCTGTGCCGCGACAACCGGATGCCGCTGCTGGTGCTGTCGATGGCCGAACCGCACGCGCTGCTGCGCGCCTGCACCGGGGAAACTCTGGGCACGCGCGTCGTCGAGGCGTGACGGATCACTCGAAAGACCAACTACGACAAGGAGAGATGAGGATTATGGCCACAATCGATTCGATCATCAAAGAAAGCACCGACAAGATGGTTCAGTCGATCGAGGTGCTGAAGAAGGATTTCGCGACGATGCGCACCTCGCGCGCGACCCCCTCGCTGCTCGACCGCATCACGGTCAACCATTACGGCGCCGAGACGGCCCTGCACCATGTCGCGTCGATCTCTGCCCCGGATCCCAAGACGATCATGATCCAGCCCTGGGAGAAAAACCTCCTCGGCGAGATCGAGAAGGCGATCCAGAAATCCGATCTGGGCCTCAATCCCCAGAACGACGGCCACGTGATCCGGCTGCCGATCCCGCCGCTGACCGAGGAACGCCGCAACGACCTGGTCAAGACCTGCAAGAAGAAGGCCGAGGAGTTCCGCGTCGCCATCCGCAACGTGCGCCGTGACGCGAATGACGCCGTCAAGGCTCTCGAGAAGAAGAGCACGATCACGCAGGACGAGAGCAAGAAGGCCGTCGACCGGATCCAGAAGATGACCGACGAACACATCGAGAAGCTGAACAAGGTTCTCGAGACCAAGGAAAAGGAGATCATGGGGAAGTAAGGCTATGTATCGCATCAGCGAAGACTGTGTCGAATGCGGTTCGTGTTTCGCCGTCTGCCCGGTAAAAGCAATCCGTGAGGGCGAACCCTATGTCATCACGAGCAAATGCACGGACTGCGGCAAATGCGCCGAAGTCTGTCCCGTCGAAGCCATCCGGCCGGGCGGCGACAACTGATCGGAACATCCCGCCCGCGGCCAGGCCGGTAACGGCCGGCCGCGGGCGTCCCCCAGACACCCAATCATGTCACACACCATGGACGAAGCACGCCGGCAACACCTGGAAGAGCTTCTGAAGCAGGTCCGCACCCCGGGCGCCCCCGTACCGGTCCACATCGGCATCATCATGGACGGCAACGGCCGGTGGGCGAAGCAGCGGGGGTATACCCGCATCCGCGGCCACCAGACCGGCGCGCGCAACGTCAAGACGATCGTGCGCTTTGCCGACAAGCAGCTTGGCGTCCGGCATATCAGCCTCTATGCCTTCTCGATCGAGAACTGGGCACGACCGAGCTTCGAGGTTTCGGCCCTGATGCGGCTGATCCGGGCCTACATTGTCAACGAGCGCAACGAGCTGCACGCCGAGAACGTCCAGTTCCGCCTGGTCGGTCGGCGGGAGGGGCTCGCCCCCGAGATCCTCGAAGAGGCGCGGAAATCGACCGAGCTGATGTCGAAGAACACCGGCCTGACGCTGAACCTGTGCATCAATTACGGCGGCCGGGCCGAGATCGTCGATGCGGTCAAACGCATCGTCGCCGAGGGCCTCTCCCCCGACAGGATCGACGAGCGCGCGATTTCGAGCCGTCTCTACGCTCCCGACGTGCCCGACCCAGACCTGATCGTGCGCACCAGCGGGGAGATGCGCCTGAGCAATTTCCTGCTCTGGCAGAGTGCATACAGCGAATTATATATCACCGATATTCTCTGGCCCGATTTCGACGAACTCGAATTGACGCGGGCCGTGCTCGCCTATCAGGGCCGCGAGCGCCGGTTCGGCAAGACCGGCGAGCAGATCGCCGGCAGGGCCTCGAAATGATCTCGAGACTCCCCCTGATCCTGCTCGGCATTCCGCTGGTCTACGGGATCCTCGCCGCCGGCCCCTGGCCGCGCTGCCTGCTGCTGGCCGCCGTCGGCGCGATCGGGCAGTGGGAACTGTTCTCGATGTTCGGCCCGTCCGAGGGGAAGCCGAAATATCTTTTTGAATATATCAGCGGCATCGCCCTTCTCGCCGCCGCCACCCACTGGGGGGAACGCGCCCTCCTGTTCGGCGTCGCCTTCTCGGCCGCCGGATACGCCGTGGCGACGGTGCTTCGGGGCCTCGACGGGCGGGGCTGGCAGCGGTTTTCCCTCGCCGTCGCCGCCGTCCTGTATCTGCCGTTCTGCCTCGGGTTCTTCCAGCTCATCGCCGCGACGGGCGGAGCGAAATCCGTTTTTTCGCTGCTCGTCGTCGTCTGGGCTCTGGATATCGGCGCATATCTTTCGGGCATGACGCTCCGGCGGTTCTGGGACACCCGGCTCGCGCCCCGCATCAGCCCGAACAAGACCGTCGTCGGGGCGATCGGCGGCACGCTCGCGTGCCTGGCCGCCGTCTGGGCTCTGGGCGAGACCCAGTGGCTGCCGCTCACCGGTCCCCGTCTCTGGGCGTTCGGGCTCGCCGCGGCCCTGATCGGCCAGACGGCCGATCTGTTCGAATCCGTCCTCAAACGTGACGCCGGCATCAAGGACTCGAGCACCTTGCTCGGAGCCCACGGCGGCGTGCTCGACCGCATCGACAGCGTCCTCTTCCTGGGCCCCGTGGCCTATGTCTTCATGACCGTCTGAACGACGGTCCAGAAAAGGTTGTCACATGATCATCTCCTTCCTCATCGTCGCCGTGAAAACCCTCCTCTCGATCTGCTTCGTTCTGGGCAGTATCGCTCTCGTCCATGAGCTTGGCCATTACCTGACGGCCAAGCTCACCGGCATCTGGGTGCTCGAATTCGCGATCGGCTTCGGCAACCGGCTGGTGAAGATCAAATGGGGCGAAACGATCTACTCGATCCGCCCCTTCCCCCTGGGCGGCTTCGTGCGCCTCGCGGGCATGGACACCGAGGAGGAGGAGGAAAAGAAGGAAGGCGAGGCCGAAGCCGGCGGGAACGGCGAGAAAGCCGCCTCTTCCGAGCCGCAGAAGGAAACCGAGCCCGAGGATCCCGATGACCGGCTGCCTCAGCTCGCCCCCGACGATCCGCGCGGGTATCCGAGCAAGCCGCGGTGGGCAAAGGTGCTCGTCCTGTCGGCCGGCTCGATCATGAACATGGTCTGGGCCGTGGTTCTGTTCATCGTCATCTACGCCGTTTCGGGCGGCCCGCTCACGAACATCATGGTCATGGATGCCCTCAAGGACCAGCCCGCTTACATGGCAGGCGTTCGGGCCGGCGACACGATCACCGCCATCGACGGCGTGCACCTCGAAGACTGGAGCGAGGGTGTCCGGATGATCCAGCTCGCGGGCGGCCGGGAAATCACCCTCAGCGTCGCCCGCGACAACCCCACCCCGCGCCCGGCGTTCGGCGGCGGCGTGCTCGCCGGCGACTACGCGGTCAACCGTGGCTCGTATGAAGAGCACCGGCGGGAGGAGATCACGGTGAAGGTGGTTCCGAGCGGCGTCGAAGGCAGCGGCCGGATCGGCATCAGCCTCGCGCCGAACAACTACGATTTCCGGGTTCTTTCGTTCGGCAAGGCCTGCAAGCGCGGCTTCGAGGCGGCGAAAAATCTGACGATGCAGACCGTGAACGGCCTGTACAAGATGATCGTCCGCGAGACGCAGGCCGATGTGGCCGGCCCCGTCAAGATCATGCAGATGATCAAGGAACAGGCCCACAAAGGCATCTTCGAGCTGCTGTATCTGACGGCCATGCTCTCGATCAACATCGGCCTGATCAATCTGATGCCGCTTCCGGTGCTCGACGGCGGCCGGATCGTCTTCGTGCTGCTCGAGGCGCTGTTTGCGCTGCTGCGCGCCCTCACCGGCATCAACCTCGTCATCACGCCGAAGGTCGAGGAGAACATCCATTTCGTCGGCCTGCTGTTCCTGCTGACCGTCCTGCTTCTCGTGACCTACCAGGACATCCGCAGCTTCTTCTGAGCCGGTCCTGACCGGCCGAATTTTATAGCGGGACGGATATTGTATGGATGAAGTCGCCCGGGCATGTTTTGCGCAGGGCGACGCCCCTCCGTCGCCGATCTTCTCCGCGCTGCTCCGGATTCTCGGCTTTTTGCTCCTGGGGCTCATCACCACCATATCGTGGTTCATCGCTCGCCAGTATCAGGATCTGAACATCTTTTCGGGAACCCTGCTCTGCGCACTTGCAATCTGGTTCGGTCTCCAGGGCTGGCTGCGGGGGGCGATCTCCGCCCTGTTCGGATGGTTCAGGCTCGCAGCCTCGATCGCCGCCGGCTATTTCTTCGGAACCGACGCAGGAACCGCCGCCGGACTCAGTGGAATCGCCGCCTCCGTCGGTGGTTTCTATCTCTGCGCGATCGGCGTCTACCTCGCCATCGGCCTGCTCGGCCGCCTGGTGATCGATCCGAAACGCTCCCCCGGCACGCTCAACGCGACCGCCGGCCTCTGTCTCGGCACGGCCGAAGGTCTCGTTCTGTTCGCCCTCGTCTCCTGGCCGCTTTCCCTGTACCAGCCTGCCTGGAATACGTCGCCGGTCTCCCTCACCGGGAAGCTGTCACAGAATGTCTCTGAAGTCGCCGCCCCGTTCGTTCCGGCCGAGGCATCCGGAGTCGTGGAACTGGTTGCGCTCGCGCGCGACGCCCGAGCCGGGATCGACCCGGAAAAAGTCGACCGGGAGCGCCTTGCGACGCTCTTCGAGCCCGTCCGGGCGCATCCGAAAATTCAGGCTCTCTCGAACGATACCGAGCTCCGCATGCTGGTTCAGCAGAAGAGCACCGCCGGGCTGTTGAAGCATCCGAAAATCCTGGACCTGTTGAATGACAAGGAGATCCAGTCCCTCGCCGCGGGAATCGATCTTCACGCGGTGGCCGCGGTTCTGCGCGCAGGCGTGCGCAAACAACCGGGGAAGACTGCGGAATGAATCTCGCCGCATGATCTCGTCATCGATGGAAGTGGTGACGAGGGTTCTCACAAAAACGCTGTCCCGATTCACGTTGCCGTTTCGGAAAGGCGCCCGGGAACTCCGTTCCCTTCTTCGGTTCGCTTCTTTCCGACTTTCAGAGGCCTCATCCAGACTGCGTTTCAACCGGCAACCCTGTCACGGGATCGCCGTCATCTTCATCGGGATCGGCAAATATATCGAGTATTTTCCGGCGTTTCATTCTTCGTGCAAGAAGTTCCTCCTGCCGAAAACGCCGAAAACATTCTTCCTGTTCACGGATCACCCCGATCCCGAGCGTTTTTTCGGGGGTGACGACGTCAGGCCGGTGACGGTGGAAACGGTGCGCTGGCCTTTTCCCACCCTGCTCAGGTTCAGGTATATCCACGGTATCGCCCCGCAGTTGCAGGATTTCTCCCATATCCTGTATCTCGATGCCGATATGCTCGCGAACGCCCCGGTCACCGAGAGGAATTTTTTCTCTCACCCCAAGCCGCTGTTCGGGGTCTGCCATCCAGCATATCTCCATGGTGGCGGCCCGTTCGAAACGAACCGGGAATCCCGCGCGGGCGTCCGGGAAGGCGATGACCTGTCGATCTATTGCCAGGGGAATCTGTGGGGCGGGAAAACCGCGGAGGGCCTTCAGCTTTGCGAAGAACTGAAGAACCGTATAGACGACGACCTGTATGTGGGTCCGCTGATCGACGGCTGGTACGGCCCTTTTGAAGAGTGACGATGAGCGAGAACTGTTCTCAAACCTCAATATTCGCCGGCAGCTTTCCCCCTCGAACTATGACATTTATGGGCTCCCCCAAACCCCCCGCCCGGAGCCGGAACAGCAGGTAGCGCGGCCCCGGACGGGCCACCCGACCGAGAACGCCGCGCCCAGGAACATTTGAACGGTAGCGGCCCGCCCGGGAGCCCGGATCGTAGGCCGCTCTCTATTTTCCTTCCCCCGCTCGCCCGGCCTGCTCCGGGAGATGCTTACCGGCTTTTCGTTCGTCCGGTCGTGCTTTTTGGCTCGCGCCAAAAAGCAGGGGTGAGGCTTGGCTCCGGGGGAAGCTTCGGTCGGGGCGCGTCATA
>Ga0116157_10001977_pt1 | contig 20235 bp, 20 predicted proteins | sample AD_UKC048_MetaG_FD_89882 | JGI IMG/M metagenome (GOLD analysis project Ga0116157, IMG submission 89882) | Active sludge microbial communities of municipal wastewater-treating anaerobic digesters from USA - AD_UKC048_MetaG | ecosystem: Engineered > Bioreactor > Anaerobic > Digestate | place: USA...
ATCATGCGGCCGGTCAGCGCCAGGTCCATGGCCTTGGCCTTGCCCACGGCGCGCGGCAGGCGCTGGGTTCCGCCCGCGCCGGGAATGATGCCCAACTTGATCTCGGGCTGGCCAAATCTGGCGTTGTCTGCTGCAATGATGAAATCGCACATCATCGCCAGCTCGCAGCCGCCGCCCAGCGCAAAACCGCTGACGGCGGCGATTACCGGCTTGCGGATGCCGCGGATGGATTCCCAGTTGCGGGTGATGTAGTCGCCCTTGTACACGTCGGCAAAGGTGTAGCTGGCCATGGCGCCGATGTCGGCCCCGGCGGCGAAGGCTTTTTCCGAGCCGGTGAGGATCATGCAGCCGATGCTGGTGTCGGCATCAAACGCCTTCAGCGCGGTGCCCAGCTCGGTCATCAGCTGGTCGTTCAGCGCGTTGAGCTGCTTGGGCCGGTTCAGCGTGATGACGCCGACTTTGTCCGCTTCGGTGCGCACGGTGATGAGCTCGTAGGTCGTTGGCGATGTCATGGGGATGTGTCCGTTTTCTGTTGCAATGGATGCACTATACCGACCTGAACCGGCCACCATACCAAGGAATACCAAGGGAAAACATTAGCCAACCGATTGGTCGGTCAATGTTAAATTGCCCATGAGGAGACTATCCATGACTGATTTGTCTGAACCCACCGTTTTGTACGCCGAGCGCGATGGCGTTGCCACGGTCACGTTGAACCGCCCGCAGGCCCTGAACAGCTTCACCCGCCAGATGCACCGCGACTTGTGGGCCGCGCTGGACCGGGCGGAGTCCAACCCAGTGATTCGTGCGCTGGTGATCACCGGTGCCGGCCGCGGCTTTTGCGCCGGGGCTGATCTGGCGGAGTTTGACTTTGAGCCAGGCCCTGATCTCGTCAAGCGTGCCGACCCCGGGCCGGTGATTGATCAGGCGTTCAACCCCACGGTGCGACGCCTTCAAGACCTGCGCATACCCACCGTCGCAGCGGTGAACGGCGTGGCCGCGGGTGCCGGAGCTTCGCTGGCGATGACGTGCGATATCGCCATCGCAGCGCCCACGGCCAGTTTTATTCAGGCTTTCAGCAAAATCGGCCTGATTCCTGATGCCGGGGGAACCTGGTTTTTGACCCAGCGTCTGGGGCTGGCGCGCGCCATGGCGCTGGCGATGACGGGTGACAAACTGCCTGCCACCCAAGCCAGGGAGTGGGGAATGATCTGGGATGTGGCCGATGATTGTGTGGCCGCCGCCACAACCATGGCGCAGCGGCTGGCCGTCATGCCGACCCAGGCGCTGGTGGCCACGCGACGGATCCTGCGTGAGAGCAGCACCCGCACCCTGAGCCAACAGCTGGATGTGGAGCGCGACACCCAGTCGGCGATGGGCAAAACGCATGACTACATCGAAGGTGTGATGGCGTTTCGTGAAAAGCGCGCAGCGCAGTTCAAGGGGGAATGATGGACGCAGCGACCGAACTGGCCCGCAAGGTGGGTGAAACCATGTTCGCCGTGGACAGTGCGTCCAGAGACTTCATGCAGATGGAGCTGCTGTCGTGCGAGCCGGGCAGGGCGGTCATGCGCATGGCGGTGCGCGAGGCCATGCTCAATGGCCACAAAATCTGTCATGGCGGGCTGATTTTCACGCTGGCGGACTCCACGTTTGCGTTTGCCTGCAACAGCCACAACAGGGTGGCCGTGGCCGCCGGATGCAGCATCGAATTCCTGAAGCCCGCTCACCTGGGGGACATGCTGACCTGTGAAGGGGTTGAGCAGACCCTGCAGGGGCGCCACGGCATATACGACATGAAGGTAATGAATCAGCGCGGTGAGGTGATCGCGATGTTTCGTGGCAAGAGCGCGCAGATTCAGGGCACGGTGGTTCCGGTTTGATGACTTTGTGGAGACGGCATGACAGGCTTTGCGCTGGACCCGATTGAAAAAGCAGGTGTTGATGAACTGCGGGCGCTGCAGCTCAAACGCCTGAAGGCAACGCTGCAGCACGTCTACAGCAATTCCCCCGCGTACCGCGCCAAATTCGATGCCGCGGGCGTGCATCCGGCTGATTGCAACAGCCTGGGAGATCTGGCGAAATTCCCGTTTACCACCAAGAAGGACCTGCGCGACGGTTATCCGTTTGGCATGTTTGCCGTGCCACGTGAACAGTGTGTGCGCATACACGCGTCCAGTGGCACCACGGGCAAACCCACCGTGGTGGGCTACACCAAAAACGATGTGGCCATGTGGGCAGACTGCGTGGCCCGCAGCATCCGGGCGGGTGGCGCACGACCCGGCGATCTGGTTCATGTGAGTTACGGCTACGGCTTGTTCACCGGTGGTTTGGGCGCGCATTACGGCGCGGAAAAACTGGGCCTGACGGTTGTGCCGTTTGGCGGCGGGCAAACGGAGCGGCAGGTGCAGCTGATTGCCGATTTCAGGCCCGACATCATCATGGTCACGCCCAGCTACATGCTGGCGATCGCCGACGAATTCGAGAAGCAGGGAATGGACCCGGCGCAGTCGTCCTTGCGGGTCGGCATCTTTGGTGCCGAGCCCTGGACAAACGACATGCGTCGCGCCATTGAGCAACGCGTGGGCATTGACGCTGTTGACATCTATGGTTTGAGCGAAGTCATAGGACCTGGCGTAGCCAGTGAATGTGTCGAAACCAAGGATGGCCCCACCATCTGGGAAGACCATTTTTATCCCGAGATCGTCAACCCTGAAACCAGTGAGCCCGTGGCGGACGGCGAGATGGGTGAGCTGGTGTTCACCAGCCTGACCAAGGAAGCGCTACCGATTATCCGGTACCGCACGCGTGATTTGACCCGGCTGTTGCCCGGCACCGCACGCACCATGCGGCGCATGGAAAAGATCACCGGTCGCAGCGATGACATGATGATTGTGCGGGGCGTCAATGTGTTCCCCACGCAAATTGAGGAGCTCATTCTCAAACGTGTCGAACTGACGCCACATTACCAGTGCATTCTGGTGCGCGAGGGGCCGATGGACAGCCTGATCGTGGTGGTTGAAACCCGTCCTGATGTCTTGCCGGACAGCGAGCCGGCGCGCGCTGCTGCGGCAATGTTGCAGCATGAAATCAAGGTGTACATCGGTACCCGGGCTGAAATCGAGCTGCGGGCGCAGGGCGGCGTAGAACGCAGCGGCGGCAAGGCCAAACGCCTGCTGGACCGGCGAACGTAGCTTTTCCCCGTCAAAATCGCAAGCTCCTCGACGCCATCGGCGGTTCCTCTTACACTGGCCTGACAATAAATTCGTTGGTAGTCTTGTTGGCAAAAAGGCCGTTGAGTGATCACAAAACAAGCAGTTTATAAAAAGTCCCCTAAAGGCGCGGAAGCATTGGCTACCCGCCAGGCCGGGTTGACGCCCAAATTGCGCTCTGCCTTGATCATGGTGGATGGCAAACGCAGTTTTGGAGAGCTGGCGCCCATGATTTCCGTTCTGGGCGATGCCCAGGTGCTCATGACCGAGCTGGAATCTGCGGGACTGGTGGAAATGGTGGGTGGAGCCCCGGCACCCGTCGGCAATCTTTCTTCGGGCGATACCGTGGCGCCGTCATTCGACGCCAAAACCGTTCCCGCCGCCCTGTTGGGCCCTCCCACGTTTGAGGGCGCTCGGCGTTTCACGGTGAGGTTGTTGAGCGAGTTGCTGGGCCCGATGGGTGAAGCCCTGTGCGTCAAGATTGAAAACGCCCGCGATATGCCTGATTTCATCACCGCCGTGAAGCGGGCCCGGGACATCGTGCGGGAAGTGAAAGGGGCTGCGGCCGCAGCGCAGTTCATTGAGCAAATCGAAGCCCACACGCCAGGAGCCTGATTTTTTTGGGTGCGCTATGGTGGCGGTGACAGCCACTGCGTGATGCGAGGGGCTTCCTTGGGCACCAGCCGCCATGTTGTTACGGCGGGTGGCAGGGTCAGTTCCAGTTGCATCAGGCGTTTGTCGCGGGAAACCAGCGCGCCAACCTTTCTGCTGGCGCCTGCATACAGCAAAAGGTCGTCAAGTTTGGTCATGCGCCAGGCTTGGGCGTTCTTGCCTTTGGTTTCAACACCCAGCCACTCGTCACCGGACGCAAAACCGGCTTGCTCTGCCGCACCACCCCGCAAGACGGCCTTGATATGAACGCCACCGTTCTCGCTGATGCGCAGCCCCAGCCGCTGCGCCAGCTGCGCCGGATCGTCTAGTGCGCCTACGCCCCAGCTCTGGAGCAACTCCTTGAGTGGCAGTTCCTGCGTGCTGTGCACCCACTGGCTGATTTCCGGCGCGTAAGACCGGCCACTGAGTGATTGCAGAACCTCGCCAAAGTCAGCCTCGGTCATCGGGCCACCTTGGCAGCGCGACCACAACCCGCGCATGACCGCATCCAGTGATGTCTTGCCCTGTGCCCGCAGCGTAAGGTCAAAACACAGCGCCACCAGCGCGCCCTTGGTGTAATAACTCACCGTCGCGTTGGGTGTGTTTTCGTCTTGCCGATAGTATTTCACCCAGGCATCGAAGCTGGCTTGCGCGACGGATTGCACCGTGCGGCCCGGTGTCTGCTGCACCTGGTTGATGGTCTTGTTCAGCAGCTTGAGGTAGGTTGCGTCGTCAATGAGCTGTGCGCGTCGCAGCAGCAGATCGTCGTAGTAGCTGGTGAAGCCTTCAAAGAACCACAGCAACTGGGTGTAGTTTTCCGCCCCATAGTGATAGGGTGCAAATTCTGCTGGCCGCAGGCGCTTGACATTCCAGGTGTGGAAGTACTCGTGACTGATGAGACCCAGCAAGGTGGTGTACCCCTCGGCCTGTTTGACCGGCACTCTCGCGCCGGGGTCTCCCAGCCGGGGAAGGTCCTTGCGGCTGCAAATGAGGGCCGTCGAGTTGCGGTGTTCCAGCCCGCCGTAGTTGTCGTCCACGGCGTTGAGCATGAAAATGTAGCGTTTGTGGGGAGTGGGCGAGATTTTGCCCGTGGTTTTGGGGGCAGGTCCATGCCAGAAATCAATCTGCGTTTCGCAGATTTTCCGGGTGTCGGACAACAGTCGCTCGCCATCAAAAGACGGTGATGCGCCCGACACCACGAACCGGTGGGGGACACCCCGGGCAACAAATGACCCGCTCCAGAAGGTGCCCATTTCTACAGGACAGTCGGCGAGCTCGTCGTAGTCGGCAGCGACGTACGAGCCGAATCCCTTTTTGGTGACTTTCTTCGCGGTCAGTCCCGTGGCGAGTGCCCAGTCCATCCGGGAAGGGTTGGGTACGATTTCCAGCTCGTGCGGGCCACGCTCCTGCCCCTCCACCCGCAGACACAGGCTGGTGCCGTTGAAGAAGCCACGTGATGGATCCAGCCAGGCCGTGCGCACGGAATTGTCCAGCGCATACACCTCGTAGGTCAGTACCAGTGGTTTGCCGGCCGCGCAGGGAACTTGCCAGGTGCATTTGTCGAGTTGGGAAGCCTCAAGCTTGCGTGAGCCCTGACGGGCTTTGAGTTGCTGCAGGTTGCGGGCAAACTCGCGAACCAGGTAGCTGCCGGGAATCCAGACGGGCAGTGATACGCGCTGGGTAGCCTCAGGTTGGGCAATGGTCAGGGTGACCCGGAACAGGTGGGCGTGAAGGTTCGCGAGTTCGACCCGGAAATGAACAGGTGTGGGGGACGGCATTCAGCGGCGCCTATTTGGCGTCAGCAAGGTATTTTTCGATCTGCTGCGTGTTGATGGCACCCGGCACGCGCGAACCATCGGCAAAGATGAGTGTTGGGGTGCCCGTGATCTTGTACTTTTTGCCGAATTCCGTGTTGCGGTTGAGCACGGCGGTGTCGCAGCTGGCCACTGGAATGGGTTGTTCGCGGACCATCCAGTCCGTCCAGGCCTTGGCTTTGTCTTTGGCGCACCAGATGTTCTTCGATTTTTCGACCGAGTCCGGGCTCAGGATCGGGTACAAAAACATGTACACGGTGACGTTGTCCACTTTTTGCAGATCACGTTCAAACCGCTTGCAGTAGCCGCAATTCGGGTCCTCGAACACCGCGACCTTGCGTTTGCCCGTGCCGCGCACGACGGTAAAAGCGTCCTTGAAGGGCAGGGAGCCAAAGTCCACAGCGGTCAGTTTGTCGATGCGCTCTTCCGTCAGGTTGCGCCGCTGCTTGACATCAATGAGCGAACCCTGCAGCAGGAAATTGCCTTCCGCATCGGAATACATGATCTCCGACTCGTTGAAGCGCACTTCAAACAGGCCCGGTATGGCGCTTGGTTTTACCTCGTCGATCTTGGGCAACTGTGGCAGGCGCTCTGCCAGATTTTTGCGGATGACGGCCTCCTGCGCGGTGGCCCCCAGCCCGGTCATCAAAACGGCGAGTGTGCCGGCTGCGATCAAAAGCCGCCTGATTGTCGTCATCATCAACATCCTGTTATGTCCGTTCCATTCATTTGTTCGCTCGTCGTTCAGCGCAGGCCCATGGCCTGGCGGGCAACCCATTTTTTTACGGCGCCACTGGCATCAAAACCGCGCATGCCCCAGTTGCGTACCGTGGGCCAGGGCATGCTGCCCTGCGCAAACAGTTGCTGCAATCCATCTGTCGTGAATCCTACAGACATCACATCCACTTTGCGAGCCCGCTCATACTGGCGCAGCAGCCTCCGGTCACCCACACTGCGCCAATAGTCGCGCGATTTCACGAGTTGCGCCAGTTTGCCCACATCCGCCAGACCCAGATTCAAACCCTGTCCCGACAGCGGGTGTACGGTGTGCGCCGCGTCCCCTGCCAAAGCCCAGCTATTGCCGCCAGTTTCACCCACCCACCGGTTGGCCCGCGCCAATTGCAAAGGCCAGGAAGCCCGTTCGCCGATCAGGGTCAACCCACCCATCACCCCGTGGCTGGCTTCCTGCAATGCCCGGGCAAATTCCCCGGCGCCCAACGACATCAACGATTCAACACGTTCGTCCTTGACAGACCACACCAGGGCCATAGAGTTCCCTGCCTCGCCATTCAGGGGCAAAAAAGCCAGTATTTCCCCGTTTGAAAACCATTGATGTGCCCGCTGCTGATGGGGTTTCCCGCAGGTGACCCGTGCTGCAATCGCGCGCTGGCCATAGGGCGTGACGTCGAACTCCACACCGAATTCGGCCCGGGTGCGACTGGCTTTGCCTTCGCAAACGACTGTCAATGCAGCGTTTTGCGGCTCAGTTAGTTCTTCGATCAGGGGCTGAAAGCCGATGGCTTCCACCAGCCGGGATTGAAGCGCCGCGACATCGACTATCCAGGCCAGTGCCGGCGTGCCGTGATCTGACGCCCGGAAATTCACCTCGCCACCGTCGTCGCCACGAACATGCATGCCCAACACGGCGGTGGCGGATGCATCATCGGGCCAGCACCGAACCGACTCCAGCAGGGCCCGGGATTGCGCGTTCAGCGCGTAGGCGCGTACATCAGTCGAAGAGTCAGGACGATCGGCAGGCGTCGAGACCAGTCCCACGCGCAGGCGTTCACCTGCCAGTAGCAGGGCCAGCGTGCGTCCGACGATGCCGGCGCCGCGAATACAAACATCAAAGGGACGGGCCATGCGCCATTGTAGAAGGCGGTAGAAGGCAGGCAAAATCAGGCTTTTCGAGAAGGGCCCCACTTTGTGAACGACTTCAACGCTGCGTCAACGCCTCGGGACGTCTCGGCCAAAATCGCCCGGCTATTCATTTACCCGGTCAAGTCGTGCGCGGGCATCGAGGTGCAGGAGGCATTGTTGCTGAAGACCGGCCTCGAATGGGACCGCGTCTGGATGGTGGTGGATGTGGAGGGCGAATTTGTCACCCAGCGCGAGCTGCCCCGCATGGCGCTGATCAGGCCGCAGATCAGGTCGGACGGGCTGGTCTTGCGCGCGCCCGGCATGTCAGCCCTGCACGTCGCACTGGATATGGTGGAAGCGCTCACGCGGGTGCGGGTGTGGGACGACGTGGTCAAGGCCTGCGACATGGGCGCTGTGGCTGCGCAATGGTTCAGCGATTTTCTGGGCCAGCCGTTGCGGCTGGTGCGTTTTGACCCCGACCAGAAGCGGCTGTCCAGTGCCAAGTGGACCGGCGCAGTGGAGGCGCCGAACCAGTTTGCCGATGGCTTCCCGGTGCTGGTGACGAGTGAGGCCTCGGTGCAGGAGCTCAATGCCCGGCTGCAGGCCGCCGGCCTGGAGCCGGTGGGTGTCGAGCGCTTTCGTGCCAATGTGGTGCTGGCGGGTGTCGAGGCGCATGATGAGGACCGGCTGGATGTTTTCCACATCGCAGGCGATCAAGACGAAGAGCTGCAACTCAGGCCGGTAAAACCCTGCGCGCGCTGCCCCATTCCCAATATCGACCCCGTCACGGCCATCAGCAGCCCCGGTGTGGGTGACACGCTGCAAACCTATCGGCAGGATGCCCGCATGAATGGCGCCATCACCTTTGGCATGAATGCCATTGTTCTGGCCGGCGCCGGTCAGTGGCTGCGCGTGGGGCAGAGCGTGTCGGCGGACTACGTGTTTGACTGACAGACCCTGACATTCGGCCCTCGCATACACTAGACACCCTGATTTTCGAGGTTTGATATGAGTCTGAAGTGCGGCATTGTGGGCCTGCCAAACGTGGGTAAATCCACACTGTTCAACGCGTTGACCAAGGCGGGCATCGCTGCGGAAAACTACCCTTTTTGCACCATCGAGCCCAATGTGGGTGTCGTGGAAATGCCGGATCCGCGGCTGGATCAGCTATCGGCCATCGTCAAGCCCGAGCGCATCGTGCCGGCCATCGTCGAGTTTGTTGACATTGCCGGTCTGGTGGCGGGTGCCAGCACGGGAGAAGGGCTGGGCAACAAGTTTCTGGCGCACATCCGCGAGACCGACGCCACCATCAATGTGGTGCGCTGCTTTGAAGACGACAACGTGATTCACGTGGCCGGCAAGGTCGACCCGATTTCTGACATCGAAGTGATCCAGACCGAGCTGTGCCTGGCTGACCTGGCGGCGGTGGAAAAAGCGCTGCACCGGGTGACCAAAACGGCGCGCTCGGGCGACAAGGAGTCCATCAAGCTGGTGGCGATTCTGGAGAAGTGCCAGGCTGCGCTGAACGAGGCCAAACCCGTGCGCACGCTGGAATTCAGCAAGGAAGACCAGCCGCTGCTGAAGCAGTTTTTCCTGATCACCGCCAAGCCGGCGATGTTTGTGGCGAACGTGGCCGAAGACGGTTTTGAGAACAACCCGTTTCTGGATCGGCTCAAGGACTATGCCGCGAAGCAGAACGCGCCCGTGGTAGCGATCTGCGCCAAGATGGAAGCTGAAATGTCGGAGATGAGCGACGAAGACCGCCAGATGTTTCTTGAGGAACTGGGCCAGACCGAGCCGGGCCTGAACCGCCTGATTCGCGCCGCCTACAAGTTGCTGGGACTGCAAACCTACTTCACGGCGGGTGTGAAGGAAGTGCGTGCGTGGACCATTCATGTTGGCGACACAGGGCCACAGGCGGCTGGGGTGATTCACACCGATTTCGAAAAGGGCTACATCCGCGCCCAGACCATTGCGTTTGACGACTTCATCACCTTCAAGGGTGAACAGGGTGCCAAAGATGCAGGCAAGATGCGCGCCGAAGGCAAGGACTACGTCGTCAAGGATGGTGACGTGATGAACTTCCTGTTCAGCTCCTGATACGGTGCCAGACGGCTAAAACAGGTCAAAAATACCTATCAAATCGGCCTCTAGCCCTCGTAGATATTGCCTGAGCAGCTATTAAATTTATAGTATTTTGATGATCTGTCACGGTGTGAACTGACCGGGAAACGCACCGATCAGCAGCGCAGTGAGCGTCACGTAGCGCAGGAATTTACCCACGGCCATGTAGAACACGCAGGGCCAGAAGGGCAACTTGAGCCAACCCGCCACGGCACACAGCGGGTCGCCCACGCCGGGCAGCCAGGCCAGCAGGCAAGCCTTGGGGCCCACGCGCTCCAGCCAACCCAGTGCGCGCAGGTGCGAGGACGAATGACTGTATTTGTCGGCCACCCTGTGCGCGCCGTAACCCATCCACCAGTCCACCGCACCACCCAGCGTGTTGCCAGCCGTGGCGACGAGGATGGTGGGCCAGAACAATTCGGGGTTGAGCTTCACGAGGCCAAACACCACAGGCTCCGATCCCAGAGGCAGCAGGGTTGCCGAAATGAACGACACCACGAATACCGTGCTCAAGCCAAATTTGGGCAGGGCCAGCAGCGTGAGCAGGTGTTCGATCCAGATTTCCATGCGGGATTTTTTTTTGCTATGGGAGGGCCAGTATAGGCAGGCGTACCCTATGGCCTGCCGAAGCCCGCATGGGGCGGAATGTTTTACGCCTTGATACGGAATGACACGAAATTTCAATTGCTGAAATTTTGGGCAGCTACAATCCACCCTCCACGCCATTGCCTCATTTTTCAGCAGCCCCAATTCCCCGCTACCGGCCCGTTTTCTTCCTGCTTTTTCGCTCTCTCTTTTTCCAGACTCCCGCGCATGAACATCGGCCCTTTCACCCTGGCGAACAACCTGTTCGCAGCCCCGATGGCGGGCGTGACTGACAGGCCGTTTCGCCAACTGTGTCGTCAGCTGGGTGCGGGTTATGCGGTGAGCGAAATGGTGACATCGCGCAAGGATCTGTGGAACACGCTGAAAACATCCCGCCGCGCCAATCACGACGGTGAAGCTGCTCCGATTGCCGTGCAGATTGCCGGCACGGATGCGGCCATGATGGCCGAGGCCGCCGCCTACAACATTGATCGTGGCGCACAGATCATCGACATCAACATGGGTTGCCCGGCCAAGAAGGTCTGCAACAAGTGGGCGGGCTCGGCTCTGATGCAGGACGAACCGCTGGCGCTGCAAATTGTGGAGGCTGTGGTGGCCGCCTGCGCGCCGCACAACGTGCCGGTCACGCTGAAGATGCGCACGGGCTGGAGCCAGTCGCACAAGAACGCTGTGACCATTGCCCGCGCTGCCGAGCGCGCAGGCGTGCAGATGCTTACCGTGCACGGGCGCACCCGCGAGCAGGGGTACAAGGGCCACGCGGAGTACGACACGATCTCTGCTGTCAAGGCATCCGTTCGCATTCCGGTTGTGGCCAATGGCGACATCACTACGCCTGAAAAGGCGCGCGATGTGTTGAAGTCAACCGGAGCGGATGCTGTGATGATCGGCCGCGCAGCGCAGGGGCATCCGTGGATCTTCCGCGAAATGGCCCATTTTTTGGCGACCGGCACACACCTCGCCCCGCCGCTGGTGGCCGAAGTCAAACGGCTGCTGCTCGATCATCTGCAAGACCATTACGCACTGTATGGCGAATTCTCCGGCGTGCGTACGGCACGCAAACACATTGGCTGGTATGTGAAGGCGTTGCCGGGTGGTGATGCGTTTCGCGACCGCATGAACCTGATTGAAGACTGCGGCCGGCAGGTGTCTGCCGTGGCTGATTTTTTTGATGCGTTGGGTGCCCATACGGACCGCATGCCCGCCAGCCAGATGGATGGCGCAAGCATCGAAGCGGATGCGCATGAGGGAAAAAATGAAAGAACAAGGAACGTGGAGAAAGAGGCATGAGCAAGAAACATATTGAAGAGTGCGTACGCACCAGCCTGGAAGGCTATTTCAAGGATTTGCGGGGCACCGAACCCGATGGCATGTACGACATGATGGTGAAAGTGGTGGAGAAGCCCCTGCTGGAAGTGGTGATGAGCCAGGCCGACAACAACCAGTCCCGCGCGGCTGAATGGCTGGGGTTGAACCGCAACACGCTGCGCAAGAAACTCGTTGAACACAAACTGATCAAGTGATCCTTCACCGTTACACCAGGCTCAAAAAATAATGAACGCACTGCTTTCCGTCTCTGACAAAACCGGCATCCTCGAATTTGCCCAGGCCCTGCATGCGCTGGGCATCAAGCTGATCTCAACCGGTGGCACCGCCAGACTGCTGGCCGATGCGGGCCTCCCCGTGACGGAAGTGGCGGAATTGACGGGGTTTCCCGAAATGCTGGACGGCCGCGTCAAGACACTGCACCCCAAGGTGCATGGCGGTCTGCTGGCGCGCCGTGATGTGCCCGAACACATGGCCGCTTTGAAGGCCCATGGCATCGACACGATCGATCTGCTCGTTGTGAACCTCTACCCGTTTGAGGCCACAGTGGCCAAACCCGGTTGCACGCTGGAAGATGCGATTGAAAACATCGACATCGGCGGCCCGGCCATGGTGCGCTCGGCGGCGAAAAACTGGAAAGACGTGGGCGTGCTCACCGATGCATCGCAGTATGCGGTGGTTCTGGACGAGCTCAAAGCGGGGGGCAAGCTCACCGACAAGACCAAATTCGCGTTGTCGGTGGCGGCGTTCAACCGCATCAGCCAGTACGACGGCGCGATTTCTGATTACCTCTCCGGCATCCAGCCCGATGGCAGCCACGCCTTGTTCTCGGGCCAGGCCAATGGCCGTTTTGTGAAGTTGCAGGATTTGCGCTACGGCGAAAACCCGCATCAGCAGGCTGCGTTTTACCGCGACCTGTATCCCGCTCCCGGCTCGCTGGTGACCGCCAGACAGCTGCACGGCAAGGAACTCAGCTTCAACAACATCGCGGATGCCGATGCCGCGTGGGAATGTGTGAAGAGTTTCGATGTGCCGGCCTGTGTGATCGTCAAACACGCCAACCCCTGCGGTGTGGCCGTCGGAGCGGATGCGCTGGAAGCCTACAGCAAGGCATTCCAGACCGACCCGACCTCTGCTTTTGGCGGAATCATCGCCCTGAATCGTGTGCTGGATGAGCGTGGTGCGCTACAGATATCGAAACAGTTTGTCGAGGTGCTGATGGCGCCGGGCTACACGCCCGAAGCACTGGAAGTATTCAAGACCAAGGTCAATGTGCGCATTCTGCAGATTGAGCTGCCCACAAATGCCGGCCCCGGCAAGACGGATTGGGACAACGGCCGCAACGCAGTCGATGTGAAGCGAGTGGGTTCGGGTTTGCTGATGCAGACGGCGGATAACCGCGAACTCACGCTGGCCGACCTGAAGGTGGTGACAACCGTGCAGCCGACTGCGCAACAGCTTCAGGATCTGCTCTTTGCCTGGAAAGTGGCCAAGTATGTGAAGTCCAACGCCATCGTGTTTTGTGCGGGCGGCATGACCATGGGCGTGGGTGCGGGCCAGATGAGCCGCCTGGACTCGGCGCGCATCGCCAGCATCAAGGCGCAGAACGCGGGCCTGTCATTGCAGGGTACGGTGGTAGCCAGTGACGCGTTCTTCCCGTTCCGTGATGGTCTGGACGTGGTGGTGGACGCGGGGGCCACCTGCATCATTCAGCCCGGCGGCAGCATGCGGGATGACGAAGTGATTGCCGCTGCCAACGAGCGCGGCGTGGCCATGGTTTACAGCGGCGTGCGCCACTTCAGGCACTGACGATCTGATTGCGCAGACCGTCCAAGTGGCGGGTTAGCGCCAGTGCCCGTGGCCGTAATAGCCGCGGGACCAGCCCAGATTCAGGTTCACGCCAACCGGCGGATAGTAGGCCCGGGGGTAGTAATAAGTCGGGTAAACCGGTGGCTGCACAGCCACATAAACCGGCTGTTGCTGGGTAATGACTTGTTGGGTGATCACGGGTTGCGCCGTCTCTGGCTGATAGTACGGTTGCGTGCCGTCGGCCACGGGTGCTTGCGGTTGTGATGCGCCAACCGGGCTGATTTGCAGTTTGACGTACGGGCCGGGGTCACTCGGCATTTGCACGGAATACTGTTTGCCGGCGTATTCGTAAACCACGTTGTAAGCGGTCGTCCGGTTTTCATAAAAAGTCTGCGTGGTGCAGTTCTGCACGCTTTGCATCTGGGTCGGGCCCGAGCCCTCGATCTTGTCGCCCAGAATCGCGCCGCCCACGATGCCCAGAATCGTTGCTGCTGCCCGACCATTGCCGTTACCGATGGCGTTACCCATGGCACCACCGGCGATGCCGCCGACAACTGCTCCGGCGCCCGATTTCTGCGACTGCACCGGCACGGCTTCGGTTGTGCAAACCTGACGAGGCACACCCACCTGGGTGATGATGGGGGTGCTGGAGACGACCCGCCCCATTTCCTGGGCGGCACTGAGCCCGGCTGTTCCAGCCAGTGCCAGCAGAATGACGGTTTTTTTCATGGAGAACTCCTTGCTCGTTGCCGCGCCACCACGACGTACGCGGGCGCTTTGTCGAAGTCTAGTCTGGAGCCTGAGTGAATTCAATGAAGGCGAGGTAAAGCCTGCGTAACAATTGGATACATCCTCGGGCGGCCGCTGCCCCCGTGCCCGGCACTGATTCGGCACCCACACAAGGAAAAAACACCGGTTTCTACCAATGAAAAGTGGCCTCAGCCCTCGTGGTGTATGCGTGAGTAGCTACTAAAGTTATAGCAACCTGAAAACATCCCGTGCGATGGCAATCGTCTCCGAAATATCTTCCTGCGTGTGCGCTGCACTGACAAAGCCCGCTTCATACAAGGCGGGCGCGATGTACACACCGCGGTCCAGCAGACCATGAAAGAGACTGTTGAACCGCGGCGAATCCGTCTTCATCACCTGCGAATAGTTGGCGGGCAGCGCGTCCAGCAGGAAGAAGCCAAACATGCCGCCTTCGCTGTCTGCACAAAACGCCACGCCAGCCTCATTCGCTGCCTGCTGCAGGCCCGCCACAAGTGAACGGGTGCGCGCCGACAGCGCGTCAAAGAAACCGGGTCGGCTGATTTCCCGCAGCGTGGCCAGCCCGCAGGCCGTGGCCACCGGGTTGCCGGACAGGGTGCCGGCCTGATAGACCGGACCCAGCGGCGCCAGTTGCTCCATCACCGCGCGCGAACCGCCAAACGCCGCCAGTGGCATGCCGCCGCCGATGACCTTGCCCATCACGGTCATGTCGGGTGCAAAGCCGGGAATGGATAGCGCATACACACTTTGCGCACTGCCCAACGCCACCCGAAAGCCGGTCATCACCTCGTCAAACACCAGCAGGGCGCTGTATTGCGTGCACAACTCGCGGCAGCGTTGCATGAAAGGCACGGTGGCGCGAACAAAATTCATGTTGCCCGCAATGGGCTCAATCATCAGGCAGGCCAGGTCTTTGCCGTGCAGGGCGAAGGCTTCTTCCAGCTGGGCGATGTTGTTGTACTCCAGCACCAGCGTGTCGCGCACCACTTCAGGCGGCACGCCCGAGCTGGTGGGGTTGCCAAAGGTGGCCAGGCCCGAGCCGGCCTTGACTAGCAACGCGTCAGCATGGCCGTGGTAACAGCCTTCAAACTTGATGAACTTGTTGCGCCCGGTGGCGCCACGTGCCAGCCGGATGGCACTCATGGCCGCTTCGGTGCCCGAGCTGACCAGGCGAACCATCTCGATGGAGGGCACCAGACGAATGAGCTCTTCCGCCAGTTCAACCTCGCGTTCCGTCGGGGCGCCGTAAGAGAAGCCTTCGAGCACGGCTTTTTGCACGGCTTCCAGCACGGCTGGGTGACCGTGCCCCAGGATCATCGGGCCCCAGGAGCCGATGTAGTCAATATGGCGCTTGCCATTGGCATCCCAGAAGTAGGCGCCTTGCGCACGTTGCACAAAACGCGGTGTACCACCCACAGCCTTGAAGGCGCGCACGGGCGAGTTCACTCCACCGGGGATCGATTGGCGGGCGCGTTCGAACAACGCGTCGTTCAGGTCAGTGTTTGGTTTCATGAGCCGGTATGTCAAAGCCTTGAAGGACATCGGGGCCTTCCTCCGCCGTGTCGTCGTCATCGGTTTCAGGCTGGGCCCAGAACAGGCGGTCCGGCAACACGTTGCCCATGCCGGGGCGAAAGCCGCTGTCCAGGCAACGGTCCAGATAACTCAAGGCTTCCTTGAAGGCTTCCGACAAATCGGTGCCGCTGGCCAGCAACGCGGCCAGTGCGGCTGACAGGGTGTCACCCGCACCGGAGAAAACTGCTTCAAATCGCTCGAACTTTTCGCTGCCAACAACCGACTGCGGGGACGCCAGTACGTTATCGATGAATTGCTCCGGCAGGGGGATGCCGGTCACCAGGGTGTAGGGCACGCCCAGCTCATGCGCCGCACGCGCTATGTCACGCGCGGTCGGGCTTTTCTCCGATCCCCAGTCTGGCAACAGCCATCGCCACAGCGTACTGTGGTTTCCAACCAACACCGTGGTCTGTGGCAAAACCAGTTCGCGAAAGGCGTCCAGATAGAGGTCAATCTGCACTTCGTTCCACCACGACAGGTTGGGCATGTAGGCCACCAGCGGAACGTCCGCGTAGTCGGTTGCGATCTCTGCAATGGCGCTGAGGTTCTCTGGCGAACCGACAAATCCGACCTTGATCACCTGCACCGGAACGTCTTCCAGAATGACACGCGCCTGCTCTGAAACTGCGTCTTCGTCGAGTGGAAAATGATCGAAGATTTCCGCTGTGTCCCGAGCGTAACTGCCAGTCATGATGGGCAACGCATGTGCGCCAACCGATGCGATGGCGGTGACGTCGCCCGACAGGCCGCCGGCTCCGCTGGGGTCGTTGGCGTTGAACACCAGAACGCAGGCGGGGTGGGAAGCTTCGGCTTCTTCGGGTGGGGTGGAGGAGGTGTCTGGATGAACCATGGTCTTGCCCGTTGAATTCATGGGGCAGAATGTCGTGCGTTGGTGAGAGTCAGGTGCAAATCGCTCACATCGCGTCTATACAATCGTTGCATTCTATTCGAAGGCCCCTTAAGCTGTGCGTGATACAAAAACCTGGATGTGTCTGATCTGTGGCTGGATCTATGACGAAGAATTGGGAGCCCCTGACGACGGCATTGCGCCAGGTACGTTGTGGGCCGATGTGCCGATGAACTGGACCTGTCCCGAGTGCGGTGCACGCAAGGAAGACTTTGAAATGGTTCAGATCTGACGGCGTGTTCTGGAGTTGGGTGGCAAGGGTTCCGGTCAACAATGGCCGGGGCAGCAGCATCGTCTTGTGAATACGAATGGATCGAACTTGAAAGTACTGGTCATTGACGACAGCAATACGATCCGGCGCAGTGCCGAGATTTTCCTCAAACAGGGTGGGCACGACGTCATGCTCGCCGAGGATGGGTTTGATGCGTTGGCCAAGGTCAACGACTACCAGCCAAATGTAATTTTCTGTGACATTTTGATGCCACGTCTCGACGGGTATCAAACCTGCGCCATCATCAAACGCAACATCAAGTTCTCGGGGGTTCCTGTTGTCATGTTGTCTTCGAAGGACGGTGTGTTCGACAAGGCGCGTGGGCGCATGGTGGGCGCCCAGGATTATTTGACCAAGCCTTTTACCAAAGACCAACTATTGCAGGCTGTTCAGCAGGTTGGAACAGTCATGCAAGGAGAGCCCTGATGCCGATTCAGAAAGTGTTGATCGTTGATGACTCCAAGACGGAGTTGATGTTTCTGACCGACCTGCTGCAGACCAACGGCATGTCGGTCCGCACTGCGCAGGGGGCCGATGAAGCGTTTCGCAAGCTGGCGGAGGAAAAACCCGATCTGATCTTGATGGACGTTGTAATGCCCGGCCAGAATGGATATCAGCTTACCCGTGCCATCAACCGTCTGCCGGAGTATTCGGGCATTCCCATCATCATGTGCACCAGCAAGAACCTGGAGACTGATCGGGTCTGGGGCCTGCGCCAGGGCGCAAAAGACTATGTGACCAAGCCTGTCAATGCGACCGAGTTGATGGCCAAAGTCAAGGCACTGGGCTAGTCAACAACCCCATGGCAAATCGAGAAGCCCTCAGAGACCTTCAGACCCGTCTGGCCAGCCGATTGCAAGCTGCTCGTGAAGAGGGCGTGGCCGTGTCGTGGCTGGCTGTGAAAGCGGGTGGTGTCCCCTACATATTCCCGCTGGCCCAGTCCGGTGAAATATTCCCGCTGGCGAGTGTCCAGCCTGTGCCCTATGTGCAGCCGTGGTTTTTGGGCGTGATCAATTTGCGGGGTGGCCTGCATGGCCTGGTGGATCTGGCGGGGTTGGTGGCAGATGCCGCCTCCACTCCAAGAGCCGAACGTCCCGAGCGTACTGTTTCCGACGCTCGTGTCATCACGCTCAATGCCGCGCTGGAAGTGAATTGCGCTTTGCTGGTGGACAGCCTGGCTGGTCTTCGCAACCTGACGTCGTTCAAGGGTTCTGTTGCGCCGGACTCCGGTGCTCCCGTGTTTTTTGGCAACCGCTATACGGACCTCAAGGGCGACGTTTGGCAGGAAATCGATTTGCGATCCTTGTCCCAGTTCCAGGGTTTTTTGAACATCAATGCTTAAGTTAGCGAACATCTAAGGCTGCATCATGTCCGTTGTTGATCAACTAAAAAATCTATTCGCAAAAAAGGCACCTGATTCTGAATCGGAAGCAGGCTTGAGTCTGTCCGAGCCGGATGCGTCAATGGCTCCGGCGGCCACTGTGGCCATGGAGGTGCAACCGGAGGGAGATGCTAATTTCTCCATTGCCAGTCCAACGGCTGAAAATACGCCGGGCATGGACGCAGACCTTGATTCGGGAGATCTCGTAACGCTGCCTTTGCTTGGACGACGAACCGTTCAGCAACACCAGCAGGTGCTGGCGATCCTGCTGGCATTTGCCTTGATCGTGCTGGCTGCAGTCACCTTTTTTACGTTGAACGTGTCGGGTTCCGTAGCCCAGCAGTTGTCGGCGACCGGTCAATCGCTGATGCAGTCGCAGCGACTGGCCAAGACGGTTTCGCAGGCCTTCGTGGGTGGTGTGCAGGCTTTCCCGGACGTGCGCCAGAGCGCGGATGTGCTGGCCAGATCGGTGCGCGGTTTGAAGTCGGGTGACGACGAGATGCGGCTCACGCCACTGGACGCCGAGTACCAGGGTGACCTGGACAAAGTCATGCCCCTCGTTGATCGCGCGGAGAAAAATGCATCAACAGTCATGGCGCAAAAAGATACGCTGACCCAGGCGGGTGGTGCGTTGAGGCAGATCAACCGGCAGTCAGCTGACTTGCTCGAAATCGCGGAATCCATTTCCTCGCTGAAGCTTGAAAAAAATGCTGCTCCCGGTGAAATTTCGGCCGCAGGTCAGCTGGTGATGTTGACCCAGCGCATTGGCAAATCTTCCAATGAGTTGCTCTCTGCAGAGGGTGTCAGCCCCGAGGCCGTATTTCTGCTGGGTAAGGACTTGAATTCGTTCAAGGAAATTGCCCAGGGCCTGCTGGATGGCAATGCCGAGCTGCGGTTGTCGCCGTCTAGAGATGCTCAGGTGCGCAGTCAATTGCAGGCATTGTTGAAGGTATACGAAGAAACGAGGGCGCAGGCGGGCGGCATTCTGGGTAACCTCCAGGGTTTGGTCTCGGCCCGGGAGGCAGTGGTTTCCATCGTCACCGATAGCGAACCCATGCGCCTGAGCCTTGAAGAACTTCAGGGCAAGTTGTCAGGCCGGGCTGGTCTTGGAAAAGGGACTCTGGCTGTTCTGATACTGGCTGCCGGATTTGCCCTGCTTTGTGCCGCTGGTTTTGCCTATGTCCAGTTGCAGGACAGCCGCAGACGGCAGATCACTGCGGAAACGCAGCGGATGGATGCCGAGCGCCAGGAGCAGGAAGCCAAGCGGGTTAATGATGCGAATCAGGCGGCTATTTTGCGGCTGATGAACGAGTTACAGACCGTTGCTGAAGGCGATCTGACGCAGGAAGCGACTGTGACGGAAGACATCACTGGCGCTATTGCCGACTCGGTGAACTACACGGTGGAAGAGTTGCGTGCGCTCGTATCTAACGTGCAAAACACGGCCTCTCGGGTTGCCCAGACGACGGCTGATGTGGACGCCACATCGACTGAACTGCTGGCCGCGTCCAATGAGCAACTCAGTGAAATTCGCGAAACGGGGCGCTCTGTTGTGGACATGGCTACCCGAATTAACGAGGTGTCTGTTCGTGCCCAGAAGTCGGCTTCTGTGGCTCGCCAATCTTTGCAGGCTGCGGAAACCGGCTTCCAGGCGGTGCAGAACACGATTGGCGGCATGAATTCGATCCGGGACCAGATCCAGGAAACCTCCAAGCGCATCAAACGTCTGGGTGAGTCCTCGCAAGAGATCGGTGAAATTACCGAACTGATCTCGGACATTACCGAACAAACCAACGTGCTGGCCTTGAACGCAGCCATTCAGGCGGCTTCTGCCGGTGAAGCCGGGCGAGGCTTCTCGGTGGTTGCCGAGGAGGTGCAGCGACTGGCTGAGCGCTCGGCGGATGCGACACGTCAGATCTCTTCGCTGGTGAAGGCCA
>Ga0116157_10001979_pt1 | contig 20230 bp, 22 predicted proteins | sample AD_UKC048_MetaG_FD_89882 | JGI IMG/M metagenome (GOLD analysis project Ga0116157, IMG submission 89882) | Active sludge microbial communities of municipal wastewater-treating anaerobic digesters from USA - AD_UKC048_MetaG | ecosystem: Engineered > Bioreactor > Anaerobic > Digestate | place: USA...
ACCGCTAATAAAAGTCGAAAACCTAGAAAAAAAATATGTGAACGGTGAAATTGAAACCTCGGTGCTTTGTGGTGTTAATTTTGAAATAAAAAAAGGTGAATTTGTAGCTATCACCGGTCCTTCTGGTTCTGGTAAATCTACCCTCATGCATATTCTCGGTTTCCTCGACCAGCCGACAGGGGGTCATTATTTATTCGAAGGGCGAGATACGAGCAATCTCTCGGATGACGAACTCGCAGAAATGCGTGGTGGCAAAGTCGGGTTTATTTTCCAAGCATTCAATCTCTTGCCTCGCACTACCGTGATGGACAATGTGATGTTGCCGCTCATGTACAAAAAAATGAGTAAAGATGAGCGAGTAAGCCGAGTACGGCAGGCAATTAAATCAGTCGGTCTCGATCATCGTATCAATAATTATTCCAATCAATTATCTGGTGGTGAAAAACAACGGGTGGCGATTGCGCGTGCTTTGGTTTCAGAACCCTCAGTAATTTTTGCGGATGAACCGACCGGGAATTTGGATAGTAAGTCTGGTTTACAAGTCATGCGAATTTTACAAGATTTGAACATGAAAGAGGGGCACACGATTATTCTCGTCACACATGAGAAATATACCGCGGATCATGCAGAGAGAATTATTCGTGTGCGTGATGGGGAAATTCTCTCTGATGAAAAAGTGGTGAATCGTCAATTCGCGAAGGATGGCGCAGAATTGAATAAATAAAAAGTATGGATTTTCGAGAATCGGCACGCAATTCAATTCAAATTTTCAAGCAAAATAGGGCACGGACACTTCTCACCATGCTTGGGATAATCATTGGTATCATGTCGGTGATATTTATTATCTCCGTCGGGCATGGCGCGCAGTCGCTCATTATCAGTCAGATCAAATCGCAAGGTTCAAATTTGATTGCTGTTTTCCCTGGTAACAGCGATGACAAAGGGCCGCCAGTTTCGGTCATGGGTATCGTGATCACGACTTTGAAATATAATGATGTGAAAAAAGTATCAGAACAGGTACCAGAGATTGTGGCGAGTACGGCCTATGTGCGCGGCACGGAGACAATGAGCGCGAATGGAAATAAAAAAGACGCAAGTTTTGTTGGGGTATCGTATTCTTTGCCCCAAGTCGAAGATTTGGGCATCAGTATCGGGCAATTTTTTTCGGAAGACGATGAGAAAACAATGCAGAAGGTGGTCGTCCTCGGTCCGACCGTGCGTGATGACTTGTTCGGGGCAGGGGCGGATCCGACCGGAGAATTAGTGAAAATTGGTAAACATAGTTTTCGGGTGGTCGGTGTGACGAAAGTTCGCGGTTCTTCGGGTTTTTCCAATCAGGATTCTCAAGTGTATATTCCGGTGACGACCGCGCAGAAAATTATGCTTGGTATTGATTATATTAGTTTTGCTAGGTTCAAAGTCCGGTCGGAGAATGAAATTGACAGTTCGATGGAAGAAATTAAGCAGGTGTTGCGCGCCGAACATGATACAAAATTTGGTGAGGCGGATGATTTTGATGTGCGTAGTCAAAAACAATCTCTGGAAGTTTTGACAAAAATTACCGGCGCGATTACTTTATTTCTCGCCGCGATTGCCGCTATCGCTCTCATTGTCGGTGGAATCGGTATTATGAATATCATGCTCGTCGCAGTGCAGGAGAGGACGCGGGAGATTGGTTTGCGAAAGGCGGTCGGAGCGAAAAATAAACAGATAATGAGCCAGTTTTTGATTGAAACGATGTTTTTGACGACCATTGCCGGCGTGTTTGGGATTATTATGGGAATACTGTTCTCGTATCTAGTGGCTGTGATCGCACGTGCGCTTAATTACGAATGGGAATTTTCTGTATCGATTATGTCAATTTTCCTTTCGGTCGGGGTTTCGACAGCGATCGGTCTCGTGTTCGGTCTAATTCCAGCTCGTCGGGCGAGTAATTTGAATCCAATTTCAGCTTTGAGTTATGAATAGTTTTATTATCGCGGCAAAATTTGCGTGGCAGGCATTACAAAAACAAAAATTACGCACGGTTCTCACTGTGCTCACGATTAGTATTGGGATTGCGGCGGTGATTATGGTGTTTGCGGCTGGCGATGGATTGAATGGCATGGTTATGGGACAACTCAAATCCTTCGGTACGGATATAATTCAACTCGAAGTGAAGGTGCCAAGCACGAAGCAATCATCGAGTGAGAATTCTCAGGGACAGGCGCTCGGTATCACGATTACAACATTTAAGAATAAAGATGTAGAAGCCCTTCGTAAAATAAAAAATATTTCTCATATTTATGGCGCGGTGATGGGGCAGGAGCTGGTGACGTATTTGGATGTTGCAAAAAAGGTTTTTCTCATGGGGGTTGGGTATGAGGCGCCGGCAGTCAATAATACGGGGATGGCGCTCGGTCGGGAAATTTCAAAAGACGAAGAGGAAAGTTTATCACAAGTCGCGGTGCTCGGGTATAAGACGTGGCAGGATTTTTTTGGCGACGAGAATCCGGTCGGAAAAATGATCAAAATTGGTCCGAAAAAATTCCGCGTGGTGGGTGTAATGCAAGAACGTGGAGCGGCATTTTTCATGAATCTCGATGAACAGATCTACATACCGGTGACGACAATGCAGAAAAGACTTCTCGGTACGGATTATATTTCTTTTGCTGTCGCCAAAATGCGCGATGCGAGTAAGTCCGTGAGCACCAAAGCGGAAATCGAAGCGGTGATGCGAGAACAACATGATATCATTGATCCAGACAAAGATGACTTCGCCGTCAGTACGATGGATGAAGCGATGACGATGCTTAGCACTATTATTGGTTCGATTACGATCCTCTTGGTTGCGATTGTTTGCATATCATTACTGGTCGGCGGAATTGGAATTATGAACATCATGTATGTTTCGGTAGCGGAAAGAACTTTCGAGATTGGTCTCCGCAAAGCGCTCGGTGCGACATCGCGGGATATTTTGCGGCAATTTCTGAGTGAGGCTGTCATTATCACAGTGGCAGGTGGAATTGTAGGAATTATTCTCGGAGCGATTTTTGCGTATGTTGTGACGATTATTGCTCGTAATTATGGTTTGGCTTGGGTCTATCATGTCTCACTTTCTTCAATTATTATGGCGTTTAGTTTTTCTGCGTTCGTTGGGCTCATTTTCGGAATATATCCAGCGAAACGAGCGGCGAAACTCGATCCAATTACGGCATTGCGTAAGACGGAGTAAATTTTGCTAGGTTGAGATAGAATTTTAATTTGGCTATTGATTATTTTTCATCACTGTGCTATAATTTAGCCATTATGATTACAACAATTTGGCACGATTTCCTCTATCAACCGCTTTTCAATGCGTTGATTTGGATTTACAATAATTGGACCAGCTATAATTTTGGTTGGGCGGTGGTGTATCTCACGATTTTGCTTCGGTTTGCTCTCTTGCCTTTCACTATTTTGTCCGAACGGGCGGCGACGAAGAATGCGGCCTTGCACAGAGAAGTTCATAAATTAGAAAGAGAATTGCGCAATGATCCGGTATTGAAAAAAGAAGAAATTAGAAAGATTTTGCGTGCGCGTCATGTGACTCCATGGAGTAAAATCGTGGTGTTGGGGACACAGCTCTTAGTTTTGGTTTTGTTGTACCAAGTCTTTATTCGGGGTATTACGGGTGAAAAAGTGATGAAGATTTTATATCCATTTGTCAATTTCCCGGGCGCGATCAATTTGGATTTCTATGGGTTCAATTTGGGGGCGGTTCATACTCTCTTTTGGCCAGCCGCTGTCGCGATTTTACTCATGGCAGAAATTTATATTGACTATCGTTCGAAACATGACATAAAATTAAATAAAGCGGACTTATTGTATTTTATTGCTTTCCCGGCCGCATCCTTTCTGCTTTTGTGGTGGTTGCCAATGGTGAAGTCCCTTTTCATTTTGTCATCGATGTGTTTTTCGATCATAATCCATCAAATAATGAAGCTGTTTTTCCGGGCGCCTAAACCTGGATCAGCGAATTAATTAATTTTAATATGGGAGAAGAATCTTCACTTGATAAACTGATGTATTCGTTCGTGGTTGAGGATGTGTTGAAGGGGGTTTTCATTCATGTTCCGCCAGGGTATGTAGCGTGTGTCTATGATCTCGGTCGCGGTGTTTTGAAGAAAGTTTTGACTCCGGGTTTGCATTTGAAAATTCCATTTTGGCAGAAAGCGAAATTATTCAACACTCAGACATTGGAATATAGTATTTCGAGATCTTTTAATCCGGAAAACACCAAGGCGATGGGGGACATACCAATCGCCGCATTGACTCAGGATGGCAAACGGGTCGGTGTGGAAGGCACACTGCTTCTACGTCTGGATATTCATCAGATTCCGGCGATTTGGCAGACGATCGGTGAAGATTTCGTCGAGAAAATTATTCGCCCTACGGTGCGTAGTCGGATCCGGATGGTGATGAGTCGATTCGATAAATTAGACATTGTCGGTCCGAAGCGTGATCAGGTCGAACAAGAATTGAAAAATGAATTGGAGAGAATTTTCTATACGCGTGGCATTTATGTAGAAAACATTCTGCTTGGTGAGATCGCGGATGTGGCGGATTTCGCACGGACAGCAGAGAAATAAATTATTACACAATAAAACCCTCGGATTATTTCCGGGGGTTTTGTTTATGCACCAGGTTGACAGGCTCTTTCACTAGTGCTAATATAAAACGGTTGTTATTATATGGAGGACAACATGAGTATGAATAAGGGTTCTTTACCGAAATCGGACGATCTGTTCGAGTGTGTGCCGACCACTACCGAGACGCGGAAATTCGGATGTGGGCATGAGCACGCGAAGGATTTCGATTTCATTTTCTATGGAATCGGATATAAGTACGACGCCACCACCAGTGATAAGTGTGGGGTGTGTGTACTCGAAGAAATGCGTTCGAAAGTCATTCGTTGCGGTGATTGTGGCCGGCCAATTATGCCGGGTGATCCTGTGGCGGGTTACGTTATAGATCCAGATAAACCGCCGAACCCCGCCTGGGTTCACACGGATGAGAATGGTGGCTATCTCGGGTGTCTCTCTATGGACTGCTGTCCGTCAGGGGGTGCTTATATGGGTAATTGGGACGGCGAAAGGGTCATTCCACACAAGTTTCTTTGGCCATAATCTAAATAAACCGAAACATTTCGTGGGCCTCTCGGCCCTTTTTTTATTGTTGTGGATAACTATATTTTGACAGTTTTTGGGCGCTGTGATATATTATCACTTGTAAATGTGGAGTGATAAACTATTGATAGAAAATACCTTATTTTAGCTAAATAATATGGTGGAATTAAACCAAAGACAAAGAGAATTATTGCGGGCGGTGGTGGATGCGTATATTGAATCCGCTGAACCTGTCGGATCGCAGTCGATCGCTCGGAAGAGCGGTTTGGATTTGTCTGAGGCGACGATCCGTAATGAATTAAGAGATCTCGAAGATTTGGGTGTGTTGACCCATCCTCACACCTCCGCAGGTCGGATTCCGACGGAGGAAGGGTACAAATATTACGTCACGAACTTGATGCGTCCGAATTCACTTCGGACCAATACGAGAGACGAGATGAAACAGATTTTTTCTTCCGCCCCGGACAATCGGGTAGGTATGAAGATGGGTGTGAGGTATGTATCTGATTTGATTGGCGCGGCGGTCATTGTCGCTTGGGATCGTAATTCTCTTTTTTATGCCGGCTTATCCAGTTTGTTTTCCGAACCGGAATTTCATGATTTTTCTCGGGTGGCGGATTTTTCTCGCGTGTTTGATCATTGTGAAGAACGTTTGCCGATGTTTCTCGAAGTAGTTGGATTCGAGCCGACGATTTTGATCGGTTCAGACAATCCTTTCGGCGCGGCATGTGGCACGGTCGCGATTCGATTTGCCGAGAATGGTTTGCTCGCGTTCATGGGACCGATGCGCATGGATTATGCTCGAGCTTTTTCTTTCATTAATTTTTTTAAAGAAGAAATATTGAATAAACAGTATGACCGATAATATCGAAAAAAAAGAAAAAGAAGATGAAATCCAGGAAAAACCAGAAAAGGAAGAAACTAAAAAGTCTTCACCGCTTTTCTCGCGCCACTGTCGCGACTGCGAAAAGTTCAAAAAAGAAATGGAAGAATACAAAAGCGGTTGGCAGAGGGCGCTCGCGGATTACAAAAATTTACAGAGGGAGACGGGTGAGCGGCGCGCGGAATGGGCGCGAATGAGTGAGACGCAGATTTTGGAGGAATTCATTCCGGTGTATGATAATTTCAAAAAAGCGTTTGGTGTTGAGCATAATAATTTTAATTCGGAACAAGCGGGCTGGGTGAAAGGCATCGAGTACATTATGAAACAATTTGGTGATGTTTTACGGGCGCATGGGATCGAAGAAATCAAAACTGTCGGTGAGAAATTTAATACAGCATATCATGATGCGGCCGGAGAAGAAGATTCGGATCAAGAGTCGGGGATGATCGTGCGTGAAGTCAGCGCGGGGTATCGGGTAGGGGACCATGTGATCCGAGCGGCCCGGGTGATCGTCGCGAAATAATTTTATCTTTATACTCCTTTCTTTTACACCATTGTGAGAGGAAGGCAATTAATTAAAAGTATATGTCTCTAATTCGTTGGAATCCCATGTGGGAACCGTTTAGCGAAGTGGACGATGTATTCAATCGTCTGCCTGCTCTCGCTGGCGCATCGCCTCTGCGAACTTTTGTACCGGCCCTCGATGTCTATGAGACCGACAAGGCGGTGGTCATCGAGACGCCTCTCACAGGCGTAAATGCCGAAGACGTGAAGGTGAATGTCGAGAAGGGTATTCTCACCATTTCCGGTGAGACCAAGAAAGAGCATGAAGCGCACGAGAAAAACTACTACCGCAAAGAAGTGCGTTCCGGCTCATTCTATCGTGAAGTCGCTCTGCCGGCCGCTGTGGTGGAGGACAAAGTTTCGGCGGAATTTGAAGATGGTGTATTGAAAATCACTTGTCCAAAAGCGGTAGAAGGCAATGTGAAGAAAATTGCCGTCAAAGTGACGAAAAAATCAAGCAAGAAATAATGTTTATTGTGTTTCTTTTGGGGAGTCTTTACAACTCTCCAAGAGAAGACAGAGTAAATATTAATTAATTGAAAAATATGTCAAAAGTATTAGGAATCGATCTCGGAACGACGAATTCATGTATGGCGATCATCGAGGGTGGTCAGCCGAAGGTGCTCGAAAACAAAGAAGGGGCGCGCACGACGCCATCAATTATCGCGGTGTCCAAATCGGGTGAACGTCTCGTCGGCCAACTCGCGAAGCGTCAGTCTGTGACGAATCCGGAAAACACTTTGTATTCGATCAAACGTTTGATTGGCCGTCGTTTTGGTGATTCAGAAGTACAGCGTGATTTGAAACTCATGCCATACAAGATCGTGAAGTCGGGTGATGGTGTGAAAGTCCTCATGCAGGGAAAGGAATATACTCCTCAAGAAATTTCCGCCATGGTTCTCCAAAAAATGAAAGCTGATGCGGAAGAGCGTCTGGGTGAAAAAATTACTGAGGCGGTCATTACCGTGCCAGCGTATTTCGATGATGCCCAGCGTCAAGCGACGAAGGATGCAGGTGAGATCGCCGGTCTGAAAGTTCTGCGTATTGTGAATGAGCCGACTGCGGCCGCGCTGGCCTACGGTTTCGATAAAAAGACCGAACAGAAAATTGCCGTGTATGATCTCGGTGGTGGCACTTTCGATATTTCCATTCTCGAAGTCGCTCCAGACACTGTCCAGGTATTGTCCACCAACGGTGATACTCATCTCGGCGGAGATGATTTCGATCAGGTTTTGATTAATTGGATAATTGACGAATTCAAAAAAACCGAAGGAATCGATTTGAGTAAAGACCCGCTCGCATTACAGCGTATAAAAGAAGCCGCCGAAAAAACCAAGATTGAATTATCAACAGCGCAAGAAAGTGAAATCAACCAACCGTTCATTACTTCTGACTCAACTGGCCCGAGACATTTGGTGATGAAATTAACTCGTTCCAAATTGGAAGAGTTGGTCGGAGCTTTGGTCGAAAAAACTTTGGAACCAGTGAAAAAAGCTCTCGCGGATGCGAAATTGTCCGTTGGTGATTTGCATGAGGTCGTGATGGTCGGTGGTATGACTCGTATGCCACTCGTCCTCCAGACTGTCGAGAAATTCTTCGGTAAGAAGCCGAATATCAGTGTGAATCCAGATGAAGTGGTGGCGGTCGGTGCGGCCGTGCAAGGCGGAGTGCTCCAGGGAGATGTGAAAGATGTCCTCCTGCTCGATGTCACACCACTCTCTCTCGGTATCGAGACGATGGGCAGTGTGATGACGAAATTGATCGAACGTAATACCACGATCCCGACCTCGAAGTCACAAGTCTTCTCGACGGCCGCGGACAATCAGCCGAGTGTGGAGATTCATGTCCTCCAGGGGGAGCGTCCAATGGCGGCGGATAACAAAACCCTCGGTCGTTTCATGCTCGATGGTATTCCGCCAGCGCCACGCGGTGTGCCACAGATCGAAGTGACTTTCGATATTGATGCCAATGGTATTTTGAATGTGAAAGCGAAAGATCGAGCGACCAACAAAGAGCAATCAATCAAAATCACCGCATCCACCGGACTCTCAAAAGATGAAGTGGAGAAAATGAAGAAAGAGGCGGAATTGCATGCGGATGAAGACAAGAAAAAACAAGAACTAATCGAAGCGAAAAATATTGCCGACACAATGGTGTACACGACTGAGAAAATGATGAAAGAAGTTGAAGAAAAGAAAATCTCTGCCGTCACTGACGAAGAGAAGAAAAAAGTGGAGGAAGCCCTAAAAGCGGTGAAAGATGTGAAGGACAAAGATGATCTCGAAGCTATCAAAAAAACCTCCGAAGAATTATCGAAAGTCGCACAAGCGGTCGGTATGAAAATGTATCAGCAAGAGCAAGCAAACAAAGGTCCGGAAGCCGGGCCGGCGACTGGCGGTGCTAATGCTGGCGAGCCAGAGAAAAAAGATGAGGGCCCAATCGAGGGAGAGGTCGTGAAATAATAAATTTTTATGATTACAGTCTGCATCCGTTGTGGCATGGAGAAATTGAAATCCGGGCAGGAGCCGGGTAAATATGAAGGAGAAAAAACCGTCTTTAGTTATGCTTTTTGTCCGGATTGTATGTTTGTCGAGACAGTATTACTCGATAGCAATCTCCCTCGGGCGGATATGCCGGCTATTTTACGATCAGCGGCACGTGACTATCGCGATCGAATTGGTCAAGAGAAGAGAAGCCAGACTATGTGGAGTGCTAATTCGGAATTGCCTGTTGCGGAAGTCGATATGTTGTTCACCGACATGAAGATTAAATTAGCAGATCAGTTGTCGGCTTTGAAGAGTGGTCTCGGAAATTAATTATGTCCAAAGATTATTATAAAATTCTCGGTGTCGAAAAGAACGCGACGGCAGACGAAATCAAAAAAGCATTTCGTAAACTTGCCATGCAACACCACCCTGATCGGCAAGGTGGCAATGAAGCCAAGTTCAAAGAAATAAACGAAGCCTATCAAGTGTTGTCGGATGCAGACAAGCGGACCAAATATGATCAATTCGGTTCGGATTTCGAATCGCAGGGTGGTTTCGGCAATGGTATGGGTTGGGAAGATTTTATGCGGGCGGCACGCGGCCAACAAGGGGCGGGCGGGTTTGAATTTAATTTCGGTGATGGCGGTGGTTTCGGTGATATGTTTGGTGATTTGTTCGGATTTGGCGGTGGTGGTTCGAGGCGTCAGGGTAGGAAATCTCGCGGGCGTGACATTCAAGTCGATGTCGAAGTGAGTTTCCAGGAAGCCGCTTTCGGTATAGAGAAAGAGATTTCACTTCGTAAACAGAGTCGTTGTGATGTCTGCAGTGGCACAGGAGCTGAACCGGGGAGTAAGGTTGACACCTGTGGTCAGTGTCATGGTCAGGGACAGGTGGTCCAGATCCAACGTACTTTCCTCGGCAATATGCAGACGGTGACGACTTGTCCGACTTGCAATGGTCGTGGACAGAGACCGAGTAAATCTTGCAAACATTGTGGTGGTGATGGGGTTCTGGCAAAGACGATGACTGTCAAAGTCAAAATTCCACCAGGAATTGATGAGGGGCAATCGATTCGTCTCTCAGGATATGGTGAGACGGCACCGCATGGTGGGGAAGATGGTGATTTGTTTGTTCGTGTTCATATCAGACAGCAGAAATTGTGGCATCGAGAAGGTTTCGATGTCTATACTGATCAGGAAATTAGTTTTCCGCAAGCCGTATTGGGTGATCAAGTGGAAGTAGAGACTATCGATGGCGTGGTGAAGGTGGTGATTCCCGAAGGCACTGAATCCGGTCAGCTGATTCGTCTGCGTGGGCACGGCATCACTCACCTGGGGAGATCCAATCGGGGCGATCACTATGTTCGAGTGAAAATTCGTGTGCCGAAAAAATTGAATCGGAGTGTCAGAAAAGTTTTGGAGGATTTGAAAAAAGAAATTTAAATTGAAAACAAAAAATAGCCGTTTAGGCTATTTTTTGTTCCTCAATTATTTCTAATTTTTTAGAAAGAATAGTTAGAGGGGGATGGCAAGATCCCCGGTTTATCATTTTGGAAGAACAATATCTTTTTTCGTCCCCGCGCTTGCCCGCGGGGTATGGTTAGCAGGTGATGACGACCTGCTGACGACGGCTACGGTAGATCCGCACCACCTCCTTGGCCATGAAAAATACTAATATCACCACCATTCCTGAGGCCATCGCTCCGAAGCCAAAAATCGCTTCGGGTGTGTCCACCCTTTCCGGGTTGAACAGGTGGAGGATTCCGATTGAAATCCCCAGCCCCCCCACCCCGATGATGGTTGAAAAGATCTTTGCCCCCCACCCTTTATCTGGACTCTTCAGGATCGTTGCCGCTCCATACAGAAAGTACCCTGTCAGGGCAGAATACGTCATCGAAATTGCGACAAAAAGACATGCAACCGCGATAGAAACGTTATTATCCATTGTATCCTCCTCAAATTGGCTCACCCGAGCCAAGCTCCACTCCATGTGGACAATCCAGTATATCACAAAAAAGAGGTTTTGTCAAGACCTCTCCCACCAAGGCAATAATCGGGACAGATTTTTAGCTAAATTTAGCTAATTTTCCGCACAAACGGTCGTAAAATAATGGTCGCGAGAATGAAGTGAATGGTCGAAATAAAAAGCGCATAGACGAAAAGCCCGACAGCGATGAGTGACCCGCCGGTAATATAGGATACGACAGTGTCCAGGTTCTGGTGGGCGATGAGCGCGGCCAGGTTCAAAGCAAAAATCAGGAAAAATAGGGAAGCGAAACCGAGATACATACCACGCCGATCGGCCGAGCTGGGGTTCATATAGGTCGCGACGCAGAAAGATAAATAAGTGAACAAATAAAACCAGGGATCGTGCCAGCTGGCGAATTTACCGAGAGCGATGACGATCGCTCGCATGGCGGAGAAGACTGACTTCGGATCGAGTTTGGCGAAGAGCAGGTTGCTGAGTAGATTCGTCCCGTCAGGTACGAAAGCGATGAAGAGGAGGGCGAGGACGAGTACGCCCGAAATCAGTGGTCCCGCCCCGACAAAGAAATTTCCGATCTGTGCGAAGATATTCCACTTGTGGTAGGAGTATTTCACGAAACCGAGATTGCCGGTCTCGCGTTCGGGGGAAAACAGGGAAATGTGATTGATTTTTTTCAGGAAAAGCAAGGCGAATATGACATGGCCGAGCTCATGCACGGGCGTACCGATCCAGGCAGTGAGGAGTATTCCAGACCAGCCGATAGTTTTTTGGTATAGGCCTTTCGTGGCAGTATTGATTCGATCGAGTAAATAACCAAAAACGAAAAACGACCCGAAAATTCCCAGAATTTGGAGTATGGTGCTTTTGGTGGCGAGGATGAAGTTTTCCGGTCCAGGAAATTTCACGAAGAGATTTGTGAAGTTGATTAATCCATCACAATTATACCAGACTACTGCGACGACGCGCAATAATCAATCCGAAGCGCGAGTCAAAAGGCGAACGGAAAGTTTCACAAGAGAATCCGCTCTCGCGTAATTTCTTCTCAGCGATGACAGAAACTTTTTCACTGTCATTGTGGTATTCGAGTACGATGGACGAAATTTTCCAGAGTGTTTGCCTGTTCCATTCGGGGAGGAGTAATTTTTCCGCGCCTTCAATATCGATTTTCATAAAAACTTTTTTTTCAGAACGTCCCGCGATCAATTCGGAAATTTTTTTGGCGAGCACATATTCAACTTTATATTTTTCATTTGGCCAGGTGGAGTGATTGTGTGAGTCTGGTGCGAGATAAAGTTTGGTTTTGGTCGCGCCGAAATCTTCGGATACGACGGCGGCATTTAGCGCTGTGAAATTTTTCAGTTTGGCTAATTCGGAATTGTCTTCGAGAGCTTGGAAATTTTTACGTTCTGGTTCGAGTGCGATGATTGGCGCAGTGGCGTTCAGATCACGCGCGTAAATCGAAAAAAATCCGGCATGGGCACCAATATCGATAATCAAATCAGATGTGGATATCAAATCCTCCGCCCGACGATACAGTCGGTCGGTGAAGATCTCTTCGAAGACGCTTTGGTCGGACGCGTCGCGAATTGGAAATTTTTGAATTTTACCCCCGAGAGTTATTTCCGCGTAGTTCATATATTGTATATACAAAACCCCCTCGCGGGGGTCTCGTATTTTATTTGTGTGGAATTACGTTTGCGAATGAGCTAGTTTTCCTAGATCCGTCGAAACGAATGTGTTTGCGAGTGGTGAATTTGACTGTACCGGCCACTGCCGCGTACAAAGTATCATCACTGCCCTTCAGTACGTTTTTACCCGGATGGATAGCCGTGCCTCTCTGGCGGACGATGACACTACCAGCTTTGGCTTGGTCGCCATCAACCACTTTGACTCCGAGGTATTTCGGTCTGGAGTCGCGACCGAGGTGGGTTGAACCACCGGCCTTTTTGTGTGACATATGTATGTCTTTCACACTTCCCGTCCTATATAGGTCGGAGAGTGAACCGCCCGCTCGTGCCCTCTGCCACGCGCGCCGTTAACCTTGTCGTTAAGTAAAATTTGTCGCTATTATACCCCCAGTTTGATATCTTGTCAAGAGGGTGGTTTGTGGGGTATAATTGGCAAGTATGAATTTACGAGAAAAAATCGAAAAAACGCTTAATGATGAGATTCGCCCTCGTCTTTTGGCACATGGGGGTGGGATTGATATTATCTCGGTGGATGAAATTTCGGGTCGGGTAGAGGTCTCATTTCAGGGGGCTTGCGCGGGGTGTCCCTACGCCGATGAGACATTTTCTGGGTTGGTATCCGAGGAATTACGCGCCCGTGTACCCGAGATTCGGGAGTTGGTGTCAAATAATTCTCACGATAGTGATTTAACTTGATAATTATGTCTAGACGGCTTTTTCCTATTGGGCTTTATTTCAGACAAAAAGACAATTTAATTTTTGTGATTTTGTGTTTGGTGTTGAATCTCGCTTCGTGGTGTTGGCTGTTGTTTCAAATCCATCCTCAGTCTGATCCGATTTTTTTGCATTACAATATTTTGTTCGGCGTGGATTATGTGGGCGAGTGGTGGAAAATAATTTTTCTACCGTTATCGGGATTGGCGATTTTTCTCATCAATACGATTTTGAGTTGGATTTTTTACGATGAAGATCGATTTGCGGCGCAATTTTTGCATGCGATCGATGTGTTTTGTCAAATATTTTTGTTGGTTGCTTCTGCTATTCTCGTTTTTTTGAACGTATAATTATGCCGAGAATCGGAAATAAAAATGTCGATTATGCTTTAGTGGTGGCATTTGGTGTGTTGTTGATTTTCGGGCTGGTGATTTTGACATCAGCTTCTTCAGCTGTCGGTTCAGCGCGGTTCAGTGACAGTTATTATTTTGTCAAAAAACAACTCTTGTTTGGTGTATTGCCGGGGATTATCGCCTTTTTGGTTTGCAGTCGGGTTAGTTATCTTTTCTGGCGCCGGTGGTCGACTTGGATTTATGGTTTCGCTATCCTTCTTCTCATTGCGGTTTTTATTCCTGGTTTTGGGGCGAATTATGGCACGCACGCGCATAGTTGGTTATCGATTTTGGGTTTTTCCTTTCAGCCGGCGGAGTTCGCGAAATTGGCGCTCGTGGTTTTCATGGCATCTCTGCTCGCGACACGAGGGCCGGAACTGCGTTTATTTGCCAATGGTTTTTTACCGGCTCTACTCATGGGAGGGATTGTGGTGGTGTTGACATTACTTCAGCCCGATGTTGGGACAGTCGTAATTTTATTTGGAATTTTGTTCACGATGCTGTTCACTGCTGATACTCGCCCTATGCATATTGCGGTCTTGGCGCTTTTGGGGATTGCAGGATTGTGTATCTTGGTTTTTTCGGCGGACTATCGAGCGGATCGCCTCATGGCTTTCATGCATCCCGAATTAGATCCGCGTGGTGTGGGATATCACACGAATCAGGCTTTGCTCGCCGTTGGTACAGGTGGGTTATTTGGTAAAGGCCTCGGTAATTCAGTACAGAAATTTCAGTATCTACCCGAAGTGGCGGCCGATAGTATTTATGCGGTATTGGTGGAGGAATTGGGTTTTGTGGCTGGTTTTGGCTTATTATTGTTTTGGCTTTTCATCACTGCTCGGGTCGTGCGAATGGCCAAAAACGCGCCCGATGAGTTTAGTCGTCTGCTCGTCACTGGGATTATTAGTTGGTTTTTGATTCAGTCATTCATGAATATCGGCGCGATGCTTGGTCTCATGCCACTCACCGGTGTACCTCTTCCGTTTATTAGTCATGGCGGTACGGCTCTAATGCTCGCTCTCGGAGCGGCGGGCATTCTCGTGTCAGTGAGCCGTGAAACAAAATAGTTTATGAAAATAATTTTTTCGGGTGGATTTACTCTCGGTCCTGTGACGCCTCTTCTGGCGCTGGCGGATTTGATTCGTCGAGAATTTCCCGAGGCGGAATTCTTGTGGATTGGTACTATCGGTGGTCCCGAGAAGGAGATGGTCGAGAGACGCGGTATTCAGTTTGTTGGTATTCCGTCAGGTAAAATTCGGCGGTATTTGTCTTTGAAAAATATTTCCGATTTGTATCGCATCCATCACGGCTATGTGGTATCGAAGAGAATTTTACGAAAATTCAAGCCGGATATTTGTATCACGGCGGGCGGTTTTGTCTCGGTGCCATTGCATTTTGCGGCGAAGAGGCTCGGGATTGCGACTTGGGTTCATCAGCAGGATTTGCGTTTGGGTTTTGCAAATAAATTAATGATTCCGTTCGCGCGTGTTTTCACGGTCGCTCTCGAAAAAAATATCAATGTGTTCCCCGGCAAAAGTGCGGAGTGGATCGGTAACCCGGTGCGGGATGAAATTTTACACGGAGATGGGGAGCGAGCGCGTACTCGATTCGGGATCGCTCCGGGTCGTCCGGTTTTGTTTGCGCTTGGCGGTGGGACGGGTTCGACGACGGTGAATAGAATTGTGGCGGAAGCCGTGCCGCATCTCGCGGAATTTTGTGATGTCCTACATCTCGCTGGGCGTGATCGGCCGAAAGATATTTGTGAGAAGACAGCGGAACATTTTTCACATTATCACTTTTTTGATTATTTCGATGGAGAAATGGCGGATGCGTACGCGCTCGCGGACGTGGTCGTGTGTCGAGCTGGATTTGGGACATTGACTGAATTGTCGGCTTTGCGCAAAACAGCAATTCTCGTGCCGGATGAAGGTCATCAGGAAGATAACGCAAAATTATTTACTGAAGCTGGCGCCGCAGTTGTTGTCGATGAGCGGGTTGCGGATGGAAATTATTTGGCAAATATTGTGCGTGAATTATTGATTGATAAACAGTCGTGTCAGAGTATGTCAGTTAAATGGTCGAATGTCTTACCAATCACAATGTCTGAGACGGTGGCACGGATCTTGCGTCGGACGATAGGTGACGAAAGATAGGTTTGACAATTTGGTTGATTTGTGCTACAAGTATAGGGTCTTAATAGTCATATTTAGACTATTTTGATTGTTCTGTACAATTTTTGATTAGGAGATCTCGTGGTCATGGCGATCGGCTAGATCTCAGTGCATGTCATCAATAATGGGGGATTCAAATGGGAAAAAAAGAGAAAACTAAGAAAGTGAAGAAGTCGTCCGTGGTTGTGCCAGAAATCGAGGCAGAGGTTCCTGTCCTTGCGCCATCCGAACGGCATGATATTATTGGGTCGGATGATGTTGACGAAAAGATTACCCAAGCATTAGGTGGCGAAGTTGGTGTCAAATTATTTCGGATAAGCTGTGCTCAGCCCAATCCGGATTCGGCAGTAATCAATGTTGCTTGGTGCTTGAATCAGAAGACGGTTGAAATCTTGCGAGACAATCTCGCTGTGAAACACCCCTACATGTTGGTATCAGTATTCTGTAAAGAAGCGGGGGAATCTTATATCCCAGGTGATTACCGATTGTCAGAGTATGAGCGTCGTTTGGTGCCGTTGCATTCCGGGATGACCCAATTTCAATTTCATCGCCCCGGTACTTTTTTTGTGATCGGCTCGATTGTTTGGGCCGCTCTTGACGATTCGATCAGTAAAGAAGGCGCTCTGAATTGGTTATCAGATCTTTATATGAAAAAAGATATAAGGACAGGGTGTTTCGAGAGGGTTTTGCATAACGTATGGTCGTATGCGCCCAACACCGGTTTGCCCCACAGGCTTCATCTTCCCTATCATGATTATCGAGAGATTGCGGTGCGGGACTCGTTTTTTGCGAAAGAACCACCCGGATGGCTTTCTTGGTATGTGAATTTGTGGTGTGATGATCGACCGAGAGATCAATGTCAATTTCGTCGTCGCGCTATTTTGGCTTTCTTGTTCAAATGGATACCAGCTTTAATTTTTCTGGTATATCAGGAGTGTTCAAGATTTATTGTTGTTTTAATAGCTCTTCTTGCAGGTCGTCGTGGTGTGAGATATCAGGCATTTTTACACCCATTTTCTTGGTATTCTGGATCAGTGTGGGGTGCATTTCCAGACATGGATGCGTCTGCGTATTGGTGGCTCACTGATTCCAAGGCGAGATTTCGCCCGAATGTACTTCCGTTTTTGATGTTACCGGCCGGTTGGCTTGTGTACGGGCTAGTTTTTATGTTTGGGATCTATCCATTCATCGGTGATTTTGTCACCAAATCTGCTGGATACGGTGGAATTCCGATTTGGGCGTCGCTCGGTTTATTTTTCGGTGGCTTTTTAGCTTTAGTTTTTATCTTATTTGTCTGTTTTTGGATTATTCTGCGAGCAGTGGGGATTGTGGGTGCGATTCGTCGCTCGAAACGCGGTACTGCCCAAGAACAGCAGGATAGAGCAACTGCTGAGAAGCAAAGATTAGCTGAAAAGAGAAAGAGGGAAATTGAAGAGTACTATGTCAATAGAGTGGAGCCGCTTTCTTGCGAAAGGGGTGGTCCAAAAGTGGCAACCTTGAAGGCTCTTCCTGAGTCACACCGTACACTCGTATTGGAGTTTCTCGATTTGAAAGCGAAGGTGTGTAAACCATTCCGTTTGGGATAGCTTACAACCTTTCTTTCGCGGTTAGTTTTTCCCATCGATTTTTGTAACGAAAGTCGATGGGAATATTTATAAAGGGCACCATGATTGGCGCCCTTTATTTATGCTTGATTTATTTTATTTAGAACATCTTTGTATTTTTCGAGGAAAAGTGGTAATTGTGAATGCAATGGGTTGGGCAGGTTTTGTAAATCAAACCATCCGATTTCGTCAATGCTGTTCGGTTCGCCAATTTTAGCAGTTTCGCGTTTTATTTTCACCAAATAATCGAAGGCGATCCAATGTGTCGGGGTACCGTCGACCAGCTTTCTGTTCACACTGCGTGTGCCGATTGGCGTGAAGTCAATAATTTCGGCGCCATATTCTTCACTGATTTCTTTGTGCATATTTTCTTCCGGGCTTAGGCCGAATTCCAATCCACCTGCGCCAATATCCCAACAACCTTGTTCATCGCGGCATTTCTGACTCCTCCTGCTGAGTAGAATCTGCCCCCTCTCGTCGTGACAGCAGAAAGCGGTCGTAATACCAGTATAATCAATACCTTTTTTCATATGGTTTTTGTTTAGTACTCCCAATATCGTATCATTTGGAGCTGGTTTTGTCTATTGACTGTTTGGTAGAAAGGGGTTTGACGGATTGAGTTTGGTGGCATATAATATCCACATATAAAGAGAATCAAAAATATGAATCAGGAACAAATTTTAGATAAAATTTTGGTTAAGTTGGAGAAAATGGAATCTCAGTTAGATTCGGTTGCGATTGAGACTGTTGGCACCAAAGAAACACTTAATACTTTCGCCACCAAAGATGATTTGATGCAGGTGAAGTCGGAAATTTTGGGCGATGTGGATCGTTTTGTGAAACTCCATGAGACTCTCGATCAAGAATTATCATTTTTGCGGAATAAATATGGTCGGTTGGAAGAGAGGCTGGTCGTTGTCGAACAGAAATTACAAATTGTTTAAAACAGACCAAATTTGAATGGTCTATTAATTTAAAATCTATGTTAGAGCGAGGAGAAGCACCAAAAAGCCAAGAAGAGGCTGAGGCCATTTTAAAAGGTATGGGTTTGGACGAAGAAAGAATGGATTTGTGTGCACACCACTACCAACAAGAGAACACATCTGATTTGGATCGTACTAATTTGGGAAAAACAAAAGATGGTAAAACAGATTATATCGCCGCTTGGAAGTATATCCAAGAAAATCCAAAGTTTGGAGAATAGGATTCTATACGAAGTTACTTTAGTCTGACTGCTTCAAACGTGTCGGAAATGTTTTTTGCAAACAAAAAACGCCCTAATAAATTAATTAGGACGTTTTTATTTGTGACCTGACTAGGCGATTCGCTATTCGAAGTCGTCGCCTTCGGCTCCTCCCACGAAAGGGCTTCCGCCCTCTCGTGAGCTCTCCCCAGCAGAGGTGGGGAGACCGCTAGGCAGTTTTCCCAAACCCCTTCGGTTCGAATCCCAACCTCTCTCAAAATGAAAACAGAACCCCAATAAATCGGAGTTCTGTTTCTATGTGACCTACCTGCGGGATAACTGGAACTCTATAGAGGAAGAAGTGCATCGTTGGAACCGTATACTATTCTATTTTGATTTCAAAAATATAGAAACATCGTCATGATCGTCATTGTGGTAAAATCACCTTTAAAAATTGTGTATATTTCTAAAAATGAAAAAGGTGGTTTTACCGATGATGTGTTTTGGTTATCAAGTGCTAATCTTTTTCAGCGATAAATCTACCGTTGAGCCTGAAGTATTCATCTATTTGTGCACAGTCGATATTAGCAAAACCAATATTCCAACTGATGGTTTGGAGGGCTTCAATTGTGATTTTTTTTCGGTTTTCTATAAAATCCCTTGCTTCAATGGTGCGTGTGTAGTGAACGTCATCTAAAGGATTGCGTGTGTAGCGATCATCTCGATTATTTGTTCCGCTAATCAGCCCTAGCACGTTTTTTCTCTTGAGGTTGATGAATGCGGAAATTTTGATGAGTCCAAAGAAATTAAGTTTTTCGTAGAATTCAGCAAGGGATTCAAAATATAGATCAATTGTAGAGAAAATTTCAGAAATGTGAATGTATTCAAATGGTAATGGGTATGTTGTATTAGCAGGTATCTGGTGTTTATGAACACTTTCGATGTAACTGAACAATCCAAACTGATTCAGTTCACAGTAGTAATAATATTCGGTAGTATTATAATTCGTAATTAATCCGTTTGGTATGGATAGTTTATTCATAACACCTATGCCATGGGGCAGGCGCCTTCCGTAACCTTGTTTTTCGAGATTTTCTAAAAAGGAATGATCTATTTGTTGTGGTGAGATGAGCGTTGAAAAAGGAAAAAGAGGTGTACAAGTTAAGTGTATTGTTGGTTCTTCAAATGGATTTTTGACCCTATTCATAACTTCTTGAAAACGAAATGAAGATTCCATTGTTATTTCATCTCTAAACTCTTCACTTTTTTTTCTTCTGTTCCAAAGCCATTCGATACGTTTTGTGTCAGCTAGTTTTTCTAATCTGTCTGGGTGGCTGGTATCGCTGGTCCGAATATAGATACAGGAGTCATTATCAATCGCGTGGGGTGTTCCGTTACTTTCTGGTACGCGT
>Ga0116157_10001982_pt1 | contig 20223 bp, 16 predicted proteins | sample AD_UKC048_MetaG_FD_89882 | JGI IMG/M metagenome (GOLD analysis project Ga0116157, IMG submission 89882) | Active sludge microbial communities of municipal wastewater-treating anaerobic digesters from USA - AD_UKC048_MetaG | ecosystem: Engineered > Bioreactor > Anaerobic > Digestate | place: USA...
CTTGTTGTAATTGCATATATCTTACATCATATGAATTCATAGAGCTATATACTTAATAATTATATTATTTAGTATATAATTTGTTATTCAAATGTGTAAACCTTTTTGCAGCAATGCTAACAATATATATAAAAAATTAAAAGGCAAAATATTAGTAATGATATCTCTTCCCTTTCTCTATATTAACGGCTCGATAAATTTGTTCTATTAATATAACCTTAGTCATTTCGTGCAAAAATGTCATTTTAGATAAAGATAAAATATTATATCCCTGTAAAATATCAAAATCAAAACCAAGAGACCCAGCAATAACAAAAATTATCGGTCTATCAATACTAAATATTTTTTTAGAAAAATTAATGGAATCAAATTCCTGTCCATTCTCTGACAATAAAAAAACTTCAGAATCCTTGTTCTTTTGCAAAAAATCTAGAATCCTCTGACTCTCCTGCCTCTTTGTTTCTAGGATATTTTTTTCTGAAAAACTTTTAGCCAGAAGCTCTTTTAGTTCTAATTTTATATCAGAGCTTAGTCTTTTTTGGTATTCCAAAATAGCTTCTTGATAATATTTTTCTTTAACTCCTCCAACACTTAAAATTGTTATTTTTTTCATAACAATATCATACTATAATTATAATAAAGAAAAAAGATAAGCGGCCAGTGATGGTAATATCAAATTATCTAAACCAAAAAATAAAGAAAACTCTACTAGAGTTAAAGCTAGGGCAATTATCAGATACAGATCAATATTATAAAAATCGACATTACTGCGAAACAAAAAAATTAAGAAAAAAGTAGAAAGCAAAAAGACCAAAGAGCCCTCTAGGCTTTTGGCCCCGCCCAATAATTTAATTCTATGAATGCCAAAAAGATCGCCAAAAATATTAGCCAAGGAATCGGAAAACCCTAGAACCAAAACACCAAACTGAAAAGCCCTAATATTATCAGGCAAGAAAAAAATAGCCACCAACATTATACCTAGAGGATAAAAAACCTCCCCCCAAGAAACCCTTTTTACCCTATTAATAATTGGTAAAAAATTAAAAAATCTAGCTATTGAGAATATCAAAACAAATAATAAACTAACAAAAATTATTTGATTTAAAGAAAAAACATAAGGAAAAAAGAATATAATAACCGCTGATAAAACATGAATAATTTTTCGATTAAAATTATCAATCTTATTCCATAAAGCGATTTTTTTAAAATTAAATATCCTATTTAAAATCATATTAAAAAATTATTATTTAAGAAATCTTTTTCTTTCTAATTCGCTAAACTTTTCAATAGCGTATCTAAGAGTAACTCTAGAGATAATCATTTTATTATCTTTTAAAAATTTAATTAACCTCTTTTTATCACGTTTGCCGGCCTCTCTAAGCATCCAACCAACAGCCTTTTGTATTAAATCATGTTGGTCCTTTATTAATATCTGCGAAATTCTAAAAACATCATCCAGGTCATTATTTTTTATAAAATAAAAAGTTGAAACTATTGATATTCTTCGAGACCATAAGTTTTTAGAGGCAACTAATTCATAAAGAACCCCTCTATCCCTGGTATATAAGTAATTTCCTAAAATATTATAGCAACTAACATCAACCAAATCCCAATTATTAATATTCTTTATATTTTTTAAATAAAAATCAATAATTCTCTTCTTGTTGCTATCGTCGGCTAATTGATATTTCTTAACTAAAATAATTAAAGCCGAGAAACGAAATTCATGAATTTTAGAATTTAAGAGTTTTTGTAGATCACTCCAGGAAATGTCTAAAAATTTTTTTATTATTTTCCTTTGATCAATTACACTTATACCTAAAAAAATATCCCCCTCTCCATATTCACCTGGTCCGGTTTTGAAGTAGCGAGATAAAATTTTAGACTTAGCCAAATTCTTTTTACTTAATAATTCTTGTTCTAATTTTTTAGCTTTGGCCAACATAAGACTATATTAATAATAAAGAGCAAATAAGAGCTTCTTTACTAAAATGTAAAAACCCAACACAAACAAAAGGACCGATAAGGTCGGAAAAAAATCTTTCATAACAACTAATTCTTACTTTTAAATAATAATTTACTAGATAAGTCTTCTATTAATTTACTTCGATTATCATTATCTAGTATTTTATTATTATCTAGCTTATTAATTAGACTAATAATTTCAGAATAATCCTGGAGCTCTACCCCTTGATTATTTAATTTTACAATCCTGTCAGCTAATATTTCTAAATATTTTTCTTCCAAACTTTCAAAAGAAGATATTTTTCCCATGGCCTGCTCTCTAGCAATGGCTTCAATAGAAAACTTTATAATTTGTTCGGAAATATTTTTGTAGTTTTCTTCCGAATCATCTAAATTTAACTCTTTTAGAGCTTCAGAAACGGCCTTGGCCAATTTATTTTCGACTCGAGAAGTGTTTAGACGATAATTACCTCTATCTTCGGTTATAGCATTAATAACTGGTCTCGATTTAGCTAAACAAATTTTGTCTACGTTAGGATGAATAATCTCTTTTTCAATTTTATATTCAAAATTTTTCATTTTTAAAATATTATTTATAAATTACATCAACCCTATCTACTAGCATTGGAGCTCGTTTTATAAAACCTGGCCAGAATTCTAATTCATACGATTTTAAATTCTCGAGACCATCTAAATAAGCTCTAATTTGCCTCTCGTTTAAATTAACTAAATGTTTTTTATTAACCAACCCATCCTCACCACCAGAAGTTGTTCTAGCAGAAAAATCAACTTTAATTTCAGCTAAAGACTTATTAGAATTAAAACTCAATAAAGAATAATTTAAGCTATCGGTTTCTACTTCGGATAAATTTTGATCAAAATCTAATATGGATAATTTTTGTTTAACAATTTTAACAACATCATCTGGATTAATAGTAATAACACTAATAACGGCCTTCATAGATCCAGTGAATGTTTCAACTTCGTCTCCAACCTTATTACTAATTTCTATTTGAGCGCCATCTGAGTCAACGCTAAAAATATTTTTTTGAGATGAATTATTCTTATCGCCAACCTGCTCCTGAGCCTTAGTTATTAATTTTTCTTTTAAAGCATTAGTAGCATCATCGATATCTTTTTGAGAAACCGATTTTTTAACTTCTTTTTTAAATTCAAAACTTTCGTAGCTTTCAGCATAAATCTTGTCCTGCAATCCAGCCCATAAGCCAGGAATAGTAAATTTACCTGGAGCAATAGCTAATTCTTGACTAGGCTCGTCAGCATAAATTTCTACCTCCACTGAACCACCGGCTGGAACATTAACAGTATTTTTTACTCGGAAAAGCTTGTCGTCAGAACTTAATAATCTAGTAGTAGCTACTAATGGCTGATTTTTAGAATATTCGTTTATAACCTTAACTTTTCCAACAATTTCTCCCCCTAAACTTTTTTCTTCACTACTATTAAAAGTTTCGGTAATATCAAGCTCCACTCTATTGATAGAGGCTTTTACTGCCCTCTCCAAATTAACCTGTCCATCATTAGAATAAGCATAGAAATTCAAATTATCATTAATAACCTCCTTGTCGGTATAAGCAATTATATTCAATTTTGTTAAAGAAAAATAAGCTACAGCTAATAGTAAAATTAAAGTTAAAAAAGAAAAACGTAAAATCATTTTTCGATAATAAGAAACCTTTCCTCCAATTATAGAACTACCCAAATCTCCCCTTTTCTCAATTATTCTATTATCCTCAGATTTTAAATCTTCTAGACAAGTAGGTTCTTCTTTTATTTTTTCTGCCATTAATCGGAAGAATTCTTTTTTAGAATCTAAGGCTTCATTAGAAGAAAATTCATCATTCTTTGAAATAATTTCTTCGTCGGCAACTATTTCGTTGTCGGATAAATCTTTCTCAAATAATTTATCATTAACTTTAATATCCGCAGACTCTTCTAAGGAATTATTCTGATCGAAATCGTTTTTGAGTTCACTATAAACTTTAAGGCTTTCTAGGCCCTCCTTAATATTCTCTAGCTCTTTCTTTTTTTGAGAATTGTCAGGATTAATTGGAGGAGTTTTTAAAGGCATAAGATTATAATCTATCATCAAAAATTAATTTAATGATAAGAATTAAATAAATTAATTATTTTCTATTATAATAACATTTTTTACCAAATTAAACAATATTAGCCAGGCCCTCAAGCTCATTTTTTAATTCATTTTTTAATTCTAAACAATTTTTTACCTGCAAATCTGATTTAATTAATTTTTCTCCGTCAAGCAAACTAATTTTAAAATATACTGAATCAGTGCCAGGATAATTTTCTAATATTTTTTTAATAGTGGAAAATTTTTCAGCGGAAACTTGTCCTTTTAAAGCTATACCTAGTGATTTAGAAGCATTTGAACTATTAATAGGAACCCCAGAAGAAGAATTATTATAATATCCACTACTACCATTATTAGGATTAAATCTTTTAGGAATTTTAATATTTTTAAATTCTTGAATAGTATTTTCTAGATTATCTTCTTCCAACAAAACAACTTTATTAACTAATAATTTTATTTCTCCATCTTTGTCAGAGACGTTAGCATTCATCAAAACAACTTTTCCATCTTGCCAAAAATCTAAGGTTTCTTTTAAAACTTTAGGAAAAACTAAAATTTCCACAAAAGAAATTCCATCCTCAATTTTAACAAACAACATGTTTTCATTTTTTTTAGTAATAATCTTTTTAATAGAAGATACAACCCCAGCAGTAAAAACATCTTGATTTTTATAATTTTTCAAAGAAGACAAAGATATAATTGATTCTGATAAACGAGGTCGAAAAACACTAAAAGGATGCTCCGAAATATAAAGACCCAATAATTCTTTCTCCCATTGTAATTTATCTTTATTATCAATGTCTCTCTTTTTTTCTAATTTAGGATAATTAAAAATAGCTGAGTCGGGAGTATCAGCAAATAGACTAACCTGAGGACTATTTTTTGATTTATTAGCTTCCTTGCTAAAATTTAATAAAATTTCTAGGTTCTCCAATAATAAACCGCGGTCTTCAAATTGATCAAAGGCTCCACACTTAACTAAACTATCTAAAGACTTTTTATTTAAGTCTCTATCAACAATTCTTTCCAAAACCTCAAAAACATTATTAAATTTACCATTAGCTTTTCTCTCTCTAATAATTTCTTCAACAATATGTGATCCAACATTTTTAATAGCGTTTAGTCCAAATCTAATAGTTTTTATTTTTTCATCTGGACTAACCACCTTATTATCCTTAGTTCCACTGGTAACCACGGTAAAGGAGGCAAAAGATTCATTAATATCGGGGGGCATGATTTCTATTCCCATTTGACGACATTCCTCAATTTCAATAGCAATACGATCAATATCATTTTGATCAGCAGTTAATAAAGCGGCCATAAACTCGGCTGGATAATGAGCTTTTAAATAAGCAGTTTGATAACCGATCAAAGCATAACAGGCGGCGTGAGATCTATTAAAACCATATCCAGCAAAAGGCTCAATAAAAGAAAAAACTTTTTCAGCTAGAGATTTTTCTACTCCATTATTAACACAACCATTAATAAATTTTTCTTTTTGTTCGGCTAAAAGTTCAGGAATTTTTTTACCCATAGCCTTTCTCAAAGTATCAGCTTCACCCCTGGTGAATCCAGCTAGCTCTCGAGAAATTTGCATAACCTGCTCTTGATAAACTGCCACCCCATAAGTCTTACTCAAAATTGGTTCTAATTTAGGATGAAGATAAGTCATTTGTCGACCATGTTTTCCAGAAATAAAATCAGGAATCCACTCCATCGGTCCAGGTCGATACAAAGCTACCATCGCTACAATATCTTCAAATTCACTAGGTCGAAGTTCTTTTAAGTGACGCTTCATTCCACCAGACTCAAATTGAAAGACTCCCGTAGTTTCACCTTTTTTAAATAAATTTAAAGCTCCTTGATCGTCTAAGGGAATTTCATCGATATTGATTTCAATTCCTCTGGTATTTTTTATAATTTTAATAGCCGATTCGATAATGGTTAAATTCTTTAATCCCAAAAAATCAATTTTTAATAAACCCAGAGAATCAACTGGATTCAAAGAATATTGAGAAACTATACTTTTATCAGAAGAAGAAGCATACTGCAAAGGCACATAATTAGTTAAAGGTTCTTTAGTAATTAAAATACCACAAGCATGTGTAGAAGAATGCCTAGAAACTCCTTCTAATTTTTGAGCAAAATCTAAAATTCTTCGAGCTGAAGATTCTTTTTTATAAATATCTTTAACTTCAGCTAAATTCTCTAGAGCTTCCTTGATCTTATAATTCATTGGAATCATTTTAGCCAATTTATCACAATAATCATAAGGTTCATCCAAAACTCTACCAACATCCCTAATGGCCGCTCTAGCCGCCATAGTTCCAAAAGTAATAATCTGAGAAACATGATCCTCCCCATATTTTTCAGCTACATATTTAATAACTTCATCACGGCGAATATCAGCAAAATCCAAATCAATATCAGGCATAGAGATTCTGTCTGGATTTAAAAATCTTTCAAACAATAATTCATATTTTATTGGATCTAAATTAGTAATCCCGGTTAAATAACAAACCAAAGAACCAGCAGCACTACCTCGACCAGGACCAACTACAATTTCATGATCTTTGGCCCAATTAACTAAATCAGCCACAATCAAAAAATATGATGGCCCCCCCATTTTATTAATAACCTCTAATTCATAATCTAGTCTTTTTCTAATTTCCTCCATCTCAGACAAGCTAGCATTAGGAAACCTTTTTTTTAAACCATCTTCACATATTTTAATCAAATAAGAAGATTCATCAAAACCTTCCGGTACGGCAAAATAAGGCAAATGAACTTCACCTAATTCAATTTCAACATCGCACATTTCCGCAATCTTAACTGTATTAGAAATAGCTTCAGGAACATCTTTAAAAACCCCAGCCAACTCCTTAGGATCACGACAAGAGTAATCTCCATAGCCCATCATTTTCATACGATCAGTATCCTCTCTCTTTTTTTTATTTTGTAAGCACAATAAAATATCTTGAGCCTCATCATCAGTCTTATCTAAATAATGAATATCGTTAGTCACAACTAAGGGCACATTTAATTCTTTTGAGAATTCTATTAATTGTTTATTTACTTTATCCTGATCATCTAGTTCTGGATGATCCATTAGCTCTAAATAAAAATGATCTTGCCCGAAAAGATTATTATAATCTAAAATTCTTTCTCGAGCTTTATCTAATTTTCCAGCTCTAATCAAAAATGGAATTTCTCCACCTAAACAAGCCGAAGAAGCAATTAATCCTTCATGAAACTCTTCTAATAATTCCCAATCAATTCGAGGCTTATAATAAAAACCCTCTAAATGAGCCTTGGAAATCAATTTTATTAAATTTTGATAACCAGTATTGTTTTTAGCCAACAACAATAAATGATAATTTTTGCTATCATCTTTAGTATTTTTATCAAAACGAGATCCAGGAGCTAAATAAGTTTCAACTCCGATAATTGGTTTAATACCAGCCTTTTTGCATTTTTTATAAAATTCAATAGCCCCATACATAACTCCATGGTCAGTAATGGCCAAGGCTGGACATCCCTGCTCTTTAGCCTTGGAAATAAAATCATCGATATTGGTAAGTCCGTCCAATAAGGAATAATGGGTATGATTGTGGAGATGCACAAAAGACATAAATTATCATTAAAATTAATATAAATATAATAGTATAAATATAATAAAAAAGGAAGAGTTATCTCTTCCTAAAAATTATTATTTAGATTTCTTCAGCGCTAAAAAGCCAAATTACAAATAAAATTCCCAAGGCAACAGGAATCGATATTGCAATTATAATAACACTAAAAATTGCTAGGGCTAAAAAAAGACTAAATGAGGCAATGGAACCATATACCAAGCCCAACCCTATTAACATCGCTGTAGCTGAGTAAAATATGGGGGGCAAGGCATCCGTTAGCAACTCAATCTGCCACTGATTTTTTTCCCAAAAAATGGAAACTATTGCTCCAGTAATAAATGCCATTACTAAAGAAATAATAATTCCTAAAAAAACCCCAAACACCAAGCTCAACAAAGCTCCGAAAAATAAAAAAGAAATAAAAAGATACTTAATTTTTCTTTGAACATTTTCGGGATACTCATCTTCAATTCTATTGTTCATTTTCTTTAATGACAATAATAGGAGGAACCAGCCAAATATATCCAAGATCGAAAACCACGCCGGCAATCCCAAAAAAACACTTTCTGGCAATCGCCAAAAAGAATTTGTTACTACAAATAAATTGATTTCATTTATTTTGGGAAAGCCCCCTGAAAAAATTGTTATAATCCCTAAAACTATTATCTCTCCAATAATCAGTCCAACAAAAATTGACCAGAACTCTCTGTCAAAAAATTTCCTAAATCTTTTCATCTTTTTTCGCTTTTAATTAATATTAAATTTTTAAAGTACTCGGGACAAAGTAAACCATATATATTTTAAATTGTCAATACCAATAGAAAACCCGCCTTTTTGACGGGTAATTTTCAATAAAAAATTTTTTTATTGAAGATTATTGTTGTTCTCTTCTCCCTTTTTAAGGTTTTGAGCAATAGCAAAAATTGCTATTACGGCCATGATTCCCAATATTATTATTGGAAAAAAATTAGCGAAAAATTCGCTATAATTGATGGTCGCACCAGGAACAATTAAATAGGTGCTCTGGTAGGTTATACCAGATAAAACCAAGGACCCACCCAAAACCTTAAAATTTTTTCTTTTCTCTAAAATCTTAAAATTTTTTTTCTTTACTAAAATTTTAAAATTTTTAAAATAACTTAAAACCATTAATAAATTTTTCTTTTTTGTTTATACTAAATAAATTATTTTATAATTTTTTTGATAATTTCTCTTAGATCTTCATCTCCGTAAAAAACAATCTCAATCTTACCTCCCTTTTCTGATCTCTTGATATCTATTTTTGTATTTAAATAGTTTTGCAAGGACTTTTTATTGCCTTCATCATTACTATTTATAGTAATTTTAGCCTTCTTAGTCCCACCTGATTTTTTTATTAAATCATTGGTTTCGCGAACAGACAAATTATTATACACTATTTTTCTAAAAATTGTCAACCGTTTAACTTCCCCTTCAATTCCTAATAAATATTTGGCATGAGCCTCGGTTATTTGCTTTTTAGCCAAGGCTGTCTTTATTTCTTCAGGTAACGATAAAAATCTTAAAATATTAGCCACACTAGATCTAGATTTTCCCATTCTTTTGGCTAGATCTTCTTGAGTTAAATTAAATTCATTAATCAATTGATTATAAGCAATAGCTGACTCAATTGGATTTAAATTTTCTCTCTGCAAATTTTCAATCAAAGCAATTTCTAATTTTTTTTGATCATCAAAATCGCGAACAATCACCGGAACTTCTGACAAATTTAATTCCAATGAACTACGCAATCTTCTTTCCCCTGCCACTAATTCATATTCTCCATCTTTTTTACTGACAATTAAAGGCTGTATAATTCCGTATTCTTTAATAGAATTAATCAAATCGTTTAAAGCAATTGGATCAAACTCTTTTCTGGGTTGATAAGGATTAACTTTAATTTTTTTAGGATCTACCTTAATAATTCTTTCGGAGCTATCATCTACTATCAAAGCGTCATGTTTAGTTAAATTAAAATCAGAATAAGATTGATTGTTTATTTTTTTAGGAATTAAAGAATCTAATCCTCGACCCAAACCCTTGTTAACCATATATTTTAAATTAAATTAATTATTTCTTTGGCTAATCCCTCATAAGCCTTAGCTGCCACTGATTTAGGATCGTACTGTAAAATAGTAGAACCATAACTAGGAGCTTCAGCCAAACGAACTGAACGAGGAATAATTGATTTGAAAACTTTATTAGGAAAATATTTATATAATTCATCTTTAACCAAGGAGGATAATCGATTTCTTTTATCAAACATAGTTATGGCTACGCCCAAAATTCCCAAATCTGGTTTTAAATTATTTTGAATTAAAGAAATTGTTTCTAATAATTGCCCTAAGCCCTCCAAGGCGTAATACTCGCTCTGAATTGGAATCAAAACTTCATCGGAAGCGGTTAAACTATTGATAGTCAAAAGACCCAAAGATGGCGGACCGTCAATAATAATATAATCAAATTTATCTCTAATTTCTTGTAAAATATTTTGCAAACGATATTCTCTATTTTCTACGCCAACTAACTCAATTGAGGCCCCGGACAAAGCAATGGTTGCTGGAATAATATAATAATTTTCTTGTTTAGTTTTAAAAACAACCTCCTTAATCGAGCAATTTCCAATCAGAGCATCATAGATGCCATGTTCCAATTTACGATGATCAATTCCCAGTCCTGAAGTAGCATTGGCCTGAGGATCAAGATCAACCAATAAAACCTTTTTTTTGAAATAAGCCAAATAAGCCCCCAAATTTACCGAGGTAGTAGTCTTCCCAACTCCACCTTTTTGATTAACTACGGAAATTATTTTTCCCATATCAATAAATTATTTAAAAATATTATTAAGTTAATTATAACTTATAATTTTATTTTGAGCAAATAAAAAAGGAGCGACTTGATGCGCTCCTCAGATAACTTAGCTTAAAAGAAATTCTTCCGTCTTTTTTTTGAAGACTGGAATTAATTCTTCGGGAAGATTCCTCTTCTCGATGTCCTCGGATATTATTTGTAGAAACACAGCATAATCCGGGCTGTTTTTTTTCAGTCTTAAAACCAAATCAGAAATTTTTCTATAGAATATTTTTCTAACCGGGAGATCGATTTTATCAACAATATTCATTTTTTCAAATAAAATTGCCAAACTTTTCATATTCTCAATGTCTACGAAAATAACGTCCCCCAATATGTGTTGCCCTTCGCTTTTATTAGAAAATAATTTCCGATAAGCATAAAGTTTTTCAAAAGAAAAAATTGAAAACATGAATTTATTTTTGAATATTTCCACTAATCTTTCTTCTATTAGCCTTTTGAGCTCAGATTCATAATAAAAATTTTCTAAGAATGAAAATAAAAGAGAGACGGAAGTAATTCGCGGCAAGATTTTTGGCAAATTATCTGACAAAATTTTATCAATCAGCCTTATTACTGGTTTACTCCATTCATTTTTAGACCTAAACTTAATCAAATCTTCAACGCTCTTGAGCTCAAAAATAATTTTAATTTTATTAAAAATTATTTCTTGCCCCTTGTTAAAACTCGACCATTTCCCATAATAAATTATTAGGATCATTAGGTCTTTTTCTTCGGCACTCTGAACAGATGATTCTATCTTTTTCAGAATTAATTTTTCGTTCTCGGAGTCAGGAGTAATAACATTAATGATTCCTCCAATTTCAATAAAAAACAATTCTAGCTGGGACGGTAGATCATCTAAAATAGCCGGCAAAAGCTCAAACATTTTTTCGTCTATTTTGGAACGAAAATCAGTAAATGGAGAAGATGTCTCCCAAATCTTTGCTAAATCAAAAAAATTATTAATTTCTTTAAGGTCTTGTTCTTCTTTTTTGAGATTATTCAAAAAAATTAAAAAAGTTTTTTGATCATCGGTTTCCGTGATCTCTGTGTTTGCATTTTTCTCTTTCATAACGTTTACTTTTAAATTATTAATGAACTATGACTAGAGACATTAACAATAAATGCCATTTTTGTCAATGTTTTAAAATATTTTGACAATTAATCTAAAATAATCTATAATCTCCTTGTTATCGCCGATGTGGTGAAACTGGCAAACACGCACGACTCAAACTCGTGTGTCGAAAGACTTGTGGGTTCAAGTCCCACCATCGGCACAAAAAATCCTTAAATTATGAGGATTTTTTTATTTTATAAAAAGCAACGTTGACAAAAAACAATAATTATATTAAGTTTAAATGTTAAAAAAGATCATTAAAAACTAAATAAATAATATGCCATGGAAAAATTTCAGAAATTGAAGAAAATAAAGGGATGTTTTTCAGAACAGGCCCTAAAAAAAAGCAGGGGGAGACGAAAAAAAGAAAATAGTCTTCTAGCCTCCAATGCTCTTATGGATGAAATAAATCCTTTTGCTCTTGATATTCAAAAAATTATCAATAGCAAAAGTTTTAGAAGATTAAACGGTAAAACTCAAGTTTTTGCCTCTCCAGAAAATGTTTTAATCAGAAATAGATTAATCCACACTCTGGAGGTAAAATCAATTGCTGAGACTATTGCCACAATCTTAGGCCTCAATGCAAGTTTAGTGGGAGCGATAGCTGCCGGACATGATCTCGGTCACACCCCCTTTGGTCACTTAGGTGAAAGATTTATTCAAAAAAATTATGATGAAAGCTTTCATCATCAAATTTTTGGTCTAACGGTGGCTGAAAAAATTGAAAGAAAGGGTCTAGGACTAAATCTTTCCTTTGAAACTCTAGAAGGTATAACTTACCATTCCAAAGGAATAGGTGAAACTAATATTATTACCAATATTCCGATGGAATATAATGTTGTGATGCTGGCTGATAAAATTGCCTATCTCTTTTCCGATATCAATGATGCCAGAAGACTGGGAAGGTTAAAAAAAATTCCCAAGGAATTATATTTTTTAGGTGACAATCAAAGAGAGCAAGTAGATAATTGTATAACCTCGCTCTGCTTAGAGAGCGCTCAGGAAGAATTTCTTTCCTTTGAAAAATCGATTCAAAGCCAGGCCTTTAAATTTCTCAGAGATTGGATGATGAAAAATTTCTACACAACAATGGATGAAGAAAAAGAGAGAGGAATTCTCTGGAATAAGCTTTTGTCGTCCGTAAAATTCTTAAAAGAAATTTTGGACATACCTAGATGGCAAATTCCAGTTGTTTTAGCAACGATGACCGACCAAGAAGTCAATTTAGTTGCTTCTATAAATCACGAAGCCACAATTGAAGAAATAAAAAAAATTAATAAATTGGGATTTTATGAAACAATTCCCTATTGCCCAAAAACTCTTTTTACCAAAGAACAAATCCTTTGGTAAAACAAAAAGCGGAGAACTCCGCTTTTTTTATTATTCTTTTTTGATAAATATATTTTATTTAAATAATTATTCCGCCACCCAAAACTTCGGCCCCCTTATAAAAAACAGCACTTTGTCCAGAAGTTATAGCTCGTTGTTTTCTAGTAAATTTTACTATAGCAGTATTATCTTTTTTATTATAATCAATTAAACATTTAACTGGTTTATGACGATACCGGATAATTGCTTCGGCTTTTAAAGGAAATTCTAAGCCTTTTGAGTTAATCCAATTAATATTTTTTACCTTCATTTCAAGATTATATAAAACTGGGTCATCAAAATTTTTTACTACATACAAAATATTATTTAAACGATCAAATTTAGCAGCATAATAAGGCCCAGTTCCCCCTATTTCTATCCCCCTCCTTTGTCCAATAGTATAGAGAGCCAATCCCTGATGTTGACCAATTATTTCTTCGCTGGGCCATAATTTAATAGCACCACCTTTTAATTTTAAATGTCTTTTTAAAAACTCATTATGTCTTTTTCCTGGTATGAAACAAATTTCTTGGCTATCACTTTTAGAAGCTACTATTAAATCAGCTTTTTGGGCTATTTTTCTAACCTGAGGTTTTTTCAGTCTTCCTAAAGGAAATAAAACCTTAGCTAATTGTTTGGAATTTAAAGAATACAAAAAATAAGATTGATCCTTGTCTTTATCAAAACCTTTAAACATTTTTACACTCTTTCCATTATTCTCAACCCGAACATAATGCCCAGTAGCAATATAATCAAAACCCAAGGCCTTAGCATATTCCAAAAGGCCCCCAATTTTTATCTTTTTATTACAAACCACACAAGGATTAGGAGTATTTCCGCAAGAATATTCATTCAAGAAATCATCAACCACTTCCTTTTTAAAAGCTTTAGAAAAATTAAAAGTATAAAAAGGAATACCCAAACTAAGACAAACTTTTTTAGCATCCATCTGAGCCTCTAAGGAACAACATTTATTTTCTGAAGAATTTTCCAAAGATTCTTTCCAAAAATTTAAAAATATTCCTGAAACTTGATAACCCTGATCAATTAATAATTTAGCTGCCACGGCCGAATCAACCCCGCCAGAAACAGCCACTAAAACTTTTTTATTTTTATTTTTATTTATTTTATTTTTTATCATAATCAGTTTTAATCACTTCTTCAAAAACTTGAAGATATTTTTGAGCAGTACTTTCCCAATTAAATTTATTAACTTGTTTGTGTCCAGATTCAATTAATTTAGTTCTCACCTTTTCATCAATTAATATTAGCTTTATGGCCTGAAAAATTTCATTACTTCTGTCAGGATTTACCAATAAAGCTGAATCACCCAAAACCTCTGGTAAGCTAGAAACATTGCTAGAAATAACAGGTAAACCAAAATACATAGCCTCTAATGGAGGAAAACCAAAACCTTCGTAAAAAGAGGGATAAACAAAAACCTTGGCCATTTTATACAAAAATGGCTTGTTTTCTTCTTCTATATAACCAATAAATCTAATATCTTCTCGATATTTGGAGTTTTGCCAATCTTTTTTAATTTGCTTGGTTCTCCACCCCCAACCCCCAGCCAAAACCAACAAAACATCAAACCCCTCATCTCTCAATTGATTATAGGCTTCAATTAGTCCAGAAATATTTTTTCGAGGCTCAATTGTTCCTAGATATAAAATAAAATCTTTATTTAAGTCATACTTTTCTTTTAATAACTCAATACTATTATGAGAGTCTCCCTGAAATTTGGTTAATTTCTCAGAAATGCCGGGATAAACAACCTCAATCTTTGTCTCGGGAACATTTAATAATTCTATTAGATCATTTTTGGTATTCTGCGAAACTGCCACAATCTTATCAAATTTCTTTATATTCTTTTTGATATTTAAAGCCCAATGCCAAAAGTTTTTTCTAAAACTAAAAAACTCTGGATAGCGAAGAAAAGATAAATCATGGATAGTAATGATATTCTTGCTGTTTTTAGAAAAAGAAGCGAAATTAAGATGAGGTAAGTAAAATATATCTGATCCTCCAATTATTTTATCTAGTTTGGGATGATTAAATATCTTTTGCAAGAAATAATTAAATATTTTATTAGGATATCTAGTTTTTTTGGTAGAAATTTTCTTGGAAAGGAATGGAATATTAGCTTTTTTAAAAGAATTATAAAAAAAATAATAAGCATTTCGCCTATCAACTTTTATCAAATTCTTTAATAATTGGAGGGTAAAACTAGCCACCCCGCTATAATTTTTATCTAATAGAACCCTAATATCAATACCTATTTTCATAATTTAACTTTATTTTCTGGGAGCTACGCTATTTTCTAGGAGCTACGCTTTTGATAAAATTACTAATATTTTCCTCAAATTTTTCTAAAGAAAATTTTTCAGAATGTTGTCTAATTTTTTGACTATTCCAAATATTAACACCCTTCTTAATGTCTGTATAAAACTTTTGTACAACCGGCAATAGAGAATCCACTGTTTGCTCTTCAAAGAATAGTCCGGTCTCACCCTCTATTACAGTCTCCAAGGCCCCCCCTTTTTTATAGGCAATTACTGGCCTACCAGAGGCCATAGATTCAACCTTAGAAATACCAAAATCTTCCTCCTGAGGGTTCAAGAAAGCCAAACATTTACTAAATAATTCAGCTTTATATTCATCATTAACTCGACCCAAAAATTCAATATTATTATAACCATGGGCCATTTTCTTTAAACGAGCCAAATCAACTCCATCGCCAAAAATCTTTAGCTTATAATCACTACCCAGTTTTTTAAAAACTTCAATAACCAGGTCAACTCTTTTATACGGAGCCAAACGACAACCAATTAAAAAATAATCCCCCAATTCTTTGGCTATGAAAAATTTTTTAGTCTCTACCGGAGGATAAATGACTACTGAATCTCTTTTATAGTACTTTTTAATTCTGGCCTGAACCATTTTAGAATTAGCAATAAAATAATCAACTCGATCAGCTGCCATTTTATCCCAGACCCTAATCCAGCTCAAAATCAAAGAGGCTATTTTCTTTAAAAATTTATTATACTTTAACTCGTTAATATACTGATGAGTATCACTCCACAAATATCTGGTTGGAGTATGACAATAACAAATATGGGTAGTATCTACGGGGGTAATAACGCCTTTAGCAAAAGAACTAGTGTCAGAAAGCACTACATCATATTCTCGTAAATCAAAAAATTCTACCGCCATAGGCATAAAAGGTAAATACCATTGATAAAAACGAACCCCGCCTGGCATTCTCTGAATAATAGAAGCATCAATCCGACGATTTGGATATCGATGAGCTACGTTTTTTTTATCATAAAGCAAAGTATAAATAGGAGCATCAGAAAACATTTTAGAAAAAACTTCCAAAACCTTTTCAGCTCCACCGTCCTGAGCTAGATGATCATGTATTAAGGCAACTTTCATAATAAATTATTCAGCTTTTCTATGTCTTAAAACAGCTAAAGGTGTTCTAAATAAAATAGAAATATCTAATAATAATGACCAATTTTCAATATAATAAATATCCAATTTAACCTCTTCTTCAAAAAGTAAATCACTACGACCAGAAACCTGAGCCAAACCGGTTATTCCGGGTTTAATAGTTAGGGTCTTTTTATGATGTTGTTCGTATTTAGCAACTTCCTCTGGTAAATGAGGTCGGGGACCAACTAGACTCATATGACCAATAAAGACAAGAAATAATTCAGGCAATTCATCAATACTCCAGCGCCTAATAAAACGACCCACTCTAGTAACCCTAGGATCGTCCTCAATTTTAACCATTGGACCATCTTTTCTGATATTTTTATCAGACAATTCATTATATCTCATACTATCAGTTCCTGGAATCATTGATCTAAACTTAAAATAACGAAAAGGCTGACCACCCTGCCCCACTCTAAAGACGGGAGAACCATCATCTCGACGGGAAAAAAATACTGGGCCACTGGAGTCAATTTTTATCAAGATAATAGTAATTATGATAATTGGAGACAAAATTATAATAATAAGACCAGAAACGACAACATCAAAAATTCTTTTAGCAATTCTCCCCCATCCTTCTAGGGTTGTTTTTTTTACTTCTACAATTGGAATACCAGCCATCTCCGAAACTTCTGTTTTTAAAACCTTAACCTCTAGCAAATCAGCTACATACTTAAAAGTAATATGATGCTCATTGGCAAAATCATATAAACGAAGAGATTCTACTTTACTTAAATTAGGATCACTTTGAATAATTTCATCAATTTTTTCTTTTTTATTTAAATTATCTCGATTGAAATCTTGAATAAAATTATCTAATTCCTTGGCAGTCTCCAAAGAAAAATCACGAACTCTTTTAATTACCTTAAAACCTGAATATTTTTTACTAAAAAACTCTTTTATCAGATTATCACCAGTTTTACTAGAGCCAACCAAAATAACATTTTTTATTCCAATCCCATGAGAATACAAAATCTTTTTCAACCAATATATCAAGGTCCGACCAATAGAAACATAAACCACAGCTAAAAGCCAAGCTAATAATACAATAAAGCGAGAATCAAATAACTCTCGACGGAAAAATATTAAAATCACCACCAATACAAAACCAGCTGAACAGGCTAAAAAAATTCGATAGATTTCCTGACTTAATCTTCTAGTATTCATGGAATATAGACTAGAGATAGCAAATACTAGCACCCATAAAAAAGAGATAAGTAAAACTGCTTTAAAATATTCAGAAAATGGCAAATTAAAGACTACTGGTCTAATTTCGGTAGTAAATTGAGAAAATCTAATAAAATAAGCTGAAATTCCAGCTAAAACTATTAAGATAAAATCTAAAGGTACTAGGACGAGAGAAAAAAATAATTCACTTTTTTTCATAGATATATGTAAAAGGCTTAAATATAAAATTAAACTAAAAATAAGCCGGATTCTGTCCGAGGGGCAAGCCCCTGGGATGGTCATTTATCTAGGCCTGACGTTACCGACAGGCTCGTGCGAGCCACTTTTCGTCATACCCCGAAGGGCATGGTTTGCTCTTGCTCTCTGATAGGGTTTACCCTGACACCTTTGTCACCAAAGGGCAAAGATTGTAGCTATCTAAAAAAATCAGATAACACCAATCAACTTTTCACTTTTCCTTCAATCCAAGCATGGGCTGAAGTAGTATTGTCTCTGTGGCACTTTCCCTGCTCCCTCCGAAGAGAAAACGGTGGACGTTATCCACTATCAACTTTTGAGAGTCCGGACTTTCCTCTATATTTACAAGTAAATATAGTAACCATCTATTTAGTTTAATAGGAATACTATCAAAAAAATTGATAGTATTCCTATAACTAAATCTTATCAAATAGAGGCTTTTTAGTCAATTAATACTAATATCCAAAATACCCTTTTTGAATATTATATATTGAGATAATATCAGCCAGATTTAAAGACCAATTCCAAATACTTAACTCATCTAAATAATAATCTTCTTCTGAGGAACTAATAATAAGCTTCTTGATCAAATTAGGTTTCAACCAATCTTCAGAGAAGGATCCTTTTAGTTCACCATCAATAAATAAATTCAATTTTAACCAATAAGAACTATATGACAAGACAATATTATGCCACATTCCATCATCGGGAATGAAGCTAGCTTCGTCATTTAACTTTAAATTATTATCATTAAAATAACAAAAGAAATCACCATTATTAATATTTAGACCAAAAATATCCTCACTAGAAGTCATTAATTTAAGGAGAGAGTCAGTGTTAGACAAGCTGTCAGCTTTCCACCAAAAAGCCATGGCCATGTCCGAATACGACGAAGGACTAATAAAATTAACTAAAACTTCGGGAAAATCAGCCGAGACCTTAATAAACCTATTACTCGAATTTCCATCTACCCTAGAACCAAGCGGAATAACCATATGACTTTGACCGACCACATCATTAGCAATTTCTCCCAAGACTTCATCAAAGCTCCAATAATTAACAATTTGAGGAACTTGAGGACTAATAGGCTGACAAGAGACTGAATTTATTGGTAAATTATAATTATTAATTTGATTAATCTCATTTGGAGTAAGTGCTCGATTAAATAAAACTATTTCATCCATTAAATTATAACCATTATCACCCTTGATGCTAAAATTATCTACCTCGATAAACATATTGGAGCCCATCTCCTTTCGATAAACTTCTTCCCCGTCTCTATAAAAAGACCAATAATTTTCCGCCTTATTTACTACCCAGGTAAAGAGATGCCAATCATTATCACTAGGCCAAATCAAATTTCTATCCCTAGAATCGGCTTGTGGCACATTATAAAAATCTGTATAGCTAGGATACATCATAACTCGAAAAAAATCTCCACTAATAGAATTGGAAAACCTGATCGTCGGACGAGAATTTAAAAACAAATTCTTATAATAAAAAGAAAGAGAAAAATTATTGGAATCAAAAGATTCGTCCAATACAGTCGAAAGACTAGGTTGAGAATAATATTGTTTCAATCCACAACCAAATTTTCCTTCCTGCCAGATTGAATTTATGGTTGATATTTTATTTCCAGCAAAATCGTAAGTAGAGGTCCCCTGACATTCATCTAGGTGCCAAAGATGAATAATATTATTCAAATATAAGCCCGGATCAATACAATAAGGGAAAAAACTTCCATCATTATTATATTCGCTCCCTTCACATTCCTCGCCTTCCCCACATTCTTCATTTCCTTCGTTGCCTGGGTCGTTATTATTATTTTCATCACCATCGCCATTTTCATCACCATCGCCCCCCTGATTATCATCATTCTCAGTCGATAAATTAATTAACACAAAATCAAAATTATTATTCAAACTATTAAAACCATGTCCTAAAGAAAAATCTGATCCGCCCGAAGACATTGATTCAGCCGTAGAGCTGGCTGAAGCTTTTCTAATCAAAATATGATTATCTAATATTTCTAAAGCTGGAGAAATATAATAATAAGTAGCATTACCATAACCAACCTTATCAATAATATCTTCGTCCCCGTCACTAGAAATAGTAGCATTACCCAAATAAACCGTGTAACCATCACCCGTGAAAGTAAAGTCGCTACGAGTGGCAATAGCTTGAGCCTGAGAAATTATTTCTTGAGAAGAAGAGGCCCGAGCAATCAAATATTTTCC
>Ga0116157_10001983_pt1 | contig 20213 bp, 20 predicted proteins | sample AD_UKC048_MetaG_FD_89882 | JGI IMG/M metagenome (GOLD analysis project Ga0116157, IMG submission 89882) | Active sludge microbial communities of municipal wastewater-treating anaerobic digesters from USA - AD_UKC048_MetaG | ecosystem: Engineered > Bioreactor > Anaerobic > Digestate | place: USA...
GGTTGTATTGCAAAATGCAGCCAGGGAAAGTGCCACAGAGACGATACTACCCAGTTCTTTTTAAAAAGAACTGGGTAGTATCGTCTCTGTGGCACTTTCCCTGGCTGCATTTTGCAATACAACCGGTGGGTGTTACCCACTACGCATAATCAATGCCAAGCATTGGCTGGTGTCCGGACTTTCCTCCCCGATAAATCGGGGCAATTGTCTGGATGATTTGATAAATTTTAATCTCAAAGAACCCATGAAAACATTATAGCATAACCAGTCTAATATATAAACAAATTGACTTTTTGTCAATAGCCCAACATTAAAAAATTGCTTAATTAAAGCAAAATTTGGCCTGATTCCTTCTTTTTTTGCACTTAGCGGATTCCTAATATTTCCGGAATTGTTTTAGAAAAATTGCAGCCGATGATACGGCATTTTTTTGGACATTTTTTGATTTTTAGCCTTTCTTTTCTGGCTTTTTCTCCAATGAGAATATCCTTCAAATTTTCATTGGCCATATTTCCAATTATTGCGCCTTTATAACACACGGCTAATTTTCCGTCCGGATAGATGACCAAACTGCGTTGGCCGGCAAAACAGCGGCGCTTTAGAGCGCTCGCCTGATCAAGATAATACTGCTTGATCGCAGAAAGGCTTGCCGTGGAGTTTTTTATTTTTTGTGTTTTATTTTTACTAAGCCAAGAAAATAATTCTTCAATTGATTTTTTGTCAGGCCATAGACTTTCAATCGTTGCAATTTTATCTTGGCCACTTGCCGGTTCTACTCCTATTGGTTCATCCAGCGACTGCAAAACAATTGAAATTTTTTCATGCCCCGGACGATTATAATAATTTATAAGATTTGGGATATCTGAAATATTTTTTCTTGTAATCAAAACACCTATGTCGACTTGTATGCCTTGTTTTTGTAGCAAATCAATGGCTTCTTTTGCTTTTTTGGCCGAACCAGGCACGCCGCGCAGATCATCATGGACTGTTTCTTTCAGGCCATAGAGAGAAATTTTTACAAAATCCACGCCTGCCATTTTTAGATCAGAAATGTTTTTTTCATCCAATAAGTAGCCGTTTGAATTTATGCCGACATTTTCAAAAAAATTTTTTAAATGATTAATGAGGAAAAAAACCAAATCTTTGCGTATCATTGACTCACCTCCGCTAATTTCAATTGAAGTTTTTTTGGACAAAGAAAATTTGAGTTGATCAGAAATTTTTTCCCATTCTGCTTGAGACAATTCTGGATACTTTTCTGCTCGCCAAACAGTGCACGCCTGGCATTTAAAATTACAGCGAAAAGTAACAACCAGGCTTACAATTTCCGGAGAAATTAAATATTTTCCAGATGCATAACTTATTTCCTGCAATACTCTTTTTTTAATTTTATTTTTAACCATAAAAATTCTTATCCAAGAAAATCAAAAAAACAAAAAATTATCTGTTAAAATACCAGTCATAAACCTCTTTTGTGACAGGCAAAGCGCTTGAATGTCCTTCGCCGCCGCCTTCCACTAAAACAACCATGGCTATTTGCGGATTCTCATAAGGAGCAAAGGAAGTAAACCATCCATGCGTCTGGTTGCCTGTTCCAAATTGAGCTGTTCCCGTTTTGCCGGCAATTTCAATTGACATATCTTTAAGTGTTTGGGCAGTTCCATCAGTTACGACCTTGCGCATGCCTTCCCTGATAACACTGATGATTTCCGGAGAAACAACGTTTGAATTCATAATTTGGGGCTGGATACTGAGAAGTGAATTGTCATTTTTCTTGATTTTGGAAACAAAATGCGGTTTAAAAATTTTTCCTCCATTAGCAATCGCAGCCGTATAGTTGGCTAATTGTATGGGAGTGGCACTTATAAAACCTTGTCCAATTGCGGCATGATAACTATTGCCAATTGTCCATTTTTCTCCAAATTTGTCCAATTTCCATTGCTCGTCAGGAATAAGCCCCTTTTTTTCACCGCCGATATCAACTCCAGTAAGTTGTCCAAGCCCGTACAGATTGTACCATTTTTTCATTTTATCCATACCTAAACCCCGGATAGCGCTATAACCTCCGCCTATTGTATAAAAAAATATGTCATTACTTTCAGCTATAGCCGTACGCACATCACTGGGACCATGGGCTTTCCAGTCACCAAAAGAATAATTGCCAATGTAAAGCCGGCCGCCTAAACCATCAATAATCGTTTCTGGAGTAATGGTACCTTCGGATAAAGCTGCTGAGGCAATTATAGGCTTAATTGTGGAACCGGGCGGATATTCGCCTGCTATAGCCCGATTAAACAAAGGCTTATTTGAATCATTGATTAAATTAGCATAATCAGCACTTGATATTTTCTGAGCAAACAGATTGTTATCGTAGCTAGGAATGCTGACCATAGCCATGATTTCCCCATTTTGCGGATTTATAGCCACAGCTGCAGAAGTTTTTGTCTGAGTTTTAAGCATAACATCGTTCAGACTGTCATATATTTTTTTCTGCAAATCGCTGTCTATTCCCAAAATCAAATCATTGCCGGTTTTCGGATTAATAATGCCGATTTCACGTTTTATATTTCCCATTGAATCAACTTCCACTTGGGTAGCGCCATGCACTCCGCGCAGATATTGTTCATATGATTTTTCAATGCCTTCCTTGCCGATATAGTCAGTTAGCAGATAGCCCTTATTGCTTTCCAATTCTTCTTTTGTGATTTTGCCTTCATAGCCGAGAATGTGGGAAAAAATAAGGCCGTCAGAATAGGAACGTATGGCTGTTTTTTCTATATCAATTCCCTGCAAATAATTATTCTTTTCTAAAAGTATTAATGATTCATCTTGTGAAATGTTTTCTTTTAGCAAAACTGAATTCAAGGAGCTGGAAATGCTTTTTTCAATTTTTTCCTGAATTTCTTCTTTGTTCATTTTTAAAATGTTGGCAATTTCAGCCGACATTTCTTTTATTTTTTGCTCATCCCTGGGCAAATACGCCGGAATAATAACCGCATCCATGCTGGGGATATTGTTGACCAAAACTTTTCCAGTGCGGTCAAAAATGCGGCCACGCGGAGCGTTGATGACAATAGAACGGATGCTATTGCCTTTAGAAATATCTTGATAATAAGGTCCTTTGATAACAGTCAAAAAAAACACTCTGGCCGCCAAAACCAGCATGCCGGCAATTATTATCCACCACAAAAAATCAAACCACTTCTTTTTAAGAGGCCGCTCCATTTTTGCGGCTTCTTTTTCAGTTGCCGTCAAAACATAATCTTCAATTTCCATGCCGGAATATGCTTTGGATTTATTGCGATTGAACATAAAATAATTTTATTGATTGTGATTTGTAAATATTTTTTGAACCAGCGAATGAAAATTTGCAATTTCCCGTTTTTCACTTTTTTATCAGTTATATTGTTTCCAGCTTGAAAAATTTTTTTATTTTTTTCAATAAAATAAACCAGCCGAAAAACAAAATTTCATTACAAATTATTTTTAACATTATTTCGCCTACGCCGCCAAACTTTCTCCAATATTCATACATTGCCTGGTTTTCATAAACAGCAAAAATGGCCAGAACAATTTCTGAAAAAACAGTCACTGCAATAACAAAAATAAAAAAAAGGAAAAGTCCGGTACCTCGAAAATTCAGTGACAATCGTTTGGAAAAAAAACTCACAAAATAGACGACGACCAGAAAAATCAGCACATGTTCGCCTATGGGCGAATAGGCGGCAAGATCGTAAAAAATTCCAGCAACAATTGCCCAGCCGATAAAAGCCTGAAATCCATCCAACATTGCCCACGCCAAAACAGCCATCAGAACTGCATCGCCTAAAACTTGATTGCTAAAAAAAACTGGCAATATGCTGGTTTGGGCAATAACAGCAAATAATAAAACAAAGGAATATACAATTTTTTTTCTCATATCTTTACTTGCTGCCCTTGATTATAAAAACCATTTGCAATTTTGAAATCTGAATTGGAGCTGTCAACGTGCCCTGCTGGAAAAGATGGTCTTTGGAAGGATGGACTTCCTGAATGGTTCCGACAAAAAGCCCGCGCGGAATTTCACCTCCAATGCCGGAAGTTACAACTTTATCTCCTGCATTGATCGAGTCAGCTTGCAAAACCATATCCAAAACAATTCCCAATCCATATTCTCCTTTCACAATCCCCTTGGCTTCATTTTCTACTGTTATAACATTGAGAGTGCTTTTTGGATTTGTTAGCAGCATAACTTTGGAAGTTTTAGCGCTGACTTCATGAATTTTTCCTACAAGAACGCTTCTGGAAATAATAACTGGCATGTTAGGAGCGATTCCGTCTTCACTGCCTTTGTCAATTTCAATCCAATTTTCAGTTCCGCTTGGATCCTGACTTACCAAAAAAGCCGGCACTAAATCATATTTTTCTCGGGGCAAAATGCTTATTTGTTCGCGCAAATTATCGTTCTCCTTTTTTATATCAGCATACATGGCGCTGGCAGCTAAAAGTTCCTGATTTTCTTTCCGCAAATTTTCATTTTCACGCTTAAGCTGGCCGATTTCTCCTGCAAATTCCTTGACATTATTAATGCCTACTGAAAATGAGTAAAAAAATTTTTGAAACGGCGCCAAGACAGAAACAAAAACTGATCTCACTGGATTAAAAATCGTAACCGGATTTAAAAAAACAAGGCCGATAAAAATAGCGGCAATAATAAGAACTTTAAAAAATCTGGTAGCAATAAATTTTTGCATACTCTAGAATTATTTGAAGGCTTTTTCCCTTTGATCTTCAACTAAAATTTCTTTCAATGTTTCCATGTCTTCCATAACAATTCCCACTCCGCGCACGACCGCCGTCAGAGGATCTTCCATCATTCGAACCGGCATTTCCGTCTGATTCGCCACCAGTTTATCTAATCCGCGAATTAGGCCGCCGCCGCCAGCCAAAATAATGCCTCTTTGCATGATATCGGAAAGAAGTTCCGGCGGAGTTTCTTCAATAACTGTTTTTATATTATTAACAATAATTCTGATCGAGCGTGAAATCGCTTCACGAATTTGTTCGTCATTAACAATAACTTCTTTTGGAAGTCCACTAACCAGGTCACGGCCACGCACCGAAATTTTCAACTGATCTTTTAATGGATAAGCACTGCCAACCGCAATTTTTATGTCTTCAGCTGTTTTTTCGCCAACCATCAGATTAAATTCATCGCGGCAATATCTCACGATATCTTCATTCATTTCATCACCAGCCACGCGCAAACTTCTGGCACTAACAACGCCACCCAGAGAAATAACAGCTATCTCGGATGTGCCGCCGCCAATGTCCACGACCATATTCCCCTTGGCATCAGTTACCGGAAGCCGAGCGCCGATAGCCGCTGCCATTGGTTCTTCAATCAAAAATGCTTCGCGCGCTCCGGCATTCAAGGCTGCATCAACCACAGCCTTTTTTTCAACTTCCGTTATGCGAGACGGTATTCCAATTAAAATGCGTGGGCGAGGCGCGAAAAAAAATGAGTCTTTATTAATTTTATCAATAAAAAATTTCAACATTTGGGTTGTCACTTCAAAATCACTGACTACTCCGTCAACCAACGGTCTGGTGGCTACAATATGGCCAGGGGTTTTCCCTACCATTCTTTTGGCATCACGCCCAATAGCTAAAACCTGCCCAGTGCGTTTATTGATAGCAACAACTGACGGTTCATTAATAACAATGCCTTTGTCTTTGACATAAACCAGCGTATTGGCTGTCCCCAGGTCAATGCCAATATCTTTCGACATATTGCCGAGAAATTTGCCAAAAATTCTTTGAAATAATCCTTTTATTTTTTCCACCATTATAATAATTTAAATAAACACAAAAAGACATTCCCTTGGGAATTCTGTTTTTTGCCTGTTGTATGTTTATATTTAATACCTATTTTATGATACTTAAAATAGGCCCTTATGTCAAAAATAAAAAACAGAGAATCAATTTCTCTGTTTTCAAAAATTATTCCTTTAAAAGCTATTTTTAAGGTATTATTATAATCCGTATTTTGCTTTGTTTCGGTTGTGTTCTTCTAAAGTTTTGGAGTAAACCGTGTTTTTAGGGTCCTGCGGATCAGTCAAGAAATAGAGATAGTCGGTTTTTTCAGGATAGAGTGCCGCTTGAATTGTTTCAATTCCCGGATTGGAAACCGGACCTGGAGGCAAACCTTTGTATTTGTAAGTATTGTAAGGCGATTCGATTTGTGTGTCAGCATAAGAATATTGGCTTTTGTTGACACCTAGAATATAAGCTAACGTTGCACAACTTTGCAGGGCTTGCCCGATAGCAATTCGTTTCCAAAAAATTCCAGAAACTATTTTAAAATCCTCTGGTGTTTTCACTTCTTTTTCCAAAAGACTGGCCATTGTTAAAATTTCAAAAACTGATTTTTTCTGATTTTCTATTTCTGTTCTCATTCCATCAGTTATTTTGATTTCTGTGTTATTGAGGATTTTTTTTAAAATTCCTTCTGGAGTAGCTTCTTTGGCAAATTTATATGTGTCCGGAAAGAGATAACCTTCCAGAGTTGCTTTAGCCGGCTTTTTGTTCAAAACCGGGAATAATGAAACTATTTCTTGCGGAGGATTATTGACTAGTTTCAAAAAATTTTCACCGTCAAAACCCTTAGAACTTAGGCGCTCGGACATCTGTTTGGCTGTCCAGCCTTCGGGAAAAGTTATTGTTATGTATCCGGGAAGCATATTTTCCTGATCAGTCAGGAATTTGACTATTTCCGGAATAGTCAAATTGCCGCTAATTTCGTATTTTCCCGGTAAAAATTTTCCTGAAGATTTTTGTTTCCAAACATACAGGAAAAAGTAAAAATCATTGGAAATCAAATTTTCCTTTTCCAAATTATTTCCAATTTTAGTGCTGCCATCTCCCTTTACAATTTCAAAAGTCTTATTTTCTCGATATTCTCCTTGCGAAAAGTAAATCTGATAATAAACATAAAAAAACCCTCCTATTAGCAGGAATAAAATGACAGCCAAAATACTGATTTTTCTTCTAATACTCATAAAAAATATTTAATCATTTTTGAGAAATGGCACAAAAGCAAAACCAGAAAATTTTTCTATATGAAAATCATCTTCGCTCTTTTTTTCAACATACCAAATCGAATTATTGACAGGAATAACCATTTTTCCTCCCAAAACCAGCTGCTGTTTGAGTGCTGGCGGAATTTCATCAACTGAAGCACTGACCAAAATTCTGTCATAAGGAGAATTCTGCAAAAATCCGTTTTTTGCGGAATCAGAATAAAATTCAGCAATCCCCTTTTTAACAAAACCGAATTTTTCTACATTTTTTTCTCCTATTTTGCACAACTCTTCTATTATTTCCATCGCTGTTACCTTACCTTTATCCCCGACAATATAGGATAAAAGACCCGTGGTCCAGCCAGATCCACTACCAACGTCTAGAATATTTTGTCCAGGTTTTGGATCTAAAAGCTCCAGCATAAAAGCCACGGTCATTGGCTGCGAAATTGTTTGTCCATATCCGATAGGCAGCGGAATATCAGCTTCGGCTTGGGCAGCCAAGTCATCAGGAATGAACTCAATCCTATGCACTTTATAAAAAGCATCTATAATAACTTCGCTGCTTAAATATCCTTTGGAAATCAAGTCATTTACAAGGCGACTCATAAAAATAGCTTTATTGAAATTAGTTTCATTATTTTTCCAGAAATCCAAGATCCGGCAGCTGAAAGCTGTTTTATATCCCCATAACATTAACTAAAATATCGCGCTTGCGAGCTCCATCAAATTCTATTGCAAAAATACTCTGTTTGGATCCGAGCATGAGTTTGCCTTTTTCAATCGGAACATATTGGCTGACTCCGATCATCAAAGATTTGCAATGAGAATGGCCATTGCTGCGCCCGTCAGATTTAGAAGATTTGCGAAGTTCAAACAAATCATGCGAATATCTGTCGTCTGTCGGCGCGAATTTATATAACACTCGCATAAAATCCTGAATAAGCATTGCTTCGTTGTGATTGATGGCAACGCCCATAGTGGTATGCGGCACAAAAACAACTACGTTGCCTTCGCGCACGCCAGAATCATCAACTATTTTTTGGACTCTGTCGGTTATGTCAAAAAATTCTATCTGATTTTTGCTCTCAAAATCTATTTTTTGTCTATGTGTTTTTATATTTAACATTTTTTATTCACGAATTATGAATTCATAGAAAATATGGATTCAAATTCGTTTTTATGTTTATTTGATAACAAATCAATAGTAATAACAATTGTTAAGTTATTATACCACGTTTCATTTCTTTTACAAAATCACCTACTAATTGACTTGACTTTTTTATAAACGCTCTCTGCGGCAATGGCTCCTTCTGCGGCCGCTGTAATGATTTGGCGTAATTTGTTTGAAGCTGTTGTAATATCACCAGCCGCAAAAACACCGTCAACATTCGTACTATGGTTCGGTTTGACTATTATAAAACCTTGTTCGTCGGTTTCCACTCCTAAATTTTCGGCAATTGCGGCTCCCGGAGTCGAACCTATTTCAATGAATACTCCCTGCGCTTTCAATTCTTTTTTTTCTCCGCCCGGAGTTTCATAAACAATCCCTTCAATTTTATTTTCACCAATAAGACCGACAACATTTTCAAACGATTCAAGGGTGATTTTTCCCTGTTCTTTCATTTTTTCCTCCCAGGCCGGTTCAAAAATTTTCGTCCCTTCTTTGTATAAAAGTTGCACTGAATTGGCAAATTCAGATAAATGCAAAGCGGCTGTGGCGGCACTGTCGCCTCCGCCAATGACAACCACGTCCTTGTTTTTGAAAAACATAGCATCGCAAGTTGCACAATAGGAAATGCCCTTGCCGATAAAATCATCTTCTTTCGGCAAATTCATTTTTCTCGGTTTCATGCCTAAGGCAAAAATAACCGTTTTTGCTTCAAAAACTTTTTCGTCATCAGTAACAATCCTGAAGCCGTTTGCGATTTTTTCAACTGCATTTGCTCCGGCATTTATTATTTCTACGCCCAGTTTTTCCGCCTGTTTTCTGATTTTTTCCGTTAAATCCACTCCGCTAATGGATTCTTCTCCTGGCCAATTTTCAATGCGCGAAGCCTTCATAATCTGGCCGCCGATTTCTTTGCCAAGAATAATGTGCTTCAATTTGTAACGCGAAGCATAAACTGAAGCTGTCAATCCGGCCGGACCCGAACCAATAATAATTAAGTCGTGCATAATAAAAAATTATAAATAATGCTTTGTGTTTTCCCTATTTTTTATGTTTTATCAATATTGCCTTATAAAGCTGCTCCAATCGCTTCTTTGATGATTTCTTTGTTTTGAGCGCCTGCAAATTCTTTGATTATTTTTCCGTATTTAAATATTTTAATGGTCGGAATAGACATGACATCATATTTTGTGGCAGTTTCTTCATTTTTTTCAACGCCGCATTTGCCAATTTTGGCTTTGTTCTCAAATTCTTCAGCCAGTTCATCAATGATCGGACCCATCATCTGGCAAGGCCCGCACCAGCTAGCCCAAAAATACACCAGCACAACTCCCTTGCCTTGCAAAACTTCTTGATCAAAATTTTGATCAGTAAATTCCATTGCCATAAAATTAGATAAAAAAAATTATATTTTAAAAGTTTAATTAAATATAATTATTTGCCCAATCTCCGATTCCTGCGCGAAAAATCTTCGATTGCTTCTTCAAATTCATCAGCTCCGAAATCAGGAAAATATTTTTCGGAAAAATAGAGCTGCGAATTGGCAGTATCCCACATCATAAAACCGGCGCTCAAATGCGGTTCACCGCCTGTGCGTATCATAAAATCCACAGCCGGCAATTTTTTTGTCATTAAATTATTTTTGATTATTTCCTTGGAAACAGTTTCAGCGGAAATTCCTTTTTTTATGATCTGTTTTACCGTATCCACCATTTCCTCATCCCCACTGTAAGCCAGAAAAAAATTCAGTGTGTGCTTGGAATAATTTTTTGTTGCCTCAACGCAACTGTATAATATTTTTTTTAACGAATCCGGAAATTGCTCTTCCCAATTGCCGATAAAATTTATTCTTACCTGATGATCATGGATAGCGTCGCTTTTGAGTAATTTGGAAAAATGATCCTCATAAATACGCAACAATGCACGGCTTTCCTCTATTGGTCTTTTTTTGAGGTTTTCCAGAGACGAGCCCCACATGGAAAGGCATTCTATGCCAATTTTCAACGCCTTTTGAAGAAGTGTTTCCGTATTATCCGCTCCGGCAACATGCCCTTCCCACGGTTTAAGCCCGCGTTCTTTTGCCCAACGGCGATTGCCATCCGGAATTATTGCCACATGTTTTGGAATTATGTTTTTTTCGTCGTTTGACATCTAAGTTAGAAGAATGATTAATCTTAATTGTATCATAAAAATTTTCTGCTTTCAACAATAATCTTTGCCTTGCTAATCCAAAAATTTACATTTTTTACTACTTTTCCCTATCTTCCAAATATTCAGCCAGACCTAAAAGAAATTTTTTTGTATCAGAGGAAAAAGGCATTTTTTTAATTTCTTTTTTCCCTCTGACAAGATAGTCTGCTGACATTTTTTTCGAATATTCCAAAGCTCCCGTAGATTTTAGAATATTTTGAAAATTTTTGATTTCTTTTTGTGTCAAATTTTTCCTGCCTAGAATTGAATTGAGTTGTTTTTTTTGCAAAAAATTTGCTTTTTCCTTGGCTTTCATAACCAAAAGCGTTTGCTTTCCTTCTTCAATGTCGGAAGCGGATGATTTTCCCATTTTTTTCTCATCGCCGAAAATTCCTAAAATATCGTCTTGGATCTGAAAAGCAATTCCTGTTGAAAGCGCATAATTGCTGAGAATTTTCATCATTTTTTTATTATTACAGCCAGCCAATATGGCGCCCATTTGTAAGGGTCCTTCAAAAGTATATTTAGCAGTTTTATTTTTCAATACATCCATAATTTCTTTTTTTGTTATTTTATTCTTATATGTAATAAGCCAATCCTGAGATTGGCCAATAGCAGTAGTTTCGGCTATAGACTGCAATTTTGTAAGCATTTCAATAGATATTTTCGGCTTAAATCCTGCTTTAATAATAATTTTATTAGCAATTACATACAACATATCTCCCACAATAATAGCTTCTGAGTTTCCAAAATGTTCTCTGTCATTTTCATTTTTTAAATTATATTTTTTATTTTCCAGAGAAAACATTCGATGCAAAGTTATTTTGCCATGTCTTAATTCTCCTCTGTCCATAATATCATCATGAACAAGAAAAAACATGTGCATCAATTCAACAGCAGCCGCTACTTTCAAAATTTTCTTTTTTTCCTTGCCGCCCAATCCAAAATAGGCCTGACAGAGAAGCGCTCCGCGGATTCTCTTGCCTCCGGCCAGTATTATTTTTTTTACATGCCTGAAAGCTTCAGTCATTAGAACATCTTTTTTTTGGATATCCCTGATAATAATATCCAATTGAAGCTCCAATTCTTTGTCTATTTCTTTTTTTAATCCTGCTAAGGTTTTCTTAAAATCCATAAAATTTGTTTTATTCTTAACTTCTCCCATTATTTCAGCTATTGAAAATCAAGTCAATAAACAAAATAAAGTCCGCTTTGGACTTATTTATAACTGAACCACGCATTTACTTTTGTACCGAATACGGGAGTCGAACCCGTGTTGCCAGAATGAGAATCTGGAGTCCTAACCACTAGACGAATTCGGCATATTATAAAACAAACTATATAATAGCAACTATTGCAAATTAATCAACACAAACAAATTATTCTCTAATTCTCGAGAATTAGAGAATAGTTTTTAAAAAAATTTTAAGGCATTGCGAATGGTTTCCTTTTCCATTCCCTATTCTGCCGACAAAGAAGTTTTTTAGCCTGCAATTTATCCGCCATGATTTCTTCCACTATTTTTTCCATCCGCATGCCTTGCGAACCTTTGACCAAAATTAGATCATCCTCCTGAATCATTCCGGCAATTTTTTTGGCTGCCTCAATAGGATTTTCAAAATACAAAATATTGGATTTGGAAAAACCCATTTCCCGCAATTGTTGGATAGCATATTGCATTTGTTTTCCGACCGCTACAAACAAATTAATTCTGGCAGAAAATATTTTTTTTCCCACTTCCCTGTGCCCAATTTCAGTTTTTTCTCCCAGTTCCAGCATATCACCAAGCACCGCAATTTTTCTTCTTGCATTCATATGCTCCAGCACATTCAAAGCAGAGAGAGTGGAAAGCGGAGATGCATTATACGTGTCATCAATAATATGACTTCCCTGCTCGCCATCAATAAGATTCAGGCGTCCTATTGGAGCACACATGCTTTCAAGCGCCTGAGCAATGTCTATGATATTTATTTTAAAAATTATTCCGGCGCTGATTCCAGCTAGCGCAGCATAAACATAATGCGATGCTAAAAGATTTTTTAAACGGATGGGAATATTCTTTCCTTCATAATTAAGTTTGAAACTTATGCCGTCCGGCTGACTGTCTTGATAATTATATAAAAGATTTGAAGCATTGACGGTCACATCCTCATTTTGTCCATAGGTTATAACTTCTGCTTTGGTGTGCTCTCCCATCTTTAATGTCAATTCATCATCTCCATTTAAAATTGCAAAACCGTCTGCCGGCAAAGATTCAACAAGCACGCGCTTTTCTCTGGCAATGTTTTCAACTGTTTTAAAAAATTCAATATGACTCAAAGAAACATTAGTTACGATACCAATATCTGGTTTAATGAAAGACATGAAGTATTTCATATCGCCCGGACGATCGACGGCCAATTCGAAAATCAATATTTCCGGATAAAAAGGGAAAATCAAAGCATAGATCCATTTAAGAAAGATCCAAAACCATTTGAAAATATTTTTATTTCCGCTTTCTGCGCCGATAATCGTCAAAGGGATCCCGATTTCATTATTATAATTCTTGAGATTCTGCCGCACTTTATATTTGGAAGACAGCACGACAAAAACTGCTTCCCGCGCGGAAGTTTTACCAACTGAACCGGTTATGGCGACAATTTTCGGCTTATGTCTTTTCAAAATTGCTACGGCCATAAACCGCAAAATTTTTTCGAGAAATATTATTTTTTTCGATTTCATGAACCTAAAAATTACGAATTGATTACTAATATACTAATCAGGTTTTTGCAAATAAACTATAAATAAAAAAATAATTAATCCTCTGACGTTATTACTTTATCTCCATCTTTTTTCTTCTTTTCATCATCTTTCTTGTCATTGGAAATAACGGCTGTTGGCGTAGTAGTTTGACCTGGCGGCCATTTTAAGGGCGCCATTTTAGCCAAAGGGCTAGTCGAAGGATCTTCTGTCGGCTGCACCTTATAGTATTCCAGCAGAAATTTCATAATTTGTCCAAACGTCGGAGCAGCTGAAGATTCCGCCCATTGCAGACCCTTCGGATTGACTATTTTGATCAAAACAACGAAACGCGGATCATTGGTTGGAGCATAACCCGCAAAAGAACCTATATTCATGCCTTCTTCATAGCCCTTGGCCCCGGTTTTAGCCACTTGGGCTGTTCCGGTTTTTCCGCCAACCAAATAGCCAGGCACATCTGCCCTCTTTCCGTGGCCATTAACAACAACTGATCTCAGCATTTCGGAAATTTGTTGGGCTGAATTTTCTGAAATGACTTGTCGGACTTCTTCCGGATTTATTTTTTCGCTGCTGCCGTCGCTCCGGCGAATTTCTTCAATAATTTGCGGCTTCATAAGAATTCCCTTGTTGGCCAAAGCCGCATAAGCTGAAATAAGCTGAACAGGTGTAACTGAAATTCCCTGCCCGAAAGCTGCGGTGAAAAAATTGATAGTTATTCTGGGATTATCCAGATTTTTAGTATTGCCCGGAACTTCTCCCGGGATTTCAATATTGCTTTTTTCTCCAAAACCGAAGCGATGGATATAATCAGAAAAAACTTTATTGCCAACCAATTTTTCAACATAAATAACTCCGGTATTCAGAGAGTTTTCCAAAACCTGCGTCATTGTCTGTATTCCATTGGCTTTTAAATCGGAGTTGCGGATTTCATAACCGGCTTCTATGACTGCTCCCGTATCATTATAAGTAGTATTCGGATTTATTTTCCCGCTATCTAAACCAGCCGCTAAAGTAAAAGCCTTAAAAACCGAACCGCATTCATATGGCTGACTCACAGCTGGATTGCTAAAAACCGAAATATCTTCAACTTTTGAAAATTCATTGGGATTAAAACTCGGCCGATTGGCTAAAGCTAGAATTTTTCCGGTTTTCGCTTCCATAACTATGGCCGTACCGCTGTCAGCACTGAATCCCTCAACCGCTTCTTTCAGAATTTTTTCCACTTCAAATTGCACCGTGTGATTGATCGTCAAAACCAAATCATAGCCTTCTTTCATTTCAGTAATATTGCGTTCCCCAGCCGGAATCCAGCGTCCGCGCGAGTCGCTTTCTTGTTCAATTTTCCCCGGCTGTCCGCTAAGTTCTTCATCCCAATAGGCTTCCAGGCCATACATGCCTTTCTGTTTTTCGCCATCCGAACCAACAAAGCCGGCAATTTGAGCTGCCAGTTCTCCAGCCGGATAATACCTAAAATTCTCTGGCGATAGATATACGCCGGGAATTTTCGCTTCTTTGATTTTCAGCACTTCTTCGTCTGACAGCTTGTGTTTGAGTATTTCAAACACATCTTCCTTGTCGCTTAATTTATTTGCAAGAAAATCTTTTTCCAAACCCAGAATTTCTGAAAGTTTTCCCGCTGCGTCGTAAAAATCTTTCATTTCCCGCGGCACCGCATAAGCCATCTGCAATGCCCTGTTGATCGCTAAAGGATATAATTCATTGTTGTCATCTTGCAGAAATATTTCACCCCGATTGGCTGAAATTGTCATTGTCTTCTCATGCTGGTTTTGCGCTATTTCCTGATAAAGCGGATGTTTGACAATCTGCAAAAAATATAACTTGGCCAAAATGCATGTTGCCACGATAAAAATGAAAAAAACAAGAAAATATATTCTAAAACTACCGCCTGCAGATAATAAATACGGCGTTTTCTGTTTTATTGGTTTCATTGCCATAAAATCTTACGTTCAAATAATTGCGGCGATTATTTATTTTTTTTCAAATTCGGATTGCTGTTCAAAGCCACGGACGAATTATCTTCAAGATATTTGACCTGGGATACATTGATCATTTCCATTTGTTTCGATTGTTCTTCGATTTTATACAGTGACTTGAGTTCAGCTTCTTTTATTTTTAAAATCTCATTATTTTTCATCTGTTCTTCGATTTCCTTTTCGGCATTGCGGATAGCAATTCCTTTTATCGCCGTTTGATTGACCAAGTAGACGTAAAATAATCCGCAAAAAATAGCTGAGACAAAAACGACAAAAACCGGGCTGATAAATCCAGCCGTGTGTGATTTGATTTCCAATATGGGTTGTATTTTTCTTTTTGTTTTTCGTTGCCAAACAGAAGATTGTTTCCTGATGACAACTGTTCTATTAGTCATTTCTCATGGATCCCCCCAGAGAAATTAGATTTATTACTATTCGAATCAACAAATGATATCCCAATCTACAAATAAGCTATCGCTAATCGGTATTAATTCGCTCGCCTCGCGTCGACGAGCGATCATCTCCGTGAGTCGAAGCGGGCAGATTTGAATCTTACATCTTTTCTGTTACTCTCAATTTTGCGCTGCGAGCACGAGGATTTTTTTTAACCTCATCTTCGCTTGGCACAATTGGTTTATGAGTAATCAATTTGATCACGGACTTCCTGCCACATTGGCAAACTGGAAATTCCGGCGGGCAAATACATCCCCTTGCATTTTCCCTGAATTTATTTTTTACCAGCGCATCTTCACCTGAGTGAAAAGTGATGACTGCCAGCCTTGATCCCGGCTTTAGCAGTTCAATTGCCTGGGAAAGAAACGAATCGAGAGATTTGAGCTCCTGATTCACTTCCATCCTGAGCGCTTGAAATGTTTTGGTGGCAAAATGGATTTTTTTCCGCCTATATTCTCCCGGCACAGATTTTTCAATAATTTCAACTAGTTGCTGCGTTCTAGCAATTTCATTTTTTTCTCTTTCCTGAACAATGCTGCGGACAATTGATTTGGCATATTGTTCATCGGAGAATTCTTTCAAAATTCTGACGAGTTCCTGCTCGCTGTATGTTTTCAGAATATCTGCAGCTGTTCTGCCTTTAGTATTATCCATGCGCATATCAAGAGGCGCATCGTTTTGAAAACTTATTCCGCGATTTTCATCTGCCAGTTGGTCGGAAGAAATTCCTAAGTCCGCCAGAATGGCATCAACTTTCTCAATTTTTAAATCAGCTAGAATATTCTTTAAATTCGCAAAATTATCGTGGATAAAATAAATATTTTCTATCTTTTGTATTTTGTCATTTATAATTTGGGATTTGTTTGGAAATTGGAAATTTGAAATTGGAAATTTGATAAATTTTTCTATAGCTTCTGAATCTTGATCAAATGCAATTAAGGTACCTTTTCTGCCAATGTTATCTAAAATGACTTTACTGTGTCCTCCGCCTCCAAGCGTCGCGTCAACCACAACATCTCCCGACTTAAGATTCAGATTTTCAATCGTTTCTTCAAGCAGCACAGATTTATGAATAGTCATAACAGTTTAAAATCCTAAATACGAATATCGAAACTCGAAACAAATTCTAATTTTCAAAATTATAAATTTAAAATGTTTTGAATTTCTGTCATTTAAATTTTGAGATTGTTTAGGATTTCGGATTTAGTATTTCGAATTTTTTTCTAGTATATTCCTAATTTCCCCAATTGTTCCGCGATTTCGTCTGTATTCTTTTCCGCTCCTGTTTTATAGGTATTCCATTTCTTTTCGTCCCAGATTTCCAACCGATTGAAAAGTCCGGCCACCACCACATTGCGGCTAAGCCCAGCGTATGTTTTCAAATATTCTGGAAGAAGAACCCTGCCTTGTGCATCAACATCGCTATCTACAGCACCAGCCAGCATCAAACGCACAAAACTTCTGGTTGTTGATTCTCCCATGGGAAGTGTTCCCAATTTTTCCGCTAATTCTTTCCAAACCTTTGCCGGATAGACAAACAAGCACTTATCCAATCCTCTAGTCACAACAACATTTTTCCCCAATTCTTTGCGGAACTTTGAAGGAAGCGCCAGGCGCTTTTTCAGATCAATGCTGTGTTGGTATTCTCCGATAAACATGTGATAACTTTGTTAGTTTATTAGAAACAATGGGTGTCTTTTTTTGAGAACGTAAAAACATTAACTACCCCTTATAGCAATTAAAAATATATCGATGATGTGAGTGCGAGTTCCATAGATACAATATTCGTTTGCGTACCTACGGATTTACGTCGCAATTCATATTACATCTAATTCCCCACTTTATTCCACTTTTTGGTATTACAATGTAATTTTACTCCACCAAGTAACACTCGTCAACACTTTTTAGACATTAAAAAAATGGCTTCAAATAGCCATTTTTTTGAGTTATCCACACCCCGCACTAACTTTCGTTTAAAGACTTTTTGATTCTTCTTCGAAGTTGCGCCCAGGCTTGTCCAAATTGTTTTATTTGTCTTTCTCTCTCTTTCGCGTCTTCTTGAGAAAAATAAGCTTCATAATAAATTAGTTTCCAAACATGTTTTTTTGTAGAAAAATTAATATCTTTATTGTGTTCAAAAAGTCTTTTTCTTAAATTACTTGAATATCCATGGTATAGTTTATCAGATTCATTTTTGATTACGTAAAAATAATACATAATAATATAACGAAAGTTAGTGCGGGGCACAACTCCATTTTTTCAAAATAATTCTAGAAGCTAGTATCTATTCCTCTATTTTTTCCATTTCTTGTCCGCAGCAAACAAGTGTGCCACCACCTACTTTGATGACTTCAACTTCATTGCCACAAACATTGCAGCGATATACTTCGCCGATTGTTTCTACTGCCATAAAATTTATTTTTTAGAGGCCTCTATAGAAGCTTCTATTTTTTAATTTTAACTTTCAACTAACCGCAAGTCCTGTCGGACTAGCAGGTGCTGTTGTGTCACTGTTTGTTATATTATATCCCCCTGTTCCCGCTGTGCCTTCATCACAAGAACCAGTTCCAGCCAGTGGGTGTGGACAATCATAAGGCGCATAAGTCCAACCTTGATTATATCCAAAGCCAGGAATATCAATTAAATCATTTTTTGTTTTACAATCGGCAGCGCTATCACAATTAAAATAAGTCTGATTTTCTTTTACGTGATAACTGCTTTGGCGAGTGGAACCAGAAGATAATGTAAGATGACCGGCAGTAGCGCCATTGTAAACATTACCCCAAGCATAAATAGCTTTTGGCACATAACCAGAATCATAGGTTGACCCTACTTGTTGTTTACATATCCAACCTTCTTGTCCGGACACATTGCCATCAAAAGGTGAATTGCCATCACAACCACCATCAGTGTTAGCAAGGGGAAAATAGAATACCATAAACTTGTCGCCGGAACTCCATTGTTTACTATTAGAAAGCCCTCCCGAACAGGTAATAGATGTATTAGCAACAACACCGGTAATCGTGCAGTAAGCGATATCTGTTCCTCCTTGACGGTAAATGGTATTACCAACCGCCGCCGTACCCGTTGACGAAGTGTATAGTACTGTTGAAGATGGGGTTACGTTAGTAGCTGTTCCTTCGGCATAATAATTTGATCGGTAATTGCCAACTTGTGATACAGAACTATAGCCATTGACATCAATGTTATTATTAAAAAATACGCCCGTACCGCCACGCCAACCAAATGCCTGACTTATTTTTGCTCCTGCATTGCATGAAGCAGCTCCACAGGTGTTATCATAGCTGTTATTGTAGACCTCTTGCGTATGAACACTTTCACCAGCCCCACTCGAATCATTGCCATGTCCGCCAGAAGCTGTCCCATGAATATTATTATAACGAACCACTACTCTTGCACCTCTATAAGCGTCATAACAGTCATTGCCTCGATATTCAAAAGTAAAAGTGTTGTTTTCGATATAAGTTGCGTTTGCTGTTCCCGGTGTAAATGCCCTGCCAAAAAAAGCTGTTGCTTCTCCATATCCGCTAGGCGCGCCATAGACTTTTATCCCATTTCCTTGCCAGAGCGTCCCTGTTTCATTAAAAATACAATTATCAATTACGCCATAAGCTCCTGTATCCTGATGCCAACTTATACCAGTGGAGTCTTTATTATTTGAACTACCTCTTAATAAATTAAAGGTAATAGCATCAATTCTTATTTGAGTGCCATTACCAGAAACATAGATTAATCCGCTAGTACTATCGATACCATAAGTCGTGCTGGCATTAAGCGTCATTCCTGACAAGCGGAAAATTTTTTCGGTTTTGGTTACGATATTAAATAAGCGCACAACTCCAAACGCCGATGAGGTCCCTGTATCTGTAATTATTGTCTGCCCAATTCCAGCGCCTTGGATGGTAAGGCCAGTCACATTTGCCCAACTGGAACTCATGTCAATCAAAACGCGATCGTCCCAACTCACATTGCAAGTTGGGATATTGATTGTGATGTCTCCCGTTTTTAATTTTGCATCATCAACACAATTTTGCACATCTGCATGATCGTATGGCGATGCTACTGTGCCCGCATTTCCATCCCAAGAACATGCTCCATGTGCTTTTCCCCATAGCAAAAAACTGCTAGAGAAAATTATCCCAAAAAGAATAATTTTAAATTTTCTTAATTCGTAAATCATAAATCTTAAATCTTAATCCACTGCAAGTCCCGTTGGGCTGGCCGGAGCGATAACATCATTCGCTTCTGTTCTGAGCGGATGCGGATAAGTGTATGGGGTATAATATTCTTCCCATGTATCTGTGGCCGTGCATTTGTATAATGTTCCGGCAATTGGAGTGGTGGGATTTACTCCGACCATTCCCGTAAGGTCTGTGCAAGACTGATCTGTCGCCCAATAACCGACTCCAGTTGTGCAAGTGTCCGGACGATTCGCAAGAGTTCCGCAACCCACACCAGATGTGCCGTCAAAAGAAGTTGTATAATTATAAAAATCTCTATTAGCTTCAAGGTAATTTTCTTCAGCTGTTCCGGGATTATGCAAGGCGAAATGCATAAGATTTCCATGATCATAATTCTGATTGA
>Ga0116157_10001997_pt1 | contig 20110 bp, 25 predicted proteins | sample AD_UKC048_MetaG_FD_89882 | JGI IMG/M metagenome (GOLD analysis project Ga0116157, IMG submission 89882) | Active sludge microbial communities of municipal wastewater-treating anaerobic digesters from USA - AD_UKC048_MetaG | ecosystem: Engineered > Bioreactor > Anaerobic > Digestate | place: USA...
GTCAATGTTTTCATGGCAGCATTGTAGCCACCGGCAAAACGTGGAAAGATATATCTTAAACGAGGAACATCTGAGACCATATCACACCTTTCAAAAGTGCAATATGTATCGCGACTTATTCAAGGATGTTTTGCGTTTAAATTGCTTATTTAATCAATTTTTGCCGCACCACCACGAGAAGTATACTTCATCACCTGCGACTGCTCCCAAACGTAATCAAATAGTTGTTTTTGCATTTCGGCCAATTGAGAATTGTATATTTCTACACAAAAAATCTCTTCAGAATCGTAAGTATAAGTCGCGTATACATCATTGTAGATTAAGACCTCGAATCCAATTTTCAGCTTTTTGGGATCAAGATGACGATACTCCGAGTACTTTTCTACCATTTCATAAACTTGGGTGTACTCCCCAAATTCTTTTTGGTTGGTGATGTCGCGGGTTAAAATTTGGTTGGCCACAAAGCGGTGGCGAATGTCTTCGGCAAACTGATTTGATAAAAATTCGGACATGTGACTCATCTCAAACACCCGCAGTAATTTTTCAGCACGGGTGGTGTTAAAACTAACTTGCTCCAAACCAGATAGACCTTCGTAGTAAAGCACTTTGGAAGATTGATCTTTGTGGGGCAAAAGCGCGGTGAGCTCACTAACCAGACTGGGCAAAGCTTGACTCAAAGCAGTTACCTGCGCCTGCTTTTGCCCCACCAATTGTTCCAGCTTGCGTGGGTGCGTTGCCCCAAACTTCATACCTCGTTCATCCAGCTTGATCTCAACCAACTCTTTGTTTTTGAGTAGGTCCAATAAGCGGTAAACTTTGGTCCGACCTAAGTGTAATTGGCGACTCAACTCCAGGGCAGTAACATATCCATGGGTGAGAAGATAAAGATAAACTTTGACTTCTTCATCAGACAGTCCATACGGCATTACCAGATTTGTTAGTCTGTCTGTTTGATCGGACATCAATTTGCAGTATAACATAGCTGAAAGAGATAATATTATCATGATAAATAAGGACAACCGTTGGCGTGGGACTAGTTTGATTACTCTATCCGCAGTGTTCTTTGCTTCGTATGGGGCTTGGTCGCGACTGATGCAAACAAGCTTGGGTGAATTTTCCCAAGCTTGGACACGAGCGGCGTTTTTATTACCAATTTTAATCATCGTTGGCGCCTTAACCAAACAGTTTAAATCAATTAAAAAGGCTGATTGGCGCTGGTTTTTCTTAATTGGCTCAATGGGCGCACTTAATCAAGCCCCTTATTACTACGCATTTGCCCATTTACCAGTGGGGCTGGCAACACTGCTTTTTTATTCTGGCCTGACGTTGGGCGGATACATCATCGGTACACTTTTTTTCAAAGAAAAACTGACAAAAATCAAGTTAATTTCGCTGGGTCTGGCACTGTTAGGCCTGATGGTGATGTTTGGCAGGGATGTTAACTCAATCTTAATATTGCCCATACTAGCAAGTTTCATTGCCGGGGCAATGGGTGCCACGGCGGTGGTTTTCAGTAAAAAACTTAGCTCTAACTACAGTGAATTACAAATTATCATGAGTTATTTGGTATTAATGTTACCTACTAATTTAATCCTTAGCAAAATTTTTGGCGAAAACTTACCTGCGATTTCGAATTTTGCGGTTTGGCTACCAGCAATCGGCTACGCACTTAGCCTTCTTTTTGCCAACCTGGCTGTGGTTGCAGGGTTTAGATATCTAGAACCATCCGTTGGCGCATTGATTGGACTTTCCGAAGTGGTGTTGGCCGGAGTCTATGGAACATTCCTATTTGCGGATAAATTAACAGAAGTGATGATGATTGGGAGCGCGATCGTCCTACTTGCGATCGCGCTGCCAGAATTAATAAAATTAAAACATCAACGACACTTGCTTTCAACTTCAATTAGGTAACAGCACACTGTCAATTACGTGAATTACTCCATTGCTGGCCATCACGTCAACCTGAACAACGTTGGCATTGTTAACTTTTAATCCAAGATCATCTGCCGTGATCTTTACTTCTTGACCGTTGATAGTTGTAGCGGCTGTTAGTAAATTTAGCTCGTTTGCCATTGCCTTACCAGGAAGCAAATGGTACTTAAGCACACTGATTAATTTTTCTGAATCAGCCAAAAGCTCTTCCAAAGCACCTTCTGGAAGTTGCGCAAAAGCCGCGTCCGTCGGCGCAAAAACTGTAAATTCTTCTTTCGCCAATTCTTCAGACAAACCAGCTTTCTCAACCGCGGCTAATAAAGTATTGAAACTACCTGATACAGATGCAACTTCAATTAAATTTTGTTTGGGTAGATCTTGACCCACTTGGTCATTGCCCATACCAGACTCATTAACCGGTGTTTCCGAATTAGAACTAGGCTCTGGTTGTTTTCCACCAATACAACCTGTTAATAACGTTGCGCTAACTAAAACTAGGCTTAGAGAAATCAATAGATTTTTCATCTTAACCTCCTTAATCAAAAAAGTAATATTTGAATACTCTATCTTTTATAACACACCCCGAATATCACATCGTGTAATGCAACTTACGAGATTTCGGATAAATACTTTTGAATAGAACCAACAACCAGATACCTATCCCAAATATACCAATATAGTTCAAAAATTCCCGAGAAGTGCCTCGATCAGAAAAGACAACCTCTACCTTTTGGGGGCCATTTGCAACTGTATAAGTAATCCTGCCACTCCAATCATTGAGTTGATAATCAATCTCAACTGGAAGATCGTTAATTATTACCCGCCAACCAGGATAATACAGTGTCTTCTGAATTACTCGACCCTCAACCACTGGATCGAGATTGTAACTCATGTGCGTCCCCGTCCAAGTTAGATTGATTGGCTCAATTTGAGTTAAATTTTGTTGATTGTCCAAAAAATACAGTTGTTTGAAATCACGCAAGTTTTCTCCTAACTCAAACCAGATTGGTCGCAGCTCACCAAAAGAATCACCAGACAAATGGTACTCAAGCCATTGCTCAATCGGCTTGTGAAACGTGGCCACCGGCCTTGCCCAAAACGCTGCGACATATAAATACCAAATTACGATGACGATCGATAACAGATATTGAACCTTGTTTTTCAAAACAGGAAAAAGCTCAATTAACATCATGGTGCTCGCTAAAACCGGAATAAATAGCAATCTCCATGGTAATTGTAAATTCTGCAGTGGCGCCAATAATTTCCATATTGGCAGCGAAAGATCGAGCATTAGCAATAAAGAAATGATAAAGATCAGCAGCCAATAGATTAACTTCAGATTTATTTCGCTCTTTTTTACCATCCATTTGCTTAAAAGGAAAAAGGCCGAAATGCCAAATATCAGCCACTGAAAAACACCAACCATTTGGGTAAATTGACCGTTTTCCGATCGATCGACCAATCCAGAGTATTGCCAGTTTGACCAAATCAGTCGAGCAAGCGCAGGAAACTGTTCATCATACGAAGTCTTCATATAATTTAGTTGGTTAGCCACAATCAAATTTTTCTCAAGCAGCATTGGTAGCCACGACCAAATCACCATCGCAAACACAATTCCAAATAATACTAACAACATCTTCAATTCATGTTTTTCTAATCTTTGTTGCTTTTTACTCAAATTTAATTCTTCAATCACAACCCAACCCAACAAAATTGGTAGCGTAATCATGACCAAAACTTGATGTGAAAGAAGCCAGGCAACTAAAAAAATGGGAAATAGAAATATATACCACCAGGTTTTGACTTGTTTTCTCACTCTTAGCAATAACATTACCCAAGGTAACAGACCTAAAAAAGCTATCTCCCCCACTGCTCCACGGACAAAAATATTCAACAAAAAATACGGTGCCGAAATATATGATAGAGCAAGAACAAAAGATTGGAATCGATTCTGTGTCGATACGTAAACCAAAAAATACACTCCCAACCCAGCAAGCACAACAAGCAATGTCGTAAACAAATTAACACTTAACTCTATCGAGTTAGTGATCACAAAAAAAATTGATGCAACTAGGTAAGGAGTGTGATAAGAAAAAATAAAAGTAGGATATCCAAAACCATAGTTTAAGTTGGGTGCCCAACGTGGTGGAATTTGTCCCTGTTTTAATGCTAAATAATAATTGGCAGTACGAGCAGCGTGGATTTCTAAATCATGGGTAACTGCTAAATTATTGCTAAACAATGTCCTGGCGACAAATAAAACCATGATTATCAATAAAAGTAACGACCACCAAGTTTTCATTAGCTGTGAAAGTTTTGCCATTATAATTGTCATTATCATCTGATAAGTTACGTCGGTCAAACGGATTGTCAAATTGTTTTGAAAAATAATTTTCAAAACCATCCTCTCTTAGTTAATCTAATGAGCCAAACTCCAAACTCGCACCTGATCTGAGATGACAAACTTGTTCTGTTGTGCTACAATCCTCATCGTCCCAAGACAGCGTGCACTCCAAATAAGCCGCGCCGAGGAAAAAATAAGAATTATTTTCCTTTTTTTCTTCGAGAAGTGTTTGGGTTGGGGGCTGTCACCCTGAACTTGATTCAGGGTCTAGCCCCCAACCCACCAATAAAAAAACATTGACCAAAGTATTATTATCAAGATTAAAATTATGCCAAATCAACACAATCAACAACAAGTTGAGCTAATCAAAGACAAACTAGGTAAAGCCAAGTCGGCAGTAATCGTTGATTACGCTGGAACCACAGTAAATGATCAAGTTCAATTGCGTCGTGCAATCACAGAGTCAGGCGGAGAATTCTTAGTCACCAAAAACACTCTGATAGATATTGCAGCTGGTAAAGGCAAACTCAGTGATTCGCTTAACGGTATGAACGCGATTGTTTTTTCTTATGAAGATGAAGTAGCTGCGATCAAAGCTGTTGTCGGCTTTCATGATGACAAAGACAAACTTCAAATCAAACAAGGTTTAATTGCCGACAAAGTATTATCTGCCAGTGAGGTCACCGAACTGAGCAAACTCCCCAATAAACAACAATTAGTTGCCAATTTACTCTCAGTCTTACAAGGACCGACGCGCAACATTCTTGGGGTACTAACTGCCGGACCTCGTAATTTAGTGTACGCTCTCAAGGCAATTGCTGACAAAAAACCCGCAAATTAATCACGATTTAAATCAAGTATTAACTTAGTAAAAATTAAAAAAGGAGAAAAAATGTCAGAAGAAACCAAAACAGACAAAAAAACTCTTTCGGCCAAAGTCGAGAAAATCGTCACCGCCGTCAAAGATCTCTCACTTCTGGAAGTTTCCGAGCTGGTCAAAGCTCTGGAAGACGAGTTCGGCGTTAGTGCCGCAGCTCCAGTGATGGCCATGGGCGCCATGCCTGCGGCTGGCGCAGCTGCAGCTCCAGCAGAAGAGCAAACTGAGTTTGATGTCATCCTCAAAGATGCTGGCTCCAACAAAATTGGCGCCATCAAGGCCGTCCGCACTCTCAAGCCTGAATTAGGTTTGGGCGACGCCAAAACCTTTGTTGAATCGGCACCAAAAACCGTGCTTGAGGGCGCCAAAAAGGTTGACGCTGAAGCAGCCAAAAAGGCTTTGGAAGAAGCTGGCTGTGTCGTCGAGCTCAAGTAATTTTAATTTGTGAGCAGTTGCTTAACCTTTGCGTTAAGCAAAAATACAAATTCGAAAAATCATCAGCCCTCCGAAGTCCCGCCGGAGGCGGGACGAAGGCGGGCTGACTTTATTTAACTCGATTTTATCCCTCAATTAAGTGAAAATTTTAGTTTTTTGACAAATTTATTTACATCCACGCTCGTTGTCACCATTGCTAGGATGATCAGTCCTACCCCCACCCACTCGGTAATTGTCACAGTTTCGTTATATATCAAAATGCCGATGATTGCCACAAAAAATAACTCGCTGGACAGCACAATCGTCCCTAAGTTCAAATCAAATTTTGCAAAGCCGTACAAAAGTAGGTAATTAACCACCATCAGCATCAGCCCAAACCAGATGGCCACCAGCCAACTGACCGGAGAAATACTCGGCATAGCTCCATTGAGGGTAAAAATTACAAACGGCAGAGATACAATCGCCATCCCCAATAACTGCAAACTAACTAATCCAAATCGATCAACTTTGTTTGACAACTGCTTTCTCAAGGAGTTTGAAACCGTATCCATTACACCCGCAATTAGAGACAATCCTAAACCCAGATTAAAACTGCTCATGTTGAGAGGGTAAGTGTAAATCACTAAACCTATCACAGCTAATCCAAAAGCAATTTTTTTCGAAAGATCAACTTTTTCCTTAAAAAACCAAACTCCGAAAGCTAGAGAAGAAATCAACATACCTACATAAAAACCAAAAAGAACAGTGGCTAACTTGGTTGTCAAAACCGCAAGGGTAAATAAGATCACAGTCAAGGGTAACAACACTGCATAGCCGAATAGGATTTTTTTGGACACAGCAGAAAAATTTATTCTTTTCTTAAACAAGAAAATCATCCCACTGGCAATAACAAACCCAACCAAACCGCGCAGAAATATCTGCTGATACACACTCAGATCTTGGTTGAGAACCCTGATGTAAATGCCAAAAGTGGCATAAATAAATGCGGCTAAAAGCAGAGCAAAAAATCCAGAATTAGATTTATTCATGCCGGATAATTATATACCTGTATTTATTTACTTATTGTCACGCTACGCTTGGTGTAATAAATTCGTGTTATATGTTAATATATGCACATGGCACTCAGTAAACGCACCCATATCATGCTCGATCCCCAGATGTTCGAGTGGCTGAAAAACAAGGCCACAGCGAAGAAAGTAACTATGGGAAGTCTGGTCAGAGACTATTTGGAGGAAAAATTCCAGACCGAAACAGACTCTCTGACTAGAGATCGCACTTTATGGTGGAAAAGAATTCAAAAACTCCGTACCAAACACCAATTCACTGGACCGATTGATTTCAAAGAATTAATTAATCATGGCAGAAAACACTAAATTAGTGATTGATGCTTCGATTGTGATGTCGTGGTTACTGGCTGACGAACACGATGATCGGGTTGTTGTCTTGATTGAGGAATGCATTGCAAAGCGCGCATTAATGTTTGCTCCTCAAATCATTACTTATGAAGTAGTAAACGGGTTAAAAACATCAATTGTGCGAAATAGGGTAAGCTTAGGACTAGCCAAAAAACTTCTCGATGATTTTGACCAATTACATTTGCAGATTATTAGCGACATGGATCTTCATCAACTAATTGAGCTAAGTGTTGCACACAACATCTCAGTCTATGATGGCGAGTATGCCTCGCTAGCACAAAATCTCAATGCTCCGCTCTGCACCAAAGATCAAAAACTGGCTAATAAAATTTCTCCAAAAGTGAAATGCTTGGTGTTTTAGTTAAATCAGCCAACGTGCCACAATTCCTAAAGCTAAAAAGCGTAAAAATTTTCCCGCGAAAGTAGGTAGCAAGTAATAGCGGTAAGAAAAACCGAGATAACCAACAGTCCCACCGACAAAATCGAGCGGGAAAGGTACGAGAGAAATAGCAAAGAGACCAAGGCGACCATGGCGCGCCACCAACTGGCGCGCCCAACTAGACTTTTTCCCAGGTAAAACCACAGCTTGTCCCGTTCGCCCAATTAAATAAACAATTGAATCGTTCGCAGACATGCCGAAAGCAGAAATTAAAGCAAGCAAACCTAAATTAAAATGGTCTGCCATCAACGGCACTAATATTGTTCCAGGACCAAAAAGATTAAATAAAAACACACCAAGATAGCCAAATTGGGCATAGTAAGCTGGGTCAAGTGCGATAAAAAAAGTCAATACTATGAAAACTACTCCCAACACTAACAAAGCACGATTAGCCAACTTAACTGAAAATAGCTGTTCAAATGTAAGCATTGGTCTAGTCTGGTAAATTAATCTTCGTCGCTTACTCCACCGCACCCGACGCAAGCAGCGCAACTGCCTGAGCACCCAGTGTCGTCGTCTTCATCAAGGTCAATCACTGCCACCTTGCGTCGCTGACCTTTCTCGTCGTAAGCATATATCTCACCTGATTCTTCTTCCTCCACCTTAAACTTACGATGGTTACCACTACATGTCCCGTCTGGGTTGCTGGTCAAACCACAACGGCAAATCCAAACTGAATCGCCAGATTTTGTCTTTACTTCAACTGGCGATGTCGCTGTTTTGATCACACTTCTGGCCATTTTTTCCTCCTTTTGCTACAGACAATAATTTTAACACAAATTGACTATTGACCCAGTTGCACTTAGTCTGCTACCTTAGATAGTGCTAAGTCATTTTTAGCCAGTATTAGATATAGTCTGAACAAAGGGAAATTATATGAACACCGATCCCATCATGGATACCGCTAGCATAGACAAAGTGGACCAAGAACGCCGCACTGGTCGCGCTGCTGACGCCAGCAAACTGAATATTAATAACCTACCTGACTTGCTTACAGTCCGCGAAGTCGCAGATTTACTCCGAGTGTCGCCACTGACGATCAAGCGCTGGGGTAAGCGCGGCAAACTGCCTGCCATTAGAATTAACTCCCGTGGTGACAGACGTTACAAAAAAGAAGCCGTACTCTGGCTCCTTGGTGTTTCTCCAGAAGAAAACGAGTAACACTTCTCTATTGATATAATCGAGTTGTGGCAAATAACGAAACTCACGAAAATGAATCAGAATCGATCAAGCCATAGGTCGAGTGGTTAAAAAAATTCGATTTTATTTATCGAAAGCTCACACCTGAAAAACAATTTGTTATCGGCGCTATTGCAACTTATCTCTATCTGGAAATAATCTTCAATTCCAAAAACCTTCCTCCCGTAGTTCAACCACTAATCGAAATTTTAGAAAAAATACCTCTTCATGAACTCAGTATGTGGATTGCCACTTTAATTGCATTCGCCGGCTCTATTGACGGAGCACGAAGAATTGTTGCTGATCAACTTCCGTTTTATCGGGCATATATTCTAGTTTTTCTTTTCGGACAAAAATTTGAAGATGTAGATGATTCTGGTCAATTGGGCTCAGCCGAACAGGCTGAGCCAGACAAACTTAATTAATCGCAGTTGGCGCTTGATTCGCCCAGGTTGCTGAATCAAGCGCCACAGCCACTCAAGCCCCAACTGACGAACAAATTTTGGCGCGCGTGGCAGCGCGCCAGTCAGCATGTCGAACGTACCCCCCACCGCCATTACTAATTTTACCCCTGCTTGCTCTAACCATAAACGATTCGCCTCAATCCAGATCTCTTGCCTGGGGGCACCCAGGGCGACAAAAACCAGCTTTGGTTGGAATTGCTGAACTACTTCTCGGATACGTAACTCTTCAGCCGGTTTTGGCTGGACAAAATTTTGATAACCTTCCAGCCACGCGATTGATCCTTTGAGGCTCTGAGCTGAAACAATCTTTTTTTCTGCTGCCTCTATGATTTTTAAACTTAATTCTTGTTCGCCGCTTGTTTTTTCTAACTTCACAGTTTTACCTGCATAATTTTTTCCACCAATAATTAACACCGGCCAAGAATTGGCCGATGATAAACGTAGCAACTCTGATACTAGATCAACACCGGCAATTTTATGTTTAATCGTCTGAATATTTGGCTTGGTTTGGCTCAGCCAAACCAAGCCAACTCCGTCTGGTAATAAATAATCAAACTTGTGCAATGTAGCAGCAAACTTCTCGTCTTCAAACGCCTGCACCAGCTGTTCTGGATTGGGCGTAGCAATTGTCAAAAGTCGCTTTGCACCTTGATCACGCTTGATGACAAAACTTAGTTCATCCACCAGCTGGGACATAATTCCCCGATAAAACTGAAACTGTCCCACAAAATTCGAAAAAGTCATTAACTCAATTATATCCTAAATTCAATCGCATTACTCAATAATGACCAATATTCAGAGTTGCAAAATAAATATAATTTAGCTATTATAAGTGCACTTGGTATTTTAGTAAGTACGCTTATAATATGTCCACACCCCTTTTTTCACTTTCCTATAGTATTGCTCAGTCACCTGAATTGATCTGGGACGAGTGGCAGAAAGCTGATTTTTGGCGCCAAAGTTGGTTAGGAAAAAGCCAGCACTTCTATATTCCTGCTCTTAGCTCGAAAATTACTGGGACGCTCAAACTTCAACCGCTACTACCGCAATACACTTTTACTTTGAGTAAGTATCAACCCAATGATTCTCTGGAGTTTACCTTTTCTTCACTAGTTCAAACATTAACTGTTGCCTTAAGCTTGACTGGGAGTGATCCCACAGTTTTGAATATTTCCGTTAATTCATATACCAACTCTTCACCTTCTGGTTTAATTTTTGATTGGCTAGCCAAGCCGTACTTTCGCCAATATTCTGATCGAGTGGCATACCTCTGCCGCGAGCTGCAAGTAGAAGAAACGAAAGAAATAACCACTCAATTTTCAGAGCAGTCACCATCCACAGACTCAAGTGCTCCAATTTTCCCTAGTGATGGATTTTTTATGTGGCACTTGATTAATAATTGGCAAAATCAGCTGGATTTAGCACTAAAAAACTTTCACTTAACTTCTACTCAGTGGCTGCTACTGTTCAATTTGGTCAAAATGAATGAATCTGGTGAGGAGACAACTACTTCTACTCTGGCCAAATCACTCAACTTACACGAAGTACATGTTTCTGACGTAATCAAAGCCTTGGTCAAGAAACATTTGGTACATAAACTCAAACTCCAGAGTGATCAACGCAAATTCAAGCTTACCGCGACTTCTCAAGGGAAGTTGTTAGCTGTCGAGACTCACACCACCGTCATTCAAACCGAACGCAAGTTTTTTTCTTCTCTCATGGGCTCAGAGCGCCAGCAATTCGCTCGGCTAATTACACAACTGGCACAACCTCAGGGTAATTAATTATTAAACCATTTATTTGCCCACGAATTCAAGATTTGACTCATCAATTTCGCTTGCTCTCTGCCATAAATTCATAAAGTATCGGCTGAAAGCCACGCCCAATGATTCATTATCAAACTCAACTACTACTCGCTGGTCGGTTTGAGTTGGATTGTTGACCGCCAAAAGCACATGCTTTTGATCAACTACTACCAAGTGATATCCAGATTCTGGACAATGCTTGACTGCCCAACCCATTTGAATATATGAATGTAATAAGTCGTAGTTAAAACGGGTTAGTCGTTGAGAGATAAACATGATTTTTACTCCTCTGATAGAAGCATCTCGATTCGCTAATATAATCTCTTCCCCAACTATTTCACCAAGAGAAATAATAAGTAACTGTTTCTGAGCAGATTTAGCCAAATATACATAGCGATCAAACATGGCAGACTTACCATAGAAAGTTTTGATTTGACAATATTTGTCAACACTTTTAAACCTTGATAAATGAGGTAAAATTTCCTGCTTAACTTGATTAAATTCAGCCAACTTGAGATTAAGTAAATTTTCCAAACCAGATTTTGGTTCTACTGCTACAAACTCAGTATTAGGCAGATTCAACTTATAAATCAAACCCAGTTTCTCCAGGTTGGTAAGTGGACGGTACACAGCTGAAGGAGAAACATATAACTTATCGGCTAATTGAACAGCTGTTAAACTTGAATTTTGCAAGAGATGAAGATAAATGTTGACCTCACGTTTTTTTAAGCCCAACAAAACCAGACGCTTCTCAAGATCCGCCGCTTTGAATCGAACTCTGTTCCCGATCATTCTCTTTATATTCACTCAGATATTTTAGCAAAATTTTGCAAAAATTCACCAGTTAGTCACCTTCATATAGCCCACGGCGATACCATCCAGACAGTTTGTCCGCGGTCATACCCAAAGCTTGGCTGACCAAACCAATGCTGATTAAATAGATCAGTGCGTCTGATTGACGATAGCCCCATTGGGCATCACGAAGCGCACCGCCCACACCGCCACCATAAACACCATACATCTCCATGGCAATGACCACTAGCAAAGTGTACTGCAACGAGCTTTTGAGACGCAAAAAAACTTGATCCAAAGCCAGAGGTAGGCTAATATATCGCAACATTTGCCAAGGGTTAGCACCGTCAATCAAAGCTGCCTCCCTAACATTCTGATCAATGTTCACAATGCTAGAACTAGTCTGATGAGCAAGGTTGAGCATATTAAAATACACTGGAGCCAGTACACTTGGGCCATAATTATATGAGAGTAAATAAAAGTATCCAGCCAAAGCTGTAACAGGAATGCCCCGCAAAAAATCGAAGAAGTTCTCTAAAGTCAGGCGAGTTTTCTTCAACTCGCCCATCAGAGCGCCGATCGGCACGCCAATTGCAGCTCCATAACCGATTGCAGTCAGGGTTTTTAGCATTGTTTTACCCAAATCTGACCAATACTTCTCGGAAGAAAGTAGTTCAGGCGCAAGCTGTAGCAAATCTTCTGGTTTAGGGAAAATAAGTGGGTTAAACCACTCGCTCCTGGATAAAAATGTGGCAGCTAAAAATACGAACGGCAAAGCAGGTAAGATTCTCTCCAGGTTTGGTTTTTCTTTGTTGGCTGTTGACACGCCTCATATTTTATTTGAGCCATAGATTTATTTGCAAAATTTTGCAAATGAAATCACTCCGCCAAAAACCACTGGCATAAAACAGCACAAGAGATCTCGCAGTTGCCGAATTTTAGATCATTTTACCGCATGAGGGATGGAGGTGGCGTTGAGTTTGGTAACAGTTAGCCAATTTAAACCAAATTAATTATTGATACTTGATAAGTACCTAGTCAAACTGTTATTGTTAAATCCATATGGGCACAATTGCTCTTTACGACAAAGCTAGACAAAGTGGTCAGGAAAATCCTGATGAATTATCAAGCGTATCTGTAGAGCAATTGCTACGGCAGGAGGGCTGGACTTTTAATCAAGAAAATTTTCAAGAACAAGTGGTGGCAGCCAAAGACAAGGTTCTTAACACGGGGGGGGGTCGTGTTTATCCCGCTATTGTTTGGTATGCCTTGTCCAGACGAAAGTACTTTCAAGGACGCTGTTTTACAAGTTCCTTACGAAATCGATTATTTAGTTTCATATTCAAGTAACAGCTTTACTGATACGGAACCCAATAGATCAAGACAGTTACCATTGAGAAATAGAGATGTAACTGATCGCGCTCAATCAGTTAGAGAGCATAAAATACTCAGATTTCCAAATAAACCCAAGTGCTTTCATCAAATGAACGGAATAACTACATTAACAGATGATGATGCTGAAGTCAGAATCAGTCTTAATTGCCCCTACCCTCTGGTTCCTTCACAAGAATCAGGAATCAGACATGACAGCGGATTACCAGTACCTTTCAACGACCACATTACAACTCGTATTTATTTCGCAGCTTATCTCCGGTTAATGGGATTTGATAACGATTTTATTGCCAACGCACTGAGTTTTCAGCCTGTTCCCATGGAAAATGCAGATGAGAACACATATAGTGCCGATAGTCAAGATCGTATGACTGGGACCCTACTTCAAATTCCTATTTTAGCCGATACATTTCATTATTCGTCTAAAGAAAATGAATTTTCTGGACATTGGATCGCATTGGATGGTACTACTATAAACGCAGAAAAAATGTATAGGTTGATAATTGATTCAGCAGTTTTTCAACCTGACGGAAATATAAAATTTGATATGGGTATTGAAGTTTCTCAATAATCAAACTGCGTCAAATAATTTTTCTAAATAAAAACTGTTCAACACTGGCAGTAAAATATCTTTGACTCGTGTTAATTTATTCACTTTTCGACCAATCAAGTTATTTAAGCCTAACTCAGGCTTTATTGCCTGAAATAGAAAATTGTTTTGTTTTGATCTACAAATCAAACCATAATTTTCCAGATTGTGAATTGGTCGATAAACAGTTTGTGATACTACGGAGAGCTTGTCAGCCAGTTGAGTTGCAGACATAAATTTATTTTGTAACAAAAACAGATATATATTAATTTCTCGCTTCTTTAGACCCATAATTTTAAGTTGTAAGATTAGTTCTTGTATCTTCATATATTGTATTGTAGCAAAATTTTGCTACAAGTAGCGGGTGGGATATTGAGAAAATGTTCGCAGGAGTGTATTTTTGAGCTCGCTTAAGTCTTAAATGGAGTCAATCAGTAATTATCCACAATCAGAATCATTTTTTCAGTAATCTACCGATTTGAAAAATGAGTTTTAAAAACTATTTTTGAATACATACCTCACCCCCACTCCCTCATGCTTTGACTGTGCTTGGGGTGACAGTTCTCAGCGTGACAACTTTTAGCTGGAAAATAGTATTTTGGCGTTGGCGGTGGTGGCGTGGGCAACCTCGGCTAGGGTAACGTTTTTCAGCCAGGCAATAAACTCCGCCACCACCGCCACATGGCGCGGCTCGCAGACGCGCTCAAAATATTTTAGTTGCTCTTTCTTCTCTTTATACAGCGTCCGATCGGGTTCTGGTGTCATGTACGGCGAATCAGTTTCCAAAACCAGCATAGATAAAGGCACTTGGCGAATAAACTCTTGTTTGGCGATGTCATAAGTGACATCGCCATCCACACCAATAAACAGCTGAATATTTTGCGCAAATTCAAGCAAACGTACATCTGGTTCGCAACAGTGCAGCACCATTTTTTGCGGTAACACTAATTCGGGATGATCGTAAAAAAATTCCAGCAACTGATCAACTGTCTGGCGGTTGTGCAGAATCACGGCCTTGCCATGGGCGGCGGCAAGCTGAACTTGCCGCCGCAAAAACGCCTTTTGCCAAAATAAATAAATCTCGCTTTCTCCTTCATTCACTTGCCCGTATTGTGATTGCTGGTATTCATACAAATCCAGCCCCACCTCCCCCATCGCTACTACTTTGTCGGTGTTTACCAATGCTCCCAACTCTTCCTCGACTTGATCCAGCACCAACTCCAACACTTCACTCAAACTTTCCCCAGTCATTTTGATTTGCCCCCGCGCTTTCTCCAAATACGCTAAAACATGATGAGGATGAACTCCCACACTCGCCCACACACCATCGTAACTCGCGGCCAACTTTACTCCTTGCCGTGAACTCTTTAGATCCGCCCCCACTACCACTACCTGCTCCACTCCCGCTTCTCGTGCTCGTTCCAGCACCACATCCACCCGAGATTTAAAAACTTTGAAATTCAAGTGGCAATGGGTGTCAATCAGCATGGTTGAGGTGATGATCGTATGAGTGATTAGCTGAATCAGTCAGAAAGCCATCCTCGACTAAAACTAGTTGATGTAGGTCCGTGTAGCTGGCACGGGTTTTTTGTTGTAATACCAATTTTTGCGCCACTTTTTTGTTAATCTTCCAAGCTGTTTGGGCATTATCTGGATAATAAATATGCAACTGGGCATTTTCAATCTTATTAATAATATCCTCAATCTGTTGTTTTAACCCGCGATTGCTTAACATTGTTAATATTTCAGACAAAATATGTTCGGTTATCCATATATTTACTTTGTTTTGTTCAAATCGAGATAAATCATCAACAGCACGATGTCGTAAAGAGTCGTTAATATCGTAAATCGCAATCAAAACGTTTGAATCAACTAACACGTTTTTCATTGATAAAGCTCCTCATCCATTCGTTGGCTGATTCCGCCCATGGGTACGGCTAATTTTTGAGAAGTTTCAACCCAATTTAAACGCTCGGTTTTGCGATTCTGATTAGTTTTCAAATATTCACTAACAGCTTTTCTAACTAACTCAGCATAAGAAGTTTGCTCTATCATAGCTAAATGCTTTAATCGCGCTATCTGATCCTGATATAAATACACTTGGGTTTTTTTCATTGCATTATGCATTATGCTATATATTTCAATATTGTCAAGAGAAAACGTTGGCTGGTAGCAGTTTTGGCGCAAATTGGTTTGAAAATTATTCAAATTCATATGATGTTTCACGGTATAATATTCCCGTGACCTTACATCAACCTTACATAGTGTTGCGCCAAAAACATCCACAATTTTTTTACCATCAGAGCAACTGGCAAATTGTCGGTGGCGAGCTCCACTGCTCGTGGGTTTTTGAATTGGAACCAGATCTTATTTTCAAACCAAAGCTTAGCATTCCTTTGCCGGAGGCATGGCAACTACATGATTTTGATCAAGCCATAATTGATCAGCTGGTGTTTAACATTGGCATGGTTGAAAGCCTGAGCTACTGGAAACTGGCTGCCAGTCCAAAAATTGTGGTCAAAGCTGGCAGCTTGAGCGAAGAACAAGTGCGCTGGTGGCATGAGCTACTACTTAGCGGCATGGGCGAGTATTTTTATCTAAACGAAATTGATTTTACTCAAGAAAAGTTTGTAGAAATTGTGGGAGGCGAAATAAATGAAAAAGATGCCGCCGCCGCGACGGTAGTGAGCAAAAAATCTTTAAATCCCAACGCCTACTTAATTCCGATCGGCGGCGGCAAAGATTCGATTGTTACGTTGGAATTACTCAAACTTTATCAGTCACAAAACCCAGATATCCAGCTTCTGGCGAGTTCACTCAACCCCACCCAGGCTAGTTTAGATGTGATCAAACAAAGCGGTTTATCATTTGTAAACGTCACTCGTCAGTTAGATCCCCAGTTGCTAGCGCTCAACCAACAGGGTTATCTCAACGGCCACACCCCGTTCTCGGCGTTACTCGCGTTTGCTAATAGTTTGGTAGCATATCTCTACAATTACCAACACGTCGTACTCTCCAACGAGCAAAGCGCCAACGAGGGTAACGTCCAGTTTCACGGTCAGACAATCAACCATCAGTACTCTAAGAGCTACGCCTTTGAACGAAACTTCCGTCAATATATAAAAAATATTGCGCCAGTCAATTACTTTTCTCTCCTCCGCCCTTTTAGCGAACTACAAATTGCGGGAGCTTTTGCCAAACTGGGAGAAAACTACTTTTCCCTTTTCCGTAGTTGCAATCGCGGTCAAAAAACCAACTCTTGGTGTGGCGAGTGCGCCAAGTGTTTGTTTGCATGGATCGTGCTGTTCCCGTTTTTAGGTGAGGAAAAGATGACCAAAATTTTCGGCCAAAACTTATTTGAAAAATTAGAATTGTTGCCCACCTCTCTAGACTTAATTGGACAAACGGCTAACAAACCATTTGATTGTGTCGGCACGTATGCAGAGTCAAAAACAGCATTCGTTTTAGCAATCAAGTGGTATCAACAAAAGAATTTGAAACTACCGAAGTTGTTAGAAAAGCTCGAAAAAAGTTTGCGCGGGGGTGTCATTCTGAACTCGATTCAGAAACCCCCCGCGCAGATCAGTACCCACTTTATTCCAACCCATCTCACCTACTTATTGCACCCATATGTTTGATCGGTTAAATCTGGACACTAAAAGATTTCTTTACTCAACCGTTGGCTATGCAGTTTCCGACATTCTTCTCTTTACTTTTGGCTATGCTTTGATTTATCTACAAACAAACAGTGTGATTGGAGCTGCCGTTTTTAATTTGGCTTTTTATGTCACATTGCTCATAGCTTTTTTTCTTAATGGTAAATTACTAGCAATTTATTCCGCCAAATTTCTCTTTATTGCTGGGGGCATATTGCAGGGATTAGTAATGTTTAGTTTGTATTTATTACCTCCAAGTAGTTTGTGGCAAGTGGCTACTTTTGGTTTAATTTACGGCTTACCACTCGGGCTGTATTGGGGCAATCGCAACCGCCTTTATCTGTACTTCACTACTGATCATAATCGTCATTTCTTTGAAGGAACGCGCAAGCTCTTGACGGATCCTTTGATGGCGGTTGCTCCAATGATCGCTGGTTGGTCAATTGTTTGGCTACAAAACTGGACGGTTGTACCGACAAAGATTGTCGCTTATCAACTGGTTGGAGTTGTTGGCTTAGTTATCCTCTTTTTAAGTATGATCCCCTTGTATCAAGCCAAATTTCCCAAACTCAAAGTCAAGATATATCGTCTTCCCAGAATTACCAAACATTGGCAATTGTTCCGTTGGTTTGTATTAATTTCAAGTGTTCAGTTTGCACTTGTTTTGTCCTTACCCGAAATCTTAACACTCAAGTATTTGGGTAACGAAGGGGTGCTGGGTACACTAAAAATGGTGTTTGTGGTGCTATCGGCTGCAATGCTTTATTTGCTGGGCAAGAGGACAAATTCTAGATCAAGATTGAACATTCTCAAACTTAGCGCTTGGCCACTGATTTTGGCTGCGGGGCTGGTGTTTGCGTTCACCAGCCCCGCAGCCATTACCTTTTATTTAATCGTCATGGCCATCAGCGATAGTGTATTTTGGTTTGTATACTTTCCCATCTTGTCACACGCAGTTGAACAGGAAAGTAATGGCAATCACGAACTGGAGTACGCCTATATTTTAGATCATGAAATTTGGATTAATATCGGACGGGCAATCGCAACCTTTGGCTATTTTTTTGTCGTCCACGTCTGGGGAGACCAACAAGGGGTGCTGTTAGCGATTTTAGCTGGCGCTCTAATGCAACTGATTGGTCTAAACTTGGCAAAAAAAATCCTTTAAGCTGTTACAATAGTCTGGATGCAACTAATCATTCTAGGTTTGGGCAGAGAGGGTTTTTCCAGCTACCAGTTCTGGCGTGAAAGAGATGCGGAGTTACCTATTGTTCTCGTCGATGACTTACCTTTAGAAAAATTTGGCGCAAACTGGAAAACAACGTTGCTTCACGACCAAAAGACCGGATTTGTGCAATCCGAAAACTTTAATACTTCCATTAACGATCAAACAGTAGTGATGGTCACTCCAGGTATAAAACCAGATCACCCCGTGCTGAACCAAGCAATTAATGCTGGAGCTTGGGTCAGTAGTAATATGCAAATTTTTCTAGAAATTTGCCTACCAGATCGGGCCAAACCCCACCCGCTCTCAGCCTTGTTACCCAAAATTCCTGCCCAAACTAAAGTTATCGGAGTGACCGGAACCAAAGGCAAGAGCACCACCACTGCGGTGATCTATCATTTGCTGGAGGGGGCGGGCTTGCCGAGCTTCCTGGGAGGCAATATCGGCAAGCCCGCCCTTGACCTCGTTCCCTTAATGCTCAACTCAACCAAAACCCAACAGCTCTTCGCTGTTTTAGAGATGTCTTGCCATCAACTCAATCGCCTCACTATCAGTCCCGAAATCGCAGTCATCCAGTCCATCACTCCCGAACACCTTGATTACTATCCAAATTTCGACCAGTACGTGTTGGCCAAAACCAATATTACTCAATACCAACAAGATTCTGACTGGCTCATTTATCAAAAAGATAACTCGACAACAAATAAAATCGCTGAAAAATCAAGAGCCCAAACTTTCTGTTTTAGCCTCTATGATCAAACTTGCGCTGCCTCAGCCAAAACTAACAAGCTTTATTATCAAAATTTGTCAGTGATCAAAACTGACGAACTGCAGCTGATCGGCCAACACAATTGGCTGAATGTCATGCCCGGAATTATCGTGGCGGCGAAACTGGCAGTTGAGCCGCTAAAAATTAATCAGTTGCTCAAATCGTTCTCTCCCCTACCACATCGACTGGAATTAATTAGTCAACAACACGGAGTGCAATTTTTTAATGACTCACTTTCTACCAACCCCGAGGCAGCTATCGCAGCTTTGAGCAGTTTTGGTCAGCAACCAATCATTCTGATCGCTGGTGGATTTGATCGTGGCTTAGACTATTCCGGCTTGGCAAAAAAAATTGCTCAAAGTCAAATAAAACTTGCGATTCTTTTGCCCGAGACTGGCAAAAGAATCGCAAGTCTACTCAATAAAATTTCTGACCACAAAACAATTGTTGAGTTTGTTTCCAACCTCCAACAAGCAGTGGCTCTGGCCAAAACTCAGGCTCAAGCGGGCGACGTAGTTTTACTCAGCCCAGGCAGCGCTAGTTTCAACCAATTCAAAGATTATCAAGATCGTGGCAACACGTTTAAGCACTTAGTGCTTGATTCTTGAACTCATTCAAGTTTTGCAACACTACTACCAATCCCGCTTGAACTGCCGTTTCTGCATCCTCTACCAATGCCACCGGCATACCAAGTGATTGACTGAGAAACTTTTCCAATCCCTGAAGTTTAGCCGCTCCCCCAAATATGAGCAAGCCGCGTTCAAAGCAATCTTGAATTAGTGCTGGACTGAGCTGTGACA
>Ga0116157_10002001_pt1 | contig 20098 bp, 18 predicted proteins | sample AD_UKC048_MetaG_FD_89882 | JGI IMG/M metagenome (GOLD analysis project Ga0116157, IMG submission 89882) | Active sludge microbial communities of municipal wastewater-treating anaerobic digesters from USA - AD_UKC048_MetaG | ecosystem: Engineered > Bioreactor > Anaerobic > Digestate | place: USA...
CCAATCCATCATACACGTCCGGAATGATGGATTGGGCCTTCTCTTCCGAATAGACGGCGCCCGGCATGGGGGCCATTTTGCTGATCAGCTAAATAGACCCCAAGCCGGGCGCCGTCTATTCGGAAGAGAAGGCCCAATCCATCATTCCGGACGTGTATGTGGTCAAATCGGGGGATGACTATAAAATTATTCTCAACGATGACGGGCTGCCGCGTTTGCGGATCAGCAATTTTTACCGTGAAATCATGGGCGGCGTCGGCGGACCGGACTCCGCGGAAAAGGAAAACGGCCGGAAATACATTCGGGAAAAGGTGCAGTCGGCCACCTGGCTGATCAAAAGCATTCAGCAGCGGCAGAAAACCATTTACCGTGTTGCCGAAAGCATCGTGAAGCACCAGAAGGAATTTTTTGACAAAGGCATCGACTATTTGAAGCCCCTGGTGCTGCGGAACATCGCCGACGATGTGGAAATGCACGAGTCGACGATCAGCCGGGTGGTGACGAACAAATACATGCATTCTCACCGCGGCATCTTTGAAATGAAATATTTTTTCGGCAGCTCCATTCAGAGAACCTCCGGTGAGAATATCGCCTCCAAAAGCGTAAAGGAGGAGATTCGGCAGATCATCGGCAAAGAAGACCAGAAAAAACCCTACAGCGATTGTGAAATCGTGCGGCTGCTGAAGGCCCGGAATATCGACATCGCGAGGAGAACTGTGGCAAAATATCGCGAAATGACTGGTATTTTGCCGTCGTCCAAGCGGAAAAAATATTTTTGACGCAGGCGTTTTGCAGCGGGAAACCATCAAGGCAAAAAGTAAAATTCCGGTTGACATTTGGTTTCGTCGCCACTATACGACTAACCTTTGTTGCCGGCCGTGAAGGCGTGTTTTGAATGTTTTTAAACGGCCTAAACTCAAGAGGGAGGAAAAAGGATGAATATTTCGGTGACTTTCAGAACGGGCGAAGGGGAGAATTGGCAAAAGGAATACGCGGAGGAAAAAATTGCCAGACTGAAAAAATATCTCGATGTGCCTGCCGACGTCCATATGATCCTTTCCACGGAAAAATTCCGCAACATGGTGGAAATTAATCTGACCGCCAACGGATGGAATGTAAACGCGAAAGAAGAAGCCAAGGACATGCGCCTGGCCGTGGACCGCTGCATCGTGAAAATTGAAAACCAGCTCAAAAAACAAAAAGAAAAAAGCAGGCAGCACAAGCCCAAAAGCATCCGTCACGCCGGCGACAAAGCCCTGGAAGGCGCGGAGGAGGAAGATGCCGCCTCCAAAGTGGTCGAAACCCGCAAAATCATTTTAAAACCCATGTCTCTGGAGGAGGCGGTTCTCGAACTGGAGAGCGGCAAGGCGCGTTTCCTGATCTATCGGGACACGGCTTCGGAGAAAGTGAGCCTGGTGCACCGCCTGGATGACGGCCAGCTCGCGCATATTGAAACAAACAGCTAGTTGCCAAAAGCCGGGTCCGCGGCATGAAAATGCGCCGGCCCGTCGGGATCATGGATCTATGAGACGTCAGGACAGCGTCCCGGATTTCAAATACAGGTGTGGCGCATGCGACTGGATCAAATATTTAAAATGGAATTTCTCAGCGAAAATCTCCTGTCCGACACCAAAGAAGGAGTGCTTGCCGAGCTGATCAGTCTTCTGATCGGAAGCGGCTTGAAGATTGACCGGGCAAAGGCGCTTGATGTGCTGCAGCAGCGGGAAAAGCTGGGCTCGACGGGCATCGGCGACGGCGTGGCCATTCCGCACGGAAAGGTTTCCGAACTGCAGGACATGGTCATTGCCTTCGGGAGAAGCCGCCGGGGCGTTGCCTTTGACGCCATTGATGGAAAGCCGGTCCAGCTTTTTTTTCTGCTGCTGGCGCCGGAGCAGTCCACGGGGCAGCACCTGAAGGCTCTGGCCAGAATTTCCAAGATGTTGAAAACCCCCAACTTTCGGAAAACGCTTGTCGATGCGAAAAACAGAGCCGATTTGTACAAAGCCATCGTTGAGCAGGATGCGACCTGTCCCCTCTGAACGGGATGTGCCCCATCCGGAGGCTTCCGCACGCGAATGGTTTCGGGACTATCTGCCGTATCTGGGCATTCGAACAATTTCCGGCCCGCGCAATCACAAAAATCCTTTTCCCGCCGGCGCGGTCCAGTGTCTGCGGAGTCCGACCGCATTCCCCCGGCGGGAAGCCGCGATTCTTCTTTTTCCGCCCGAGACGGCAAATAAACTTCTGGCGCTTTCCGGGCCGTCCCGCGAGGAATATTTTTCCCGCATGGCCGGGCGCCGTCCGGTTTTGCTGATTTTTTCGCAAAGCCCGTCCCTGCCGGCCGTGATCCGCAATCAACTGCGGAACCACTGTCTTTGGGCGGCCGCTTCCCCGCTTCACGAGAATCTGCTGGCCAGCCGCATCCGTTCAATCCTCCTGGAGAAAATTCATCAATGCATGGCGATGCACGGCGTGGCACTGGCTTGCGGGGACCGGGGCGTGCTGCTTACCGGACCCAGCGGCATCGGCAAAACCACGGCCGCGCTGGAAACCGCCCGCGAAGGCTGTTTCTGGATCGCCGACGATCTGGCCGTGATTAAAAATGTTCGGGGACGGCTGATGATTTCCGGCCACCCGAGAATTCAAAAATATGTCCATGCGGGGGAGAAGGGAATCGAGTTTGCAAATCGGGTGCTGCCGGCGCGGCGGACAAAACAAAAGGCGGAGCTTTTCGGCATTGTCGATGTCTGCCGGAGTGCCGGGAAGAAAATCTCCCGGCCCATAGAGACCCGAATCCTGGGAAAAAGTCTGCCGCTTGTCCGGGTGGGCATTTACCGGACTGGATATTTGCGCCGGAATCTGTTAAGCAGAGCCATACAAAAACTGAACGAGGTCGGATAATTGAAAAATCTCCAGGTGGTGATCATTACGGGATTGTCCGGTTCCGGCAAGAGCACCGCGCTCCGGGCGTTGGAAGACATCGGTTTTTTTTGCGTGGACAACCTTCCGGTCGTGCTGCTGCCCAAGTTTCTGTCCATTACGCTGGAATCTTCTCCGCAGATCAAACAGGTGGCGCTGGTCATGGATTTGCGGCAGAAAAGCTTTCTGGAAAAGTATCAGCGCATCTTTGAACGCCTGAAGGAAAAGGGCTACCGGATCAAAATTCTGTTTCTGGAAGCCGGGGAAGAGTCTCTGCTGCGACGTTTCAGCGAAACAAGGCGCAGCCATCCGCTCTCCGAAAAGCGTTCCATCATGGAAGGCATTCAGGCGGAAATAAAAAAGCTGGCTACCCTGCGGCAAATGGCCGACACCGTCATCGACACCACGACGTCCAATGTGCATCAGCTCAAAGACACGGTTCAAAAGCAGTTTTTGCCTTCTTCCACCCGGACGAAAATGATGATCAGCGTCATGTCTTTCGGCTACCGGTATGGCCTGCCGGCCGACGCGGACCTGGCGATTGACGTGAGATTTTTGCCCAATCCCTTTTATGTTGAAAAGTTAAAAAACATGAACGGCCATCACCGGGATGTGGAAAAGTACGTTTTGAACAACGAGGAATGCAAAACCTTCATCGGCAAAGCGGCCGACATGCTGAACTTCATCATTCCGCTTTATGAAAAAGAAGGAAAGGTGCGGCTGAATATCGCATTCGGATGCACGGGCGGCAAGCATCGGTCCGTCGTCATGGCCAATCAGTTCAGCCTGTTTTTCCAGAAGCGGAAGTTCATCGTTCACACCACCCACCGCGACATCAACAAAAGCTGAAGACCGGCGTGTCACGTCGTTCGTCGTTTGTCGTTCGTCATTCGTATCTCGTCGTTCGTCGTTCGTATCTCGTAGCTCGTAGCATGAAAAATTGCGCCAACTGAATCTATTGTTGATGAACCGATAAAAAGTCACCACTGCGTCATACCGTTGAAGAACGGTATCCAGAACTTATTGATAATACTGGATTCCGATCTACATCTGAATGACGTAAGTGGCGCAAAGCGACTTTTTGACGAGTTGATCATTGTTTGTTTGTTGAGTAAACGTAGGGAGAAATAGTTTTACTCCATTTTAAGTATCCGCTACCAAGCAAGTGAAGGCCGTCATATGTGTATTCTTTTAACAAGCCTTCCGTTTCGCTCGTTAGTCCATTGTTTATATTTACGAAGGTAAGTTTGTGTTGTGCTGAGTATACTTTGAGTTTTTCGTTTAGCTCTCTAGCTTTTTCCAGTTTATTTCCGCATTGGCTTTTACTGCATTCAAGCGTTGACTGAATGTAAACCTCTGTCCCTTTGCTTCTAAGCTGTTGGACAATATCCTTATAGTTATTGAATATTGTGTTAATGCTTTGATCTCTATAGATATCGTTTATGCCAACCATTACAAATGCTTTTTTAGCATTGACGGCAAATATTGGTTCCATTCGGCGTAAAATATCTTCGGTTGTATCGCCTCCAATGCCTCTGTTGGCAATCTTTGTTTGAGAAAAGATTTCGCTCCATTCCCCTCCTGCTGTTATTGAGTCGCCAATCATTACAACGTTTGCTTGTGGGCTAAATGTCTGGAATATTGTGTTGCGCGGCTTAGGTTCGTTTGATTGCTGTGATGAGACTGGTAATACATTATGTTTTATGGCTCTGATTTGTTCATACGGAAAAAGTTGTTTGTAAAATGTAAGTCCACCCCAAAAGTAGCCAAACACGAATAAACAAACTCCAATCAGTATGATTTTGAATTTGTTGGCACGATTGCTCTCTCTCTCTCTCTCTCTCTCTCTCTCTCTCTGCTTTCATTATTACTTTTTCCTTTGAGTTAATGTAAATTCAAAGTCACTCTTTAAATTTTTTACACGGGATCTCGTATCTCGAAAATCCGGATCAGCAAGTCTGAAACTAAGGCGACGAACGACGAACGACGAAATACGAGATGCGATCGACGATCTTTGTCAAAACGCCATCTTCTTCATCACATTGTCTTCAATCCAGTGCGGGTCCCACCATTCCTGCGGGTTGACAAACTGGCCGCCGACCAGAATGCTGAAATGCAGATGATCGCCGCCGGCCAGTCCGCTCAGGCCGGAGAGGCCGATCTTTTCCTCTTTCTTTACCGGCTTGCCGACCGCGGTTTCAATTGACGAGAGATGGCCGTATAAACTGAACAGCCCCAGGCCGTGATCGATAATCACGGCATTGCCGTAAATGCCCAGCGCGCCCGCGAAGACAACGATTCCGTTGTTGGCGGCTTCGATGGGGGCGTGTGCGGTTGAGGCGAGATCCACGCCTAGATGCACGGAGTTGCCAAAGGGTTTGCCGTCCACCAGGTAGGTGCGCTCGTCGCCGAACAGGGCCATGGGCGAGGCATTGCGCATCCGGTGAAACGCGCCTTCCCATAATTTTTTATTGACGGACTTGCGGCAGACGGATTGAATGGTTTTTGAGTTTTCCTCCCGCAGCGTGGTGTTGACATAGCCGAAGACCTCCACCGGCGTTTTCCCCTGCAGCTGCGGAATCGATCCCTGGAATTCGGGCATGATTTTCTGGAGAAAGGTTTCGCTCAAGTTCACTTTATCCGCGCGGAATTTCTTCGGCTTGATCGTAAAGGGCATGGACGTTCTGGCTTCGTTGCCGGCGCTGTCCCGGGCGAAGATGACGATTTTGGTTGAGGCGGATGCGCCGGTGCCGACGGCGAAGGTTGCCACCGACGTGGGTTGGCCGCCGATCACGATGTTGTATCCCGGGTAAAACCGGTCGTCCACGAAGACGCCGGTCAGCGCCGCGGGCTTGGACGTCCGGTACGGGATGAAGCCGGCGCCTCCCTGGTTGATGTAGTTGACGGGGCTCATTACGTAAACCTGAGGCGGCATCATGTCAATCCGGACCTGCTCGGAGATGACGGTTTCATTTTTAAAGAGGGAGGCATCCCCGGCCGTGATGCGGACGACGGCCGGTCCGTTGTTGAGCTGGAGCAAGAGGGGCTCCACCGTAAGGCGAAGAACCTTTTGCCTGGTGCTCCGGGACGGAAACGATTCCTGTGCCAGAAGACGCGGCTTGTTGTCCTGAACAATTTCCACCTTCAGGCCCGACAGGCCGCTTCGCTCGTCGGAAAAGGCGATGCTGATGTCCTTTTTTTTGCCGATGGCCGTGATGTCAGAATCCAGCCGAATCGCGGGTTTGTCCCGATCCAGCCAGCCGGCAAAATAAAGCCAGCCCAATGCCCCCGCCGCCAGAACGATGACGACCGCCGCCGCAATAATCCCCGTCTTTTTCATTTCCGAAGCTCCTTGATTAAATCCTGATATTGAATTGGCGGTTTTCATAATGGCTTTTGCCGCGGTTTGCAAGGAAAATATACTTTTTGCGCGGGCGCATGGAAAGACTTTATACCTTGATCTTGCTGGGAAACGCTGTTATATTCGCCTAAAAAACAGCGAAGTGAAAGACAAATGCTGAAAAATAAGAAAATTGTTCTGGGCATCACCGGCGGTATTGCCGCCTACAAATCAGCGGAGCTGACCCGCGCTTTCATCAAAGCCGGCGCCGAGGTCAAAGTCATCATGACCCAAAGCGCGACGGAGTTCATCGCGCCGCTGACGCTTCGAACCCTTTCCCGGAACCCTGTCTATGCCGGCATGTTTGAGGACGCGGAGCCATACGACATGGCCCATATCGCGCTTGCGGAATGGGCGGACGCGTTCGTCGTTGCGCCGGCCACGGGAAACGTGATCGGCAAAATCGCCTCCGGCATCGCCGACGACCTTCTGACCACAACCCTGATGGCTGAAAACAGGCCCACGCTGATCTGCCCGGCCATGAACGACAAAATGCTGGCCAATGCCTTCGTGCAGGAGAACCTTCGGAAACTCGCCGGGGCCGGCTATCGCGTGATGCAAAGCGGCGTGGGCGAGCTGGCCTGCAACGCAGCGGGCGCCGGACGCCTGCCGGAGATTCCGGAGATTCTGGACGAGATGGAAGCGCTTTTAACCGTCCAGGATTTTGCCGGAGAAAAAGTATTGGTGACGGCCGGGCCGACGCAGGAGCCGCTGGATCCGGTGAGGTACATCACCAATCATTCATCGGGCAAAATGGGCTACGCGCTGGCGAAGGCCGCTCATCAGAGGGGCGCGCAGGTGACGCTGATCAGCGGGCCGACCAGGATCGTTCCCCCGAAAGTTGAAACGGTCGTTTTTGTGCGCACCGCGCAGGAAATGCACCGGGCCGTCATGGACGCCTGGACCAAAGCGTCGGTCATTATCAAAGCCGCCGCGGTGGCCGATTACCGGCCCCGGGTTGCGGCCGGCGAGAAAATCAAGAAAGACCGGGGGCTGTCCGGCATCGAGCTTGTGCGCAATCCCGATATCATCGCCGACATCGGCGCGAAAAAGAAGAAAGGCGTCCTGGTGGGATTTGCCATGGAAACCGAGGACCTGCTGGACAACGCGCGCCGGAAAATGATCCGGAAAAACATGGACATGATCGTCGCCAACAATCTGCGCGACGATGGCGCCGGTTTTGAAGGCGACACCAACATCATCACGATTCTTGACCGGCTCGGTCATACCGTCGCTCTGGATAAAATGACCAAACAGGATGCGGCGCACCGAATCCTGGATCATATCCGCTCTTTTAAATCCAAGAAAGGACCCGCCGGAAAAAAATGACGCAATCCTTTCCGCCATCTTCATCCGACGAGATTCGGAATGAACTGCTGTCCGTGGTGAAATCCGTCAGAGGACAGGTGCTGGACGCAGAGCGCCTGTATGTCGCCCTGGACTGCAAAAGACCTCAGCCGGCCCGGAAAAACACGCCGGACGACAGTGATCGCGGCGAGGCGCTTCACTCCCTTTCCCTGGAAGCCGCGAACTGCCGGCAGTGTCCGCTCGCGCAAACGAGAAAAAATGTCGTATTTGGCGCCGGGAGTTTATCGGCTCAGGTGGTTTTTGTGGGCGAAGCGCCGGGCGCGGACGAAGATGAACAGGGCCAGCCTTTTGTCGGCAAGGCGGGACAATTGCTGACGGACATTATTGTGAAAGGAATGAAACTGACGCGCAAAGACGTTTATATCTGCAATATCCTCAAATGCCGCCCGCCGGGGAACCGCAACCCGCTGCCGGAGGAAATCCGTCTGTGCGAGCCGTTTTTAAAAAAACAATTGCAGTTGATTCGGCCCCGTGTGATTTGCGCTCTGGGAAAATTTGCGGCGCAGGTACTTTTGAAAACGGAAACGCCGATTTCCGCTCTGCGCGGGCGCTTTCAATTGTACGAAGAGATCAAACTCATGCCGACCTATCATCCGGCCTATCTTTTGAGGAACCCGTCGGCCAAAAAGCAGGTCTGGGAAGATGTTCAGCTGATCATGAAAGAAATCGGGCTTGGCGGACCGTCATGAGGAAAGAGGCGTCACCATGTTGAAAAAAACGGGAATCCTTTTCATGATTCTCCTGTGGATCGCGTCGGCGGGCGTTGTCCCCGCCGAGGAAGCCAGGCCACTGTTTCATGTGATCGAGCTGGGCGGCGTAATTACATCCCCATCGGCAAAATACGTCGCCCGAAGCCTGGAAGAAGCGACGGCCGCGAAGGCGGAAGGACTGATCATTCTGCTGGATACGCCCGGAGGCCTGGACACCGCGATGCGGGATATCGCCAAAAGCATTCTCAACGCCCCGCTGCCCGTGATCGTTTACGTCTATCCGTCCGGGGCGCGCGCCGCGTCGGCGGGCGTGATCATCGCGCAGGCCGCGCATGTCGCCGCCATGGCGCCCGGCACGAACATCGGCGCCGCTCATCCAGTGGCGATCGGCCTCGGAGGCAGCGGCGAGATGGACAAGACAATGTCTAAAAAAGTGGAAAACGACGCGGCGGCCTATGCCCGCAGCATTGCCAAAACGCGGGGGCGCAGCGAGGAATGGGCGGAAAAAGCGGTGCGCAAAAGCGAGTCCATTACGGCGGACGAAGCCCTGAAGCTGAACGTCATTGACGTCGTGGCCGCGGACATCGAAAAGCTGCTGGCCGCGATCGATCAGAAAACCGTGACCGTTGCCGGGGCCAAAAGAAAAATTTCCACCGCCCGCGCGGTGCTTGACACCAAAAAGATGAGCACGCGGCAGGGGATTCTGGCGGCGATTTCCAATCCGAATATCGCGTATCTGCTTTTGCTGATCGGCCTGGCGGGGCTGTACTTTGAGTTTTCCACACCGGGCGCGATCCTGCCCGGCGTCATCGGCGGCATTTCCCTGCTCTTGGCTTTTTTCGGCTTGTCCACGCTGCCGGTGAGTTACACGGGGATTCTGCTGATCCTGTTCAGCGTCATTTTATTTATTGCGGAGATCAAAATCATGAGCCACGGCATGCTGACGGTGGGAGGAGTTATTTCACTTGCGCTGGGATCTTTTTTGCTTTTTGATTCCCCGGAGCCTGCGCTGAGAATTTCCCTGCAGGTTCTGCTTCCGGCCGTGCTGGTGGCGTCCGGGTTCTTCATCGTCATTATCCTGCTGGCCGTCAAGGCGCAGATGAGGAAGCACTATTCCGGGACGGAGGCCATGATCGGAGGCGAGGGGGAAGCCGCGACGGACGTCCACGGCGCCGGCAAGGTATTTTTCCAGGGCGAATACTGGACGGCCCGCAGCCAACGGGCGATTCCAAAGGGCGCTTCGGTCAGAATTGTCAAAGTGGAAGGCCTGAAACTGGTGGTGGATGAAATCAAAAACAACGAATAAATATCGATAACGAAGGAGGAAGGATTATGTTGGGTTCTTTGCCGTTGCCCCTGTTGGTGGTGATCGTGCTGGTGGTCATGTTTTTGGCTTCCGCGATCAAAATCCTGAATGAATATGAACGGGCGGTCCTTTTCCGGCTGGGCAGGCTTCGAGACATCAAGGGACCGGGGTTGATCGTTATCATTCCCGGCATTGATAAAATTGTCCGGATCGACATGCGCACCATTACCATGGACGTCCCGCCGCAGGATGTCATTACCAAGGACAACGTTTCCATCAAGGTCAACGCGGTAATTTATTTCCGCGTGCTGGACGCCAACGCCGCCGTTGTGAATGTGGAGAATTATCTTTTTGCCACGTCCCAGCTAGCGCAGACGACGCTTAGGAGCGTTTGCGGCCAGGTGGAGCTGGACGAAATTCTGACAGAGCGCGAAAAGATCAACCTGGAAATTCAGGAAATTCTGGATCGAAGCACTGATCCCTGGGGAATCAAGGTGTCGCTCGTGGAAGTGAAGCATATTGACCTGCCCGAAGAGATGAAGCGCGCGATGGCCAAGCAGGCCGAAGCCGAACGCGAAAGACGGGCGAAGGTCATCAATGCGGAAGGAGAATTCCAGGCCGCGCAGAAGCTGATTGATGCGGCCGCCCTGATGGAGACGCAGCCCATGTCGCTGCAGCTTCGTTATTTGCAGACGCTGAATCAGATTGCCGCGGAAAATAATTCAACGACGGTGTTTCCGATTCCGATCGATTTGTTCAAGCCTTTCCTGAAGCTGGCGGAAAAATCATAAGCGCGCGCCGGGGGGGCGATTCCCCGGTGCTCAAAAAACACATTTATTGAAGGAGAAGGATATGCCAAATGAAAAGCGCAACGTTCTTACCGGCGGACTTATTCTGATTACCCTGGGGGTTTTGATCTTTATCAGCAAAACCACTTCCTGCAGTTTCGGCCAGACCTGGCCGATCCTGCTCATCGTCATCGGCATCAGCACGCTGATTTACAGCATCCGGGCCATCGAGGGCTGGTTTATCGCCACGGTCGGCGTTATTTTTCTCGTCATCGAATTGTACGGGTTTGATTTATACAGGTACTCCCAGTACATTCTGCCGGTGATTCTGATTGTACTGGGCGTTTATGTGCTGCTGAAGCGCCGCAAACGATAGGAACCCTGTTGCGAAAAAAGCACTTGCCATGCGCTTTCAGCAAAAAAAGGCTCTGGTTCTCAGTGATTTTGACGGTACGATTTCCAGGGTGGATGTTGGAAACAGCGTTCTGGACCGGTTTACACCGGAAGGCTGGGAAGCCATTGACCGCGAGGTTGTCAAGGGCAGCCTGGGATCGCGGGAGGCCTACGAAAAAATTGCGCCGATGGTGCGGGTCGATGTCAACCGTCTCCGGACCCATGTGCTGAAGCACGCCGCCATCGATCCTTTTTTTGTCCGGTTTTGCCGTCTGGCCGGAAAAAGAGGAGTGGACGTCAAAATCGTTTCCGACGGGCTCGATTTTTACATTCGGGCGATTCTGGAAAAACACCGGCTGGGGGAGATCGAATTTTATTCCAACCGGGTTGTGTTCGGCCGGGAGGAGGCCGTGGCGTTTGAGTTTCCGCAGGCCAATGCGCTGTGCGGCCGCTGCGGAACCTGCAAGAATAAAATTCTTCACGATCACCGGCTGATGTACGAAAAAATCATCTATGTCGGCGACGGCCACTCCGACATCTGCCCGTCTCAGTGCGCGGACCTGATCTTTGCCAAGGGCGAGCTTCTGCGAAAGTGCGAGCGGGAAAGCGCGGTTCCCTACCGGCCGTTCCATGATTTTCGCGAGGTTTCGGAGTATCTGAAGAAAACGTTTGACAAACGGCGCGCTATTCGGGGAGCTACCCGGGAGAAGGAATCATGAGCATATCCAAGAAAATCAAAGCCTCCATGTCGCAGTCTTCCCTGATCCGCAAAATGTTTGAAGAAGGGAACCTTCTGAAAAGCAGGCACGGACACGACAAGGTCTATGATTTCAGTCTGGGCAATCCCAACGTGGACCATCCGCGCGAATTCAAGAAGGAGCTGATTCGCGTCGCCCGCCAGGAAATCATCCTCAAGCACGGCTACACACCCAACGCCGGCTACCCGGAAACCCGGCGGGCAGTCGCCCAAACGATCAGCCGGTCCATCGGCCTGAAAATGGATGCCGATCACATTGTCATGTCCTGCGGGGCCGGCGGCGCGCTCAATGTGATTCTGAAGTCGATTCTGGATCCCGGCGACGAAGTCCTGATCCTCAAGCCGTTTTTCGTCGAGTATCCCTTTTATATCGAAAACTACGGCGGGGTGGTAAAGATCGCGGACACACGCCCCGATTTTTCTCCGGATCTGGAAGCGATTGCCCGGATGATACCCGACGGACCAAGGCGCTCATTCTCAACTCGCCCAACAATCCGACCGGCCGGGTGTACAGCAAAACGAATATTGCCGGCCTGGCCCGGCTGCTGAGAGAAAAGGAGAAAAAATACAGCAAGGCCATCTATCTCCTTTCCGACGAGGCATACGCGCAAATTCTTTACGATGGCATTCAACTGCCTTCCGTTCTGACGGCTTATGCCGACAGCATCGTCGCGTATTCCTACTCCAAAACCCTGTCGCTGCCGGGCGAAAGAATCGGCTACATCGCAGTAAATCCGAAAATTCACGAGGCGGACGACCTGATCCGGGCGCTGATCCTGTGCACGCGGATCATGGGATTTGTGAACGCCCCGGCCCTGATGCAGCGCATCGTGGCCAATCTTCAGCACATCACCGTGGATGTAAAGATTTACCAGAAGAAAAGGGATTTGCTCTGCGGCGGCCTGGCCCGCGCGGGATACCAATTCATCAAACCGCAGGGTGCTTTTTATCTGTTTGTGAAAAGTCCGGTTCCCGACGATGTGGCGTTCGCGCAGAGGCTCGTGCAGAAAAATATTCTGGTGGTTCCCGGAAGCGGATTCGGAACGCCGGGCTATTTCCGCATCGCTTTTTGCGTCGATGACGCGACCATTCGGAATTCCATGAAAGGCTTCGCAGCGGCCATTCGGGATTGCCGGGGCTGAACCCTTGCATTTGGCACTCATGGCGCCGACCAACGTAGGGCGGGTCGCTTGTGACCTTCAGGTTATCATACCCGCCGAACCGACATGCAAGGTCCATTTGGCGCACCTAAAGGTGCGCCCTACATAAAAAACTGTCAAAAGACGGAAGCTGTTCCTCGTGTTTTTGTCGAGCGCTCTGATTACAGCATATTTCCGATTTCCTGAATCAGTTGATTCAGGCGTTTGGGTGAAACAGGGTAGGGGGTTTTCAGCTCCTGGGCAAAAAGAGACACCTTGTATTCTTCGATCATCCAGCGCAGTTCATCCGTCTTGTTTCGCTTTTCCTCCGATGCGTCGGTGTCCATTGCGCCTCGGATTTCCTGAAGTTTAACGGCGTAAGTCGCCGCCTGGCGCAATTTCGATTCCGTGGACGCCAGGTTCAGGCTTCCCCGTTCGGCCCGCAGAAAGAGAGCTTTCAGGTAGCGGGGCAGATGGCGCAGACGGTCAAAATCGCAGTGCAGAATGAAATCTTCGGGGACCAGGACGTGTGCTTCCGCCAGGGTCGCCTGCAGAAACTCGGCCAAGGGCGGATGCGGCCGGTTTTTGAATATCAGTTTTTGCAGGCCGTCGTGAGTTTCGGCAAAGCTTCGAAGAACCGGGGCGATGGCCGCGACGACTTCCTGACCGTAAGAAAGGATCTTCGGCCGGACCTCATCGGCATGCTTCATAAACTCTTTCGGGCTGCGCCAGGAGCGCCGGAAAAGATCTCTTTTCACCCGCTCCAGAACGGATCGTTCGACCTGCCGGGGGCTGCCCAGCAGGGACGCCTGCTCTTTGAGTTCACCGCCAAGGGAGATGTTTTTTTTCAGTTGCTTGATCCTGTCCTCGAAATGGATGGCATAGAGAGCGGCTACACCGGCAGCGTGGACGGCCGCGGCTTCCCGGGGGTCGGCAAAAATCCGCAGACGAACGGCTCCTCCCTGATCCTGAAGCGCCGGATAGGCTAAGCCGGTCACGCCATGCTTTCCGGCAATCTCAACATTCTCGGGCAGGTCTCCGAAATCCCAGCTTGTAAGGTTCTCCTTTTCCCATTGCCTCCGGCAATCCTCCATAGAGGTGCGCCGGATCTCTTCGGTCAGCTCCCGTTGCAATTCTCCAATGTCGCGGCTGCTTCGGATTTCACTTCCCCGGTCGTCGATGACGCTGTAGCGGATCTGCAAATGCGGCGGCAGTTTTTCCGGCGCCCAGAAGCCGGCCGGCACCGTCAAATGATATTCATCGAATAAAAACCTGCTTAACGCCAAAGGCAGGGCCTGGTCTTCACCGGCGGTCTGCCGGTTGAACCGTCCGGCAACCTCAATCAGGGGAGGAAGATTCCGGCGGATATTTTTGGGCAGGGATTTTAGCCAATGCAGGGCCTTCTCTTCCCGCAGGGACGGCAAATGCTTTTCGATGTTTACCGGGGAGGCTCCGGCGACGAGGCCCAGCGGCATGCGGACGGTCACGCCGTCGCCCGCGCGCCCCGGCTCAAACTTGTAGCGGCAGGGCAAGACGGCATTGCCCATCCGGATCTGATCCGGATACCGGTTCAATTCATCGAGGTCGGGTCCGGCGGCAATCAGGTCTTCCTCCCGAAAGCGCAGAAAAGCATCGCTCCCTCTGTCTTTGATGAGTTTCTGCAGGGAACGGATATCGGAAAGAAGCGGCAGACGCTGTTCATAAAGGCCGGCGATGGTTTCTTCATCGGCGGCGATGCCGCGTTTGCGCAGCTTGTCTTCCATCGTTTTGACTTTTTCCCGCAACGACAGGTTGTGCTCCAAAAAGGGAAGTTTGCGCCCGGTCTCTCCCGTGACCAGCGCTTCACGAATGAAGATTCTCCAGGCTTCCTCCGGGTTGATCCGTTCATAGGCGACGCTTCTTTGCTCCACGATGGTCAATCCGAATAAAACAACTTTTTCCAGGGCAACCACCTGCCCGCGGCTTTTTTCCCAGTGCGCCGCCCAGTGCTGGCAGCGGCAGTGCTCCCCGCCCAGCTCTTCGAGCCACTCGCTTTGAATGTTGGCCGCGTTGCGGGCAAAAACCCTGGAGGTCAGGCTGATTTCCGCGGCGACGATCCAGGGCCCGCCCCGGTTGAAAAGACCCGAACCCGGATACAGCATCACCTCGCGGCTTTTGGCGGCCGTGTAAAAATTTTTTTCTTTCTTTTGCGCGATGTTGGAAAGATAGCCGCTCAGGATCGAGCGATGAATTTTGTCGGAAAGCGTCTGGTCGATTTCGATCCGAACGGGCTTCCTGCGCGACGGCGCAGCCGCATTGCCGCTGATGATATCCATGATCTGCGCGTAAACATCCCTCCATTCCTTCATTCTTCGGTAGGAAAGAAAATGATCGCGGCAGAATTTGCGCCACTGGCTTTGGGATTTCATCTGATCGAAATGGTCCGAATACCGGTTCCAGATTTGCAGGTAGGTGAGGAAGTCCGATTCCGGATGCGCAAACCGGGCGTGCGCGGCGGCCGCCTGATCGATCTTGTCATAGGGCCTTTCGCGGGGGTCCTGAATGCTCAGCGCCGCGGCGATCACGGCGATTTCATGGACGCAGTCGTGTATTTTGGCCTCGAGGATCATCCGCGACACCCGGGGATCGAGCGGAAACTGCGCCATGGTCCGGCCGATCGGCGTCAGTTCATACTGCTCGCTGTTCCCGGTGTTTTCTTCGCGGCTGATCGCGCCCAGGTCGCGCAGGGTTTCGATGGCGTCGCGGATGCTTTTCGGTTGCGGCCGGTCGATAAAGGGAAAAGAAGAGATCAACCCCAGATTCAAAGACAGCATGCGCAGCACCACGCCGGCCAGGTTGGAGCGCAGAATTTCCGGCGTGGAATAAACAGGCCGCGAGGCCAGATGATCCTGGGCATACAGTCGGATGCAGATTCCGTTCTGAACGCGGCCGCAGCGTCCTTTTCTCTGCTCCGCGCTGCTTTGAGAAACGGGTTTGACCGGCAGACCGGTGGTCTGACTGCGGGGGTTGTATTCCAGCATGCGGGCCAGGCCCGAATCAATGACATATTTGATGCCGGGAATCGTCAGGGACGTCTCCGCGATATTGGTTGCGACAATGATTTTCTGCCTCGATGAGGGTTGGAAAACCAGTTTCTGCTGTCCGGAGGAAAGTCTTGCAAAGAGCGGCAAAACCAGACCGGAACAACGTTTTGCGAGGCGTTCGCAGGCTTCGCGGATGTCCTGCTCCGTGGGCAGAAAAATCAGAATGTCCTCAAAGCGTCCTTCCCGCTGCAAATCTTCCACGCAGGCCACAACTTCATCGACATAGGTCGTTTCGCCCTTTTCTTCTTTGGCCGGGTCCAGCGGCCGCCAGCGGACCTCCACCGGATACATCCGTCCCGAGACTTCGATGACCGGCGCCCCGTCAAACACCTCGGCAAATTTGGCGGTGTCGATCGTCGCGGACGTGATGATCAGCTTCAGGTCTTTTCTTCGGGGCAGCAGGCTTCGCAAATATCCCAAAAGGAAGTCGATATTGAGGCTGCGCTCGTGCGCTTCATCGACGATGATCGTATCATACGCCAGCAGGTTTCGATCCCCGACCGTTTCGGTCAGCAACATGCCGTCGGTCATGACCCGAATGAGCGGCTCCGCCGATGTTTTTTCTTCAAAGCGGATTTTATACGCCACGGCCTGGCCGCAGTCCTGGCCGAGCTCCGACGCAATGCGCGCCGCGATGCTGACGGCGGCAATCCTTCGGGGCTGCGTCAGCCCGATAACGCCCCGCAGGCCCAGCCCCGCCTCCAGACACATCTTGGGAATCTGCGTCGTCTTGCCCGATCCGGTTTCGCCGGTTACGATGACGACCTGATTTTTTCGAATGGCATCGACAATGGTCTGACGTTTGGTGCAGATGGGCAGTTCCGGGGGGAAATTCAACGAGGGAACGGACTGACCGCGCCTTTGCACACGGCGGCGCGATGCGTCCATCCGGCTTTGCAGACGGGACGCTGCAAGGGCGGTCCGGTCCGGTTGCCCGACCGAAGAGGCATCCGCGGTTTTCAGCGTTTGCAGCAGGCGATGGTAATCGGCGATCATGATCTCGCGCGCGTGGCGTTCCACCCGGCGGATCAGCCCGTTATGGGGATGGTTTGACGACAACATTTTTCCCCGTCATCACCGGCCGTCAGCGCCGCCAGCCGAAATCGAGAGCCATGTCCTGGGGCGCTTCCAGTTCAACGCCGGTTTCAATGTTCTTTTTCTGCAAAGCGGGCAGATCAACCAGCCAGATGAAGACGGCCTCGCCTTTTTCCGAAGGCTCGGGCTGATGTTTGAATGTCAGCTTGATTCTTTCGTCTCGGGGCTGAGGAATCGGCTCTTCAATGCGCAGTTTGACCGGCGTGTTTCCGGTGTTTTTGGCTTCCAGACGCCACTGCCAACGGCGCGTCTGTTTGTTGGAGAAAAATCTTGCGCCGCCGGATTGATCGGCAACGGTCAAAGAGCTGACCGTGACGAAGGGGCTGTTGCCGAAGTAGATGTCCGCCTCCTTGCCTGCAAGCGCGAAAGGACGCTTGCCGATGATCGCGCCGTCAATAACGAACGTCGCTTCCCCGGAAGGGATTTCCGCCGGTCCCGGCAACTGGATCTTTGCCTGCAGATAGGCCTGAGGGGAAACGCTGGGGCGCGCCAGGAAAAGGAACTGCGCCGGCCAGGTTTCTTCCCTGATTTTTAAACGCTGGCGGTCCCCCGGCGTCACCGTCTTTTTTCCCAGCGACCAGACGGAATAGGTGGTGCGGACCGTTTCGACAGGCGCCTGCGCTCCTGCCGCCAACGTGTCGTTGGCTTCTTCCATTGCCATCATGGCCGATGCGGCTTTTTCCCGCCGCGCTGATTTATAGATCACAGGCGACCTCGGTTTGATAATCCAGGGGGGCAGCTCCGGCGGCGTGATCGTCCGGACCGGCTGCAGCGTGGCCAGATGGATTTGGGCCATTTTCCATTCTTCTCCCGTGGATTGCCAGATTTCCGCGTCCCAGGAAAACAGAACGCTCGCGGAGGAGGGCAGGGCCTCCATGCGGTAAAGAGGCTGCCAGCCGCAGCCGCCCAGCGTATAGCTTAAGTTCAAAAACGCGTCACGGGGCGCGGCTCCGGACAGGGTGACCGTCGCTTCCCAGGCTTTTTCGCTTTTGCCGGCGGCCCGGTCCAGATTTTCCTGAATCTCTTTGATCTGCTTGTCGATGTTTTCCATCTCCGCTTCCACGGCATTTTTTTCAGAAAATATTTTGCGGCTGCTTCTGCCGATGGCCGAAGCCAGCGTGTCCGCCTCGGTCACCGTTTTGGTTTTTGCCTTGGTCTGCGCCTGCCAGAACTGAATCTGGATGTCCAGAGCTTTGAGCCGGGCCGTGAGCTCCTTTTTTTCGTTCTGGGTTTTTTTTAACTGGGTGCGCAGTTGGGCGATTCTGTTTTCGTCAATCCGCGCGATGGACTTGATCCGGATATCGTCGATCTTGACGCGCGCGGCGGGTGACGGAGAAACCATCAGGGATTCCGGGTCCGCCTGCGACGGCAAAACCAGCATCACCTGATTTTTATTTGCGTCCGCGGACTGTAGATCGATTTTCACCGTTTCTTCAACCCTTGCCGAATCGGGAAAAAGAGTCACTTCCCTCACCGCGGCCGGGGACACGGAAGGCAAAAACAACAGGCCGGCGGCCAGAAGCGGCAATATTCCCATCCATGCATGCTTGCGAATTTTTAGAATCATACGCGCACCCTTTCCTTTACATGTTCATGCTTTTTTTGACGCCCACGGCGATTTTTCGGACTTCGTTCATGACATCCGCTTCCGCAATCGTCAGCAGCCGGCGGTTTTCCATGACCACTTTGCCATTGATGACGACCGTATCAACATCCGCGCCGCCCGCCGCATACACCATGTGGGAATAGGCATTGTACAGCGGCGTCAGATGGGGCTTGTTCAGTCCGATCAGGATGATGTCCGCTTTTTTTCCGACTTCCAGGGAGCCGACGAGATGCCCCATGCCGAGGGCCCGTGCGCCGTTGATCGTGGCCATGCGCATCGCGGTTTTGGCGTCCATGACGGTCGGGTCGAGCATGGCGACCTTGTGCAGCTTGGCCGCCGTGGACATTTCCTTGATCATATCGAGCGTGTTGTTGCTGGCGCAGCCGTCCGTCCCCAACCCTACGGTAATGCCGGCTTCCAGCATGTCCGTGATGGGGGGAATTCCGTTGCCCAGCTTCATGTTGCTGGCGGGATTGTGCGAAACTTTGCAGCCGTGCTTTGCGAAAAGAGAAATGTCGTTGATGGTTAAATAGACGCAGTGAAACGCCAGCAGTCTTTCGTTGAGGTACCCGATGTCGTCCAAAAAAGCCACCGCGCTTTTTCCGTGTTTCTCCAAAAGCTGGTCATGCTCCTGCTGATTTTCCAGAAGATGAATCCCCAGCATCAGGCCGAATTCGTCGGCGATCATTTTGGCCTGCTGCAAGAGCGGGCGCGAACAGGTGTAAAGCGAATGCGGTTCGACGATGATTCTGACCAGGGGGTCATTGTACCACTTTTCGGCAAGCCGCCGCGTGCAGGCGAGGCCTTCCTCGGGCGTTTTGCAACTGGGCGAGGGGAAGTCGAAGAGAACTTCACCCACCAGGCAGCGGACCCCCGCTTCTTTGGCTGCCCGGGCCGTTTCTTCTTCAAAGATGTACATGTCGCAGAATGTCGTCGTGCCGGATTTGATCATTTCCGCGCAGGCCAGCATTGAGCCCCAGTAGGCCAGGTGCGGATTGACGTTTTTTGCCTCGGCTGGGAAAATGTAATTATTGAGCCAGTCCATCAGTTCCAGATCGTCCGCGATACCGCGGAAACAGGTCATCGCGGCGTGCGTGTGCGTATTGACGAAACCGGGCAGCACCAGCGAGCCTTCGGCGTCGATGATTTTTTTTGCGGCATACCGCTTGAGAATATCTTCCCTGCGGCCGATGTCGATGATGGAAGAATCGTGAATGGCGATTCCGGCGTTGTCCAGACAGGTATTTGCCTCGTCGAGCAGGAGCGCTTTTCCGCCGGAGATGATCAGGTCGATGTCGTGCATGGAGGAGTCCTTTCAAAATATGCAGGTCATTACCATAAAATGCGGACGGGCCACAAGAAACAAAAAGAGCAAATCCTTGACACATCTATGCAAAAATAATATATGCCGCCAAGATTTTTCGCGAAATCAGCATCGGCCTGGGTGGCGGAACTGGTAGACGCAAGGGACTTAAAATCCCTCGTTGCTTAGCGACGTGTCGGTTCGATTCCGACCCCAGGTACCAATAATAAA
>Ga0116157_10002005_pt1 | contig 20074 bp, 22 predicted proteins | sample AD_UKC048_MetaG_FD_89882 | JGI IMG/M metagenome (GOLD analysis project Ga0116157, IMG submission 89882) | Active sludge microbial communities of municipal wastewater-treating anaerobic digesters from USA - AD_UKC048_MetaG | ecosystem: Engineered > Bioreactor > Anaerobic > Digestate | place: USA...
ATGGCAGGAACGTCTTCTCTATAACCGGCGAGGAACATTTCCGCAAGATCGAAAAGTACCGCCGCAAGGATTGGTAATAACTGAGCCAAAAACACCAAACCCCGGCCTGGAACCGGGGTTTGAAGTGGCTGGGATGGAAGGATTTGAACCCTCACGTACGGATCCAGAGTCCGCTGTCCTACCATTAGACGACATCCCAAAAAAACTTGGCTGGGCAGGGAGGATTCGAACCCCCGGATGGCGGGACCAAAACCCGCTGCCTTACCGCTTGGCGACTGCCCAAATTGTGTATCTGGCGGAGAGGGAGGGATTCGAACCCTCGGTGGGCTTTTGACCCACACACGCTTAGCAGGCGTGCACCTTCAGCCAGCTCGGTCACCTCTCCCCAAAAGGGATTCACGCTATATTCTGGCGGAGGATGAGGGATTCGAACCCCCATGGGCAGAACCCGGCGGTTTTCAAGACCGCTGCCTTACCAGTTAGGACTAATCCTCCACGATTAAGTTTTGCCCTTGAATCTGGACCCCTGTTTTTTGTCAATCACTTTCTTCTCCCGCCTGGCCCCGCAATCTTTTGCTTGACACGCTGCGCGGCTCGCCGAAATCATTTCCCAAATACATTGGGAGCAAGGAGCATGGATTTCGATCTGCAAGACTGCCGGATCAGGCTGGCCGAACCGTCCGACAAAGCCGCCCTGATCAGCGTTGCCCGGGGCATTTGGGGCGGAACGGACTATTTGCCCAAAGTCCTCGACCACTGGATCGCCGAACCCTGGTTTTGGATCTGCGAGTATCGCGGCCGCACCATCGCCTGCCTGAAAATGACCTTGCTGCCGGATAAGGTGCTCTGGTTCGAGGGTTTGCGCGTAAAAAAGGAATTCCAGAACCGCGGGATCGCCACCTGGATGAACAAGTTTTGCTTCGCCCAGGCCGCCGAATTGAAAAAGTCCATCCCCGGCCTCGCTTATGAATTCTGCACCTACTACCTGAATGTGGAAAGCCTGCACCTCACACAAAAAATGGGCTTCCGCGTGGTGGCCGGATTTTATGATCTGCGCAAGCACGGAGTCAGCCAGGTGGTCAAACCCAAAATATTGCCCGAAATGGACTTGGCCGCGTTTCACAACTTCCCGGATTATATCCCCTGCTCCTGGCAAAGCCTCCACAACTGCCCCGAAGCCATGCCGTACCTGGCAGAGCACGGCTGCTTGTTCCAGACTCCGCGCTGCACATATTATCTGGGCGGATTGCACGAGCCGGAGCTCACTTTCCTCGAACCGCCGCGTCCTGACTTGCCCAGCGATCTGCCCTATTATCAGTATTTCTTCGGCAGCCGCCGGCACTACAATATTATCATTCCGCAAGCTTTCAGATCCAGCCTGCCCCTCCTGCATAAAAACGGCTTTTGCTTCTGGGAGAATGAGATAACGGAAAATATGCTGGTCCTAAGGATGTAAGTGGTTTTGATCTAACGCTATTATCGCAAAAAACATCCGGATCTGTAGATTTTGATCTGAAACTCCACTTTTTCCTTGACAGATTTCCCTGGCTACATATAAGTATATGCAAAGGATATTGAATCATTCATATCCCCGCAAATCCGACAGAAAGGAGTCTCGACATGACAACCAAAAGGTTTATCATTGCCTGTTTGATGGGTATTCTCGCAGGATTGGTCTGCGTTCTGATCTCCGGCGGCGGCAAACTGCCCCTGAAGGTCATTGCCCATATTTTCACCAGCCGGGCTTTGATCGGTTTTGTGATCGGCATCAGCGGCGTCCAGATTAACTGGGCTTTGCACGGATTGCTGATGGGCCTGATCGTTAGCGTTCCCAGCGGCTTTTCCGCCATGATGAATCCTCCGGCCCAATTCACGAAGTGGACCATGTTTATCGCCTGGATAGTGATGGGCGCGATCTACGGATTCCTGACCGAACTGGTCACCAGCGTCGTTTTCAAAGCCAAATATCAGAATAAGTTAGCTTAAGCGGCGTTTTTCTAATCAAGTAAATAACGGGTCAGTCTCGGAAGGGATTTTTTGTCCAATTTTCCCCAGAGCAATCCAGGGAATAAAATCTATTGCATAAAAACTAGCAAAGCCTCTGCTCCGAGAGACGGAAATGCCCAATAATCAATACTGCTTACAATTGGGGGTGAATACCAGAAAAAAGTTTCGAAAGATGCAGAGGGCCATACTGGCGGGCTTGAATGAGTAATTCCCTTGATAGCAATGGGTTAAGCCAAGTATCACAGCGCTGCTGCCGATGCAAGTGGGATAAAAAAGTTCTTGACAGGTTTAGCGACGCTGAATATATAGCCTTCAGGCAGGCTGGACCAAGACCAGGCTGGCATACAATAAACCCAGGAGTGTAGTTATGCTTGGAGACAGACTTAAGAAACTGCGCGAGACGCTGCAGCTGACGCAGGCCGAGATGGCCGGCAAACTCGAATTGCAGCCCTCCGCGATCTCCCAAATGGAGAATAACCGCACCAATCCCTCCCTGGATACATTCCTCAAGTTTAGCGATTCTTACGGGGTCAACCTGCATTGGCTGATCACCGGCGAGGGAAGCATGTTTGGCGCGGAGGGCGAAGGAAAAAACTCCACCGAACACAAACTGACCAAAATCCGCAACTTCCTCAATGAAGAACTGCTTACATTGGTGAAAACCAAAGAAGAACTGGAGATCCAGGATTGCTACGAATTCCGGGTGTCGGGTGAAATCGCGGCCGGCTTGCCCGCGGAAAGTGTGGATACCTCGATGGATCTGATCAACGTGCGGCGCGGCATGATCCATGGTAAAGTGGCCGACTACATCTGTTTGCGCGTGAATGGCCACAGCATGGAACCTGTCGTTTCGCATAACGATATTGTCATCATCCGGAGCAGCCAGAATTGGGATCAACTGACCGGCCAGATCTGCGCCCTGCGCATTGACGGCGCGATCACGCTGAAACGCCTGACCCTGGACGAACGCCGGAAACTGATCGTGCTGGTCTCCATCAATGAAGAATACCAACCGATCCTGATCGATCCCCAAGAGCACCAGGACGTCACGCTGATCGGGACGCTGTGCTATCTATATAGGAAAATGTAAGCAGGAGTGACATTATGAATGTAGCCATAATTATTATCGGCGCGTTGGCCTTGCTGCTGGGCACCCTGACGCTGATCTTCGTCCTGCAGCGCCGCAACGCGATATCCCAGCAAGGCGCGATCCTCAACAAGGCCCTGGCTGAGATCGAGGTTCTGGAGAAAAACCTGCACGAAGATATGCGCGGCCTGCGCAGTGACCTTTTAAGCTCCGAATCCGAAACGCGTCGGGAATTAGTAGCCGCGCTGGCCCTGCAAAATCAGGCGCTGGACACACAAAACCGCAAAAACCGCGAGGAAAGCGGCGCCTCCCTGGACAAACTGAACCAGCAGATCAATGCCGACGCCGCCAAGAACAGGACCGATCTGACCACATCCCTGAACAACCTCTCAGAATCCCTGGCCCGGAAACTGCAGGACTTGACCCAGACCCAGCAAACGCAATTCGACGCTTTGAAAAAAGCGCTGGAAACACAGCTGGAACAGATCCGCAGCAACAACGAAACCAAGCTAGAGGAAATGCGCAAAACGGTGGACGAAAAACTGCACGCCACGTTGGAAAAGCGTTTGGGAGAATCCTTCACGCAGGTCAGCGAACGGCTCGAAGCGGTCCATAAGGGCCTGGGCGAAATGCAAAGCCTGGCCAGCGGCGTGGGCGACCTCAAAAAAGTGCTGAGCAACGTGAAAACCCGCGGCATCCTGGGCGAGTACCAATTGGAAAACATCCTGGAGGACCTGTTCACTCCGGATCAATACGAACGGAATTTCCGGCCCTACAAGAGGCGCGACGAAGTGGTGGAATTCGCCCTCAAACTGCCTGGCAAGGACGATTCCAACCAGGGCGTTTACCTTCCCCTGGACGCGAAATTTCCCATCGCCGATTATCAAAGCCTGCTGGACGCCTATGAAAAGGCCGATCCCGTCGGAGTGGACACTGCCCGGAAAAACCTCGTGACCAGCATCAAAAACTGCGCCCGGGACATCCGCGACAAATATATCAATCCGCCTGTCACCACGGATTTCGCAATCCTCTTTTTGCCCTTTGAAGGCCTTTACGCCGAAGTTTTACGCAATACCGGGCTGTTTGAGAGCATCATGCGCGATTACCATGTGCTGATCGGCGGCCCCACCACCGTTTCCGCCCTCCTGAACAGCCTGCTGGTGGGTTTCCATACGATGGCGATCGAAAAAAAGACCAGCGAGGTCTGGAAAGTGCTGGCCGGCGTGAAAAAGGACTTCGCGAGTTTCGGCGAGATTCTCGACCGCACGCGCAACAAAGTGGATGATGTGTCGCGGGAATTGGACCATGCCACGCACCGCAGCCGGCAGATCCAGAGAAAACTCACAAAAGTGCAGGAACTCCCGCAACCCGGGGAATCGCAGCTTTTGGAGATCGCATCCGCTGAGCAGGCCACAGACGATACCTCAGACGAGAGCTGAGATTTTTCTTGACTGGAGCGACAGACTCTGAGAAACGAAATTATCAATAAATATCCTATGCCTTTGGGAGGTAAATCATGTTCCTGACCGGAAAACAAATAGGAGAAGTGTTCCTCAAAGCCAAGAAAAACAGGTTTGGCATCATCGCGTCCAACGTGGTGTTCGACACCCAGATCCGCGCCATCGTGCAAGGCTACGCGGCCGTCAATTCCGATGGCCTGCTGCAAATGAGCAGCGGGGCCTGCAAATACGCCGCCGGCGCTTCGCAGGACATCAAGGCCGGAGCGCAATTGATCTCCGCCATCGCCAAAACCTTCGCCGCGCAATTCAAAAACAGCGGCATCGGCCTGCACATCGACCATGCCACTCCGAACTACTTTGACTTCATCGTCTATTGCATCGAGCAAAACCTCGTAACCTCAGTCATGATCGACGCCTCCGCGGAAGCGCTGGCCGAAAACATCCGCGTCACCAGGGAAGTGGTGGAGATCGCGCACAAACACGGGATCATTGTGGAAGGCGAGATCGGCCACATTAAGGGCACCGAGGACGAGATCGTCTCCGAGACCGAGCTTTACACGCGTCCCGAGGAGGCATTGGAATTCGTGCAAAAGACCAATGTGGATCTCTTCGCCGCCTCCGTGGGCACCAACCACGGCGTTTCCAAAGGCGAAAACATCGTCCTGCGCCTCGACCTGATCAAAGAGATCGACGACCTGCTGATCAGCCATAAAGTGGAGCGCGGACTCGTTCTGCACGGAGCTTCCGGCCTCACGGACCAACAGCAGATGACCGCCATCGCCAACGGCGTGGTCAAGATCAACAAAGACACCCATTATCAGATGGACATGGCCGCCGCGATCCAGGATTATTGGGAAAAGGAAAAATACGCGATCGTGTGCCCGCCGGACGTCGATCCCGCCGCCTACATCCCAAATAAAAGCAAGTTCGATCCCCGCAAATGGCTGGCCAAGGGCGAAGAGCGCATGCAAAACACGGTGATGGGCTTCTGCAAGGTCACCGGCAGCGCCAACAACAGCATTTTATCCTGAAAGGAGCACATATGAAAAATGTAGCGATCAACGGTTTCGGACGCATCGGACGCCTCGTCCTGCGCTCGATCCTGAAAGACCACCCCAACCTCAATGTCGTAGCCATCAATGACATCACGGACGCCAAGACCCTGGCCTACCTGCTCAAATACGACAGCGTGCACAAGACCTTCGACCGTGAGGTCACTTCAGACGCCGAACACATCTTCATCGACGGCAAAGGCATCCGCATCTTTGCCGAAAAGGATCCCGAAGCCCTGCCCTGGAAAGACCTGAACGTGGATTACGTCGTGGAATCGACCGGTGTGTTCAACACCCGGGAAAAGGCCGCCAAACACCTCAAAGCTGGTGCCGCGAAAGTCGTTTTGACCGCTCCCGCCAAGGACGAAGTGGATGCCACCATCGTGATGGGCGTCAACCACAAAACACTCAAACCGGAACATGTGGTTATTTCCAATGCCTCCTGCACCACGAACTGCCTGGCGCCCATCGCCAAAGTGTTGCAAGACACTTTCGGTATCGTGAACGGACTGATGACCACGGTGCATTCGTTCACCAACGACCAGCGCATCCTGGATCTTCCGCACAGCGATCTGCGTCGCGCCCGGGCAGCCTCGATGAGCATGATCCCAACCTCGACCGGAGCCGCCAAAGCCATCGGACTGGTCATTCCGGAACTGGCTGGCAAACTGGATGGCATCGCGATCCGCGTGCCCACTCCGGACGGATCGATCGTGGATCTGTGCTGCAACCTCGAACGCGAGGTCACCAAAGACGAGATCAACGCCGCCATGAAAGAGGCCTCCGAGACCTATCTGAAAGGATTTCTGCTCTACAGCACCGAACCGCTGGTCTCCATCGACATCGTCGGAAACAACTATTCCTCCATCTTCGACGCGCTTTCCACCAACGTGAAGGGCAAGCTGGCCAAGGTTTTCAGCTGGTACGACAACGAGTGGGGTTATTCCTGCCGCGTGGTCGATCTGCTGGACCACATGAGCACGCTTTAAACTGATTGCGGGTGCCCGGTAGCGGTTACCGGGCACTCATTTTAAATATGGTAAAATACTACTACAGCTCGGAAGGACGCACCCTCGGACCGGTGTCTCCGAACGAGATCATGAGCCTGATCCTGGATGACAAACTCACCACCGAATCCTATGTGATGCAGACCAAGTCGCCCCGGTGGATCAAGATCGCCGACCTGCCCGACCTCATGCGCTTTTTGCACGAATCCGAGATCAATCTGTCACTGGATGACGAGGGCGCTGTCAAACTGGTAGAATACGACGCAGACGCTCCGCTGTTTTTTTACATCCCGCGCAGCAAACTGCTCCTCTACATCGTTGTCAGCCAGGGCTTGTATGAGATCTATTGGTTTCACGAGAATTGGAAATTCCTGCGCTACCGCCGCCAGGGAAAGGCATCCATCTCTTTCTGGCGAATCATCATCAATCCTTTGGCCATCGTCGACATTTTTCACAAGATCTCCCTGGACAAGGAAATGAACGCCGCGCTCCCCTGCCGCAGGGACTTCGGCGCGATCGGTGGATTTTGGTACGTGGTCGTGTACCTGGTGTTGCTGATCACGGCGCTTGTCTATAGCGGCCTGGGAACGATTGCTCACGTCAATGGAAACATGCTCGTGATTGTGTCAATTCTGGCAGCCCTGGCCCTTACATACGGATTTCTGGCCCGGGTGCAGTATTTTGTCAATGCCGTCAACGCCAAACTGGGCAAGAGATTTTCGAAACCCTCCGTGGGGCATTATGTCACCCTCGTTGTGGGAATAATGGGCTGGATATCCCAACTGGCGATAATTCTGGTCTTGTTGTTTTAGCCCGGGACTCCCACAGCCCTCAATCTTCCCGGTAGAAATCCCCGAACCGGGCCCTACTTATCCTGTTCCGCGCGTTCCTTTTGGTGTTGCAGCGCGTCCTTGAGGTGCGAGCGTTTGGAAATGCGGATCAGCCAGATCGCGAAAAAGACCACCAAGGCCGCCACGACTACAACCAGCGCGATCACCAGCCAACTGATCCCTTTCTTCATTTCCACACTCATGATCTCGTATTTGTTCCACATCTGCAAAGTGTCGTATTTCCAGGTCACGGTCTTGTGCTTCTGGTCGATGTATTCGGCAGCGGTGTTGGCGGTTAGGATCTTCCAGGGGACGTGGAGTTTGTAGGTCCAGACGGGATGTTCGGTTTGCTGCTGGCTGTAGATGCCTTCCAGGATGTCGTCGATGGCGTCGGTGTCCTGGCTGCCCAGCGAGATCCTGCGTTTGAAGACGATGTTGCCGTCGGGCATGCGATTTAGTGTTACGTTGCCCCAAAAATCCGCCGCCGAGAGTTGGTCGTTGACATTGTTGAAAGCCTCGATGGAATCGAATTTGAAGGTGACGCTGTAGACCATGTTGTGCCCGGATTTCGCCACCTGCGAATCGATCAGGTGGATGCCGGGCAATTCCGCTTTGCGCATGATTTCCTGCGTGTTCGCGTAATTGGAGCGGTGTACCAGGCGGAGCTTGGCCCTTCCGGAACCGTCCGGATTGAGCCACAGTTCTTCATTATACTCCACGCATCCAGCCAGCAGGAGCAGCGCGAACAATAGCGGCAGCAGTTTTTTCATGGTCAGGCGATACCTCTTCCAAACAACCTTTTAATCCACTCGTAGGATAATCGCTTTTTTGGCAAGGAAAATGTTTTCCCGGCGGAAAGGGAGATTTCTATTGACAAATCGGATTGATTTTTTAGATTATGGATTAAATCCAAAATCAAGGAGCGAATCATGATTGAAGTACGTCAAATATACCATTGCCCGATCTGCGGAAATCTGGTCGAAGTCCTTTTCGCGGGTGGCGGAGAATTGGTCTGCTGTGGACAACCCATGAAATACCTCGAGGGAAACACCGTTGACGCTGCCAGGGAAAAACACGTCCCCGTGCTCGAAGAGCTGGGCGACAAGGTCAAGGTCAGCGTCGGCTCGGTGCCCCATCCCATGGAGGAAAAACACTACATCACGATGATCGAGGTGCTCACCGAAAACAAGGTCCTGCGCCGCGAACTCAAGCCCGGAGACGCCCCTGAGGCCGTCTTCCGCGTCAAAAAAGACAAGGTCACCGGAGTGCGCGAATACTGCAATCTGCACGGCCTGTGGAAAATCTGATCAATCCTGCTGGAGGAATAAACTACATGTCATTCAAAGAAACGAGAACCGCAGACAACCTGATGAAATCCTTCGCCGGCGAGAGCCAGGCCCGCATGCGCTACCTGTATGCCGCCCGGACCGCCCAGAAGGAAGGTTTCGAACAGATCTTCAACATCTTCACTGAAACCGCGGACAATGAAAAAGAACACGCGAAACTCTTCTTCAACCACCTGACCAAGCAAGGCCTGGAAGGCCAGATGATGAACATCATGGCCTCCTATCCCGTCGGCTGGTCGGCTGAGAGCACGCTTAAAAACCTCGAATACGCCGCCAGCGGCGAAAAAGAGGAATGGACGGAACTCTATCCCATGTTCGCCGACATCGCCGAGGAAGAAGGCTACAAGGACATCGCCCTCACCTGGCGCCTCGTGGCAAAAGTCGAAAAAGAACACGAAAAGCGCTTCCGCAAACTTTATGAAAACGTCAAGGACATGAAAGTCTTCAAAAAAGACGGGAGCGTCTTCTGGAAATGCAGAAATTGCGGCTACATCCACGAAGGGGCCGAAGCCCCCGGCACCTGCCCCTGCTGCCAGCACCCCCAGGCCTTTTTTGAAGTTCACGTTGAAAACTACTAAGGAGGAATCCATGCAAAAATACCAATGTATAGCCTGCGGCTGGATCTATGACCCCGCCGATAACGACGACATCCCCTTCGAGCAGCTTCCCGAAGATTGGGTCTGCCCCGAATGCGGAGTCGGCAAGGACATGTTCGAGCCGATCGACTGATTCTGAAATCAACCGGAAAGCCTGCCCCGCGGCGGGCTTTCCTTTTTCCCAACCATCCCGCACCGAGGAAAATCATGACCGTAAAAGACTTCAATGAGATACTTGATTTCGCCGTCGCCCGAGAACAAGAGGCAGTCAGGTTTTATCGCGACCTGCAGCAGGAAGCCAAATTCCAGTCCCAGCTGGATATGCTCAAAGATCTGGAGGCAATGGAGATGGGGCACATCGTGGTGATCGAAAACATCCGCCAGAAGGGCGTTTCCGAAGCCGACATCCCCAAAGTCCCGAACCTGCAGATCAGCGAATACATCTCCGCCGATGTGGACAACCTTGACCTGACCTACCAAAACATCCTCATCAAGGCGATGAAACGCGAGGAAAATTCTTTCAAACTCTATTCCGAAATGAGCGCCAAATTCCCCGACAGCGAACTTTCCACACTTTTTCGCAAACTCGCCGCCGACGAGGCCAAACACAAACTCCTCTTCGAAAAACTTTACGACGACTGGATCAGCGCCGGTAATTGAGACTCGCACTGGACGCCTCGCAAACCTCGGGCTCGATCGCGCTTGAGGACGCGGGAAGGGTCGTTTACTCCGCCTGCTTCGACATCGATATCACCCATAGTGAAGCGCTGATGCCGCAGGTGGATCATGCGCTGAAATTTTGCGGATTCCGTCCCGCGGACATCAGTACCTTGCTGCTCACCCTGGGGCCAGGATCCTTTACCGGACTGCGTATCGGGTTGGCCACGGCCAAAGGCATCGCTTACGGGCTGAAAATCCCGCTTTTAACTTTCGACACCTTGCGTCTCTGCTCCTTGGCCAGATACCATTGCAGAAGGCGGATCCTGGCCGTGTTGGACGCCAAAATGAAAGAGATCTACGCGGCCCTCTACGATGAAAACCTTTGTGAAATCGAGGCTCCGCGGGTCTGCTCCCCGGAAGAGATTGCGGATTGGGACCTAGAAAACTGCTATGTTTTGGGGTCCGGGGCTCCGATAATTGCACCGGTTTTTCAAAACCGCAAGTTGGAAACGATATCAGTTCCTTCCCAACCCCTCAACGCGGCAGGGCTTTTCACCCTCGCGGAACTCTTCCCGCAAAACGAAAGCTACGACTTCGACCGCCTGGCCCGTCTGGATCCCCTCTATTTGCGGGAATCGACGGCGCAAATCCGCCGCCGGCTACAACCCCGCTAACCCCACTTATTTTCACCCAGGAATTCCGGCTCTAAATGTAAGGTAGCGCCAGTCCAGCGACATCCATCCCCTGATCCTGGTTGATCGATCCATCTTTCTGCTCTTCAATCACTTGGTTTCACCAAACCCTAACCGCCCTTGCATGCTGGCCTTTATCACTTCTCAGTCAAGCCTTAATCAAGTCTTAATTATTAACGCTTGATTAAGGCTTGATAAAGACTTGATTAACGCTTTCGCACGAGTGCGGAACAAGGGAAAAGAATGCAACTGATTGATCTTCATGAAGATTCACTGTGGGGCGAAATTATCAGATAAGGTTCGGGTTCTCCGGAACCATCAAATCCGGAGTTTTTCAGTCATCGCCAGGATCTATACGTGGTTGCGCAGGGCAAGTTCGCGAGGATGCGGATTGAGGTAGAATTGGCCTAAAAGATAGGGTTTTTCGTATTTTCGGGCGTAGTGGTTGAGCATGGTGACCGGTACGATCAACGGCAGCAGGCGGGCTCTGTAGTTTTCCACCAGCTCGAGCATTTCGGCCTTTTCCGCACTGGTCAGGTCCTGCTTGAAATAGCCCAGAATGTGCTGCAAAACGTTTTGGTGCCTCGCCGGAGTAGCCGGACGGGCCAGCGCTTGCATCAGTTTGGGCAGGTAAATTTGCGCAAATTTCTCCGGCTGGTGCTGATCGACGGTGGCCACGAGTTTTCCCAGTTCCCGGTATAGTTGTGGGCTGTGGGCCATGAAGAGAAGTTTGTGGCGGGTGTGGAAATCGACGACCGCCCCGGGGGAAAAACGCTTTTTCTGCAGTTGCAGCCAGCGCTGCATCACGAAAATGCGCTCGATGAAGTTCTCGCGCAGGTCGGGATCGTGCAGCCGGCCTTCCTCCTCGACCGGCAGCAGCGGAAAGGCGCTTATAAATTCCCGGGCAAATATGCCCACGCCTTTTTTGTCGCCCACTCCGCCTTTTTCGGGATAGACCTTGACGCGTTCCATGCCGCAGGAGGGCGATTTGCTCTTGAAAACAAATCCGCAAAGTTCTTCGCCTGCCAGTTCCGCCATCCGTTTGGGGCAAAAATCCAACATCCGTTGCGTGTGGTCGATTTTGGTCTGCTGTGTCTGTAACCGCGGTTCTTCGGCGCTTCCCACCAATCGCATCGCCTCGCGCGGCACAATCAATCCGCACTCGACCTCCGCGCAGACCGGAACGAATGTCACATGCCCGCCCAGCGTCTCGACCAGCCAGCTGTCGTATTTGTGCTGGCCGTCGTAGCGGACTTTGTTGCCCAACAGGCAGGAAGAGATGCCCAGTTTCAGGGCCGCGGTTTCATCTGTAAGAACTGTCGTCGTTTTTGTATCCGGCATAGCTGATTTCCGCCTTAATGCGCAAACGGCCGGGAAAAGATCCCGACCGCGACGCATATCATTTGTTACTATCTCAGGTGGCTGGGGATGATCAGCTCGGCCTCGGTGGCCTTGATCACGTCCTCAACGGTGTAGCCTTCGCTGACTTCCTGCAAAACCAGGCCCTGCGGGGTCAGTTCCAGAACCGCCATGTCCGTGATGATGAGGCTGACGCGGCCTTTGGCTGTGAGGGGTAAAGTGCATTTTTTCAGGATCTTGGGATTGCCGTTTTTATCGCAATGCTCCATCGCGACGATGACCTTTTTGGCACCCGTCACCAGATCCATGGCTCCGCCCATGCCGGGGATCAATTTGCCCGGAATCATCCAATTGGCGAGGTTTCCCTCCTGGTCGACCTGCAAAGCGCCCAAAACCGTGACGTCCAGATGGCCGCCGCGGATGATCGCGAAGCTGGTCGCCGAATCGAAAAAGGAAGCGCCCTGCAAAGCAGTGATGAAACCGCCGCCAGCATTGATCATGTCTTTGTCTTCCGTACCCGGCTCGGGGCTGGGTCCGACGCCCATCATGCCGTTTTCGGATTGGAAAATCACGTGGACGCCTTCCGGAATGTGGTTGGCCGCCTCGGTGGGCAGTCCGATGCCGAGGTTGACGTAGTCGCCGTCTTTAAGTTCCTGGGCGATGCGGGCTCCGATTTGCGCGCGTTTGTCCATTGCCATCTCAGGCCTCCTTGCTCAGTAAAATGTAGTTTACGAACACGCCCGGGGTCACGATCTGCTCCGGATCCAACTCGCCGATCTCGACGATCTCGTCCACTTCGACGATGGTGGTTTTGCCGGCCATGGCCATGATCGGATTGCTGTTGCGGGCCGTTTTGCGGTAGATCAGGTTGCCGGCCTTGTCGGCCTTCCAGGCGCGGATGATGGCAAAATCGCTGGGGATGGCGGTTTCCAGGATGTAGTCCTTGCCGTCGACGTTGATGAGCTGTTTGCCGTCGGCAACGACAGTGCCCAGTCCGGTGGGGGTTAAAACGCCGCCCAATCCGGCTCCGAACGCCCGCACGCGCTCCATCAAAGTTCCTTGCGGAACGATCTCGATCGCCATTTCCCCGGAATTCATCTGGGCCTGGATCTCTTTATTGGTGCCCATGTGCGAGACTTGCGCGCTTTTCACCTGGTGGTTCACGACCAGTTTTCCGATGCCCCGTTTTTCCCAGTCGGAGGCAATGACGATGATATGCAGGTCCTTGGTCCCGCAGGCCACTATAGCGTCGATGATCGTCTCCGGCGCGCCCACCGCCAAAAATCCGCCAATGGCGACGCGGCTGTGCGGTCTGATCATGGCAGCGGCTTCTTCCGCTGTGATTAGCTTATACATTTGAACTCCTTGAATGAATGTCTTTTGTTGCCAGCAATTCAGCGCTGGAGGTTTATGTCAACAGATAGTCTTGGAAACGGTGGATATCCTCCTGGCTGACAACGGCTTCCAGATAGATTCCGTCGGCGCGGTATTCTTCCTTTTCGATCTGGCCGATCTCGTGCAGCAGCGAGGCCAGCGAGCCTTTGTCGTAGGGCAAAAAAATCTTGTAAAGCTGGTTTTGGAAAAGCTGGCGCTCGATCTTCTCTGTCAGGTCAGTGATGTGTTCCTGCTTGAGCGCGGAGATGAAAATCGCCTCCGGATAGGCTTTTTTGACAAAACTGACGTAGCTGTCCTCAACCAGATCGGTCTTGTTGAAGATCAGCAGTTGGGGCGTTTTATCCGCTCCGATCTCGGCCAGGACGGTATTCACCTGCCCGATGTAGTAGTCGAAACGTTCGTCAGCCAGATCCACGATGTGCAAAAGCAGGTCGGCATCCTGCACCTCCATCAGTGTTGCCCTGAATGATGCCACCAGATGGTGCGGCAGATTGGAAATGAAGCCCACCGTGTCCGAAAGCACGATGGGAAAAGATGTCGAGAGCTTCAGTTGCCGCGAGGTGGAGTCCAAAGTCGCGAAGAGTTTATCCTCAACCAGGACGTCAGCCGATGTAAAAGCGTTGAACAGCGTGGATTTTCCGGCATTGGTATAGCCGACGAGGCAGACGGTTTTGGTTTTGTCGCGCTGCTTGCGCTGGGTTTCCTTGTGTTGCGTGACGGCGGAGATGCCTTTGTTGATCTTGCGTATCTGTTCGCGGATCAAACGTTTGTCGATCTCGATCTGCTTCTCCCCCATGCCGCGCGTGGCGGTTCCGCCGCTGGAGCGCACGGATCCGCGTTCCTTGTCGAAATGGCCCCACAGCCTTCGCAGACGTGGCAACTGATATTGCAACTCGGCCAAACGCACTTGTAACTTGGCTTCGCGAGTGCGGGCATGGTCGTGGAAAATGGACAGGATCACTTCCGTGCGGTCGATCACGCGGATACTGAAGTCATTTTCGATGTTGCGCGCCTGGATCGGATTGAGTTCCTCGTTCACGATCAGGACATCTGCCTGCGCCTGGCGCATTTTGTGGGCCAGATCTTCCAGAAAACCTTTTCCAAAATAGGTCGCCCGCTCAGGCTGGTTACGCTTTTGGGTGTATTTGCCCAGAACCTCGATTCCGGCCGTGTCGGCCAAACGTTCCAATTCGTCTAGGCTGGCCTGGCTGTCTTTTTCGTTCTCGCCCTGGCGCACGATCGCGGCCAGGAACGCGGTCTTTTCCTCACGTTCCAGCTCCTGCCATTCTTCCTGCTCAAGGTCATATTCCTCGACCAGATAGTCTTTTTCCTCGCTGTTCATGGTCCTCCCGGGTTTATGTGGTTCAGTTTATTTGCTGATCTTGGTGCCGCGGGCGTCCAGCCGGCCCGGAGAACTGTCGTAGATCTCCACATTGTAATAGATCACGGCGATGTAGTCGCGCGGAAAAGCGCCGTGAAAAAAGCTGTGCATCAGGTTCACGTATTTCACCACCTGTTTTTCATACACGCTGAGTCCGGGATCGTCGGGATGCAAGAGCCGCGCGATCTGTTTGATCTTGTAGGTCGGTATGTCCAGCCAGACGGTTACGCAGGCGGGATCGACCATTTGGTTGATGAAGGTCTGCGTGTTGTAGCCGGGTTCGGAATACAGTTCCAGCGAGGCCAGGCGGTTCGCGCTGAAATTCGACTCCGCGTGGGTGTAAAGGCTGTCCAGCAAGTCCAGTTTGACATCGAGGGTCTGCTCCATATTGGCTTCCAGCAGAGCGGTGATCTCTGCGATTTTGTCTTCGGGCGGCAGGAAGCCCATGCCTTTGACGGCGTTGTTCAGTTTGAATTTGGAGTCTTTGCGGGCGGCGCCGTAGGTCGCGATGATGCCGTTGTGGGGACCCGAAAGTTGCGGACTGCGCGTGGCTTCCTTTCCTTTGGTCAGCATCTCGCGGAAGATGTCCAGATATTCCTTGCGTTGGGCGCGGTTCCAATCCCAAAAGGCCTGGGGAAAATCCACGAGCGGAAATTCCTGCCATTTGCCTTCCACCTTAGCGCGGATGGCCTTGTCTCCGGGAGCCGGGGTTTCCGCAGTTTTTTGCACGCAGTAGCCATCTGTCCAGAAGTCCTTGGGATCGATCACCTTTTTCGCCTGTAGCAGGCCAGTGCAACAAAGCAGCCAGATCAGCGCCAGAATCAAGATCTTTTCCATATCATTTCCTATGGGCTTCGATGTTTTCTTTGGCGGCAGGCACGGCTGAATAGAGAAATTCATTGGTGGGGCAGGGAAAATCTGCGCACTCGGCGCAACTTTGATAGCCCTTGCCGAAAGCGCAGGCGCGGATCGGGCACTTGCCGCACCAACTGAAAAGCGGGCCTTCGCTCAGGCAGCCGGCGCAGTTGATGTCGTCGGCGGTGAGATTGGCGTCATAGTTTTTGCTCCAACGGACGGCGATGTCCTTTTTCTGCTCGAGGTCGCCGGATTGGGTGGCGAGGTAGCATTCGCAGCCGGTGCAATCCAGGCCGCAGGCCGAGGTGAGTTTTGTCATGTCATTCTCCCAGATATTGTTGCAGGGCATCCAAGCTGCGCCTGGACAGCCCTTCTTTCTTGAGTTTTTTGTCCCGCGGCGGATATTCCAGCGCGGGCAAGAGGCCAAAATTGGCGTTCACGGGTTGAAAATTCGTAGCATCGGGATCGGTCAGGCGCCGCCAAAGCTGGCCCAGAATGGTTTCCGGCGGCAGCATTCCGATGCCCTCAGTCATTATCTTTGCCGTTAGCAGGCCCGTCGCAATGCATTCCATGTAGCCTTCCACACCGCTCAGTTGGCCCGCCACGAAAACATGCCGGGCCTTTTTCAGCGCGAGGTTGGGAAGCAGCACCTTGGGCGCGTTCAGATAACTGTTGCGATGGATGGAACCGTAGCGGAGAAACTCGGCATTTTCCAAGCCCGGGATGAGGCGGAAGATCCTTTGCTGTTCGGGCTGGCGGAGCATCGTCTGGCAACCGACGAGGTTGAACGCGGTGCGGTCCCTGTTTTCAGCTCTGAGCTGCAGCACGGCGAAAGGCTTTTTACCGTCGCGTTCCAGGCCCATCGGACGCATGACGCCATGTCGGAGCGTGTCGATTCCACGGCGGGCCAGTTCTTCGACCGGCGTGCAGTTTTCGTAATAGTTGAAATCCACGCCGCGGAAGAACTCGCTTTCGAACTCGTGCGCTTGGTGCTTTTCGCCTTGCAACAGCGCGTCCACAAAGGCGTAATACTCTTCTTTGGTAAAGGCGCAGTTCAGATAATCCGCTCCGCCTTTGTCGTAACGGCCTTTGTTGTAAACCTTTGCGTTGTCTAGACTGTCGGCTGCGACGATGGGTGCAATGGCGTCAAAAAAATAGAGCTGCTCTTCGCCCAAAAGGTTTTGCAGAGCGCGCGTCAGGGCATCCGAAGTCAGCGGCCCGGTGCAAAGGATGCAGGCTTCATCTGGCAATTCAGATATTTCCGTCCGGACCAGCTCGATATTGGGATGTTCAGAAATGAGTCGCGTGACCGTTTCCGCGAAAAGGCCGCGATCCACAGCCAGGGCGTGTCCAGCCGGCACAGCGCAACTTTCAGCTATGGGCAGCAGTTGCGAGCCCAACAGCCGCAATTCTTCTTTGAGAAGGCCGGAGGGAGTGTCCAACCGTGTGGACTTGAGTGAATTACTGCAAACCAGTTCCGCTGCCAGGCCGGTGCTGTGGGCGGGGGTCATTTTCTCCGGTCGCATCTCGAAAAGTTGGACTTTAAAGCCCTTGTCCGCCAGGTAGAGAGCGGCTTCGCTGCCAGCCTGACCGGCGCCGATGATCTTAATGGAGCGCATGTTTTTGCAAATCAACGATCTTCTTCGCTTTGAGGAAGAAAATCGCTCCGATCAGGGCGAAGAGAACGTCCTGGATGAGAAAGAGGGTGAGGGTGGCCGTGACCGCTTCCAGAGCCTTGAAACCGGCTTCGGAAAGGAAATGGATGGCGAAGGACTCGCGCAGTCCCAATCCAGCCCATGTAATCGGAATGCTAATGGAAAAATGCGTCATGGACATGCGCATCACCGTTTCGCCGTAACCGATGGGCATGACGCGTTGCAGCAGCAGCCAGTATTGCAGATAGGCGATCAGCGAAATGGCAATCTGGATGCCAATGATGGCCGGCGCGTAGGTCAGATAATGTTCCTGCAGGTGTTTCCACTTATGTTTGGCGCCCATGAAAAGATAGATCCACAGCGGACCCAGAATAACCGCGGAAACCGCAATGATGCGGATCCAGAGTTGGATCTGGGTGAAATAGAAAAATCCCGAGACCGCCGCGAAACACCAGATGCTCCAGATCACGAGATAGCGTTCGATCGCGTAGCAGAGCCCCGTGGCCAGCAAACTGCTGTTCGTGATGTAGAGAATTTTCCCCATCATGCCAATCGCGCCGGGGATCGCGAAACGCAGCGGTTGGCTGATCATATACGAAGTGAGGATCTCTTTCCAGTTGGGTTCATACAGCGGATTTATGCGCAGGGAGTAGCCCCAGACCAAAAATTGCCCGCCGTGGCGAATGACGGAAAGCAACAATATCGCGGCCAGCAGCCACCAGGGCTGGCTGGTGAGGCTGGAAAGAACCTCGCCCAGATCCATCTTGCGGAAAATGCTCCAGATGATGAAAAGGGTGAGACCCACTTTGAGGACATTTGTCAGGATCTGGAAGAATTTTCTTTTGTGGATCGGGACTTCGGAACTCATAAAACCGCTTGTGCAGTGCGCTCCAGGGCCTTGGTGATCAATTCGCGCGGAGGCGGAGCGATGCCGCCGTCCTCCATCATCCTTTTACACATCGCGCGCGAGGCGGCGATATCGGAACTGGCCTGCGCGAAAACTTCCTCGTAGCTGCGCGTGAGGCGCGCCACTCCGTCCGCGACGGCCTGCATCGCCACATCGGCAGCTTCGCGGGCAAAAACTTCCGCATCGTCCATGGTCGGCACGATATTTTCCGGAGCGATGCCCCGCGACTCGGCAAAAGCGGCCAGCGAATGGGCTGCGCGGATCGCCATCGCGTCCGTGATCTTGCTCGCGCGCACCAGCAAAGCGCCTTTCAGGATGCCGGGAAAACCGCAGGAGTTATTGATCTGGTTGGGAAAATCGCCCCGGCCGGTGGCCACGATGAAGGCCCCGGCGGCTTTGGCGTCGTGCGGGTAGATCTCCGGAACCGGATTGGCGCAGGCGAAAACGATCGCTTTTTCCGCCATCATTTTCACCCATTCCGGCTTGATAGTGTGCGGGCCTGGCGTGGAAAGCGAGATCAGAACGTCGGCGCCGCGCATGGCTTCGTCCATCGTGTTCAGTTTTTGGGGATTGGTTTTTTGCGCGAGCTGCCACTGGCGGTATTTTCCGGGATTTTTAGCCAGATCGGCGCGATCGGCGTGCAGCGCGCCCTGGCTGTCAAAAATAACCAGATTGTCCGGATCCAGGCCAGATTGCATCAGGATGCTGGCGATCGTAGTGTTGGAAGCGCCTGCCCCGAACAGCACGGTGCGAATGTTTGGCATTTGTTTTCCGGCCAGTTTCAAAGCGTTGAGCAATCCGGCCAAAGTCACGCAGGCGGTACCCTGGGCGTCGTCATGCCAGACGGGGATGTCGCAGGCGGTGCGCAGCTCGTCCAAAACGCGGTAGCAATTGGGTTGTGAGATGTCTTCCAGATTGACCGCGCCCACACTTGGCTCGAGCATTTTTACGAATTCAACGAGTTTGGCAGGATCAGGTTTGCCATCGGTGCCACGGTCGTTCACACACAGCGCGATGGCGTCGAAACCGCCCAAAAATTTCATCAGCATCGCTTTGCCTTCCATGACGCCCAAACCGCCATAGATCCCGCAATCTCCGTCGCCGAGCACCCTCGTGGAGTCGGAAACGACGGCGACCAAATTGCCGCGGTTACTGAGTTCATAAGCCTGGAGCGGCTCGTCGCGAATGGCGGTGGAGACGGCCGAAACGCCTGGTGTGTACCAGACATTGAACCAGTTGAAGCCCCAGATCCCGGCTTTGGGCAGGGTTTGCATCTTGCCCTGGTAATGGGTGTGGGCCAGTTTGGCCAGTTCTTTCAAAAAAACGGTCTGCGCGGCGGCACGTTTTTCGGGGCGAAACATTTCCGCGAAATACTCTTTAAGATTGCCTAGATCGCTGCGTAATTCTTCCATTTCATAATCCTGCGTCAGATTGAAAACCAGTCTCGACGCGGGGTAAATGTTGTCAATCAACTTTCCTCATCGCTTGTGCGCATCCATAGAAGATCCTTCCCTAACGCCGCTGTAAGGCCAGATCCGTGGGATGACGAAGCGCGGTTTTGAGCAAATTCAACAGGAAAAGTGAGTGCTCAGCTTTTCGGCTGATTCATGTGTAAACTTCATTCAGGATGAACAATTTAGTTTTGAACAATTTAGTTTTCTGACATTCAGAAAGATCCGTCTCCGTGTCAAGTCCTGCTATAGTTGACACTCCTTTTTGTTGTTCAGCCAAACAGCCCCTACATACATGCCTGTCCAGGCTTTCGGACCTACCGCCGCAGTCATC
>Ga0116157_10002006_pt1 | contig 20066 bp, 16 predicted proteins | sample AD_UKC048_MetaG_FD_89882 | JGI IMG/M metagenome (GOLD analysis project Ga0116157, IMG submission 89882) | Active sludge microbial communities of municipal wastewater-treating anaerobic digesters from USA - AD_UKC048_MetaG | ecosystem: Engineered > Bioreactor > Anaerobic > Digestate | place: USA...
CAATGTTACAGAAACCATGTCAGCGATAAAAGATGCAAATCTAGATAAATGGTGGTTTTTTGAAGAAGGGTGGAATGATCCCAATAACTTTTTCAAACAGTTCATCAGCGGAGCTTTGATTGCTTTGGTGATGACCGGATTGGATCAAGATATGATGCAAAAAAACCTCACTTGCCGATCATTGAAAGATGCTCAGAAAAACATGTTTTTATTTTCTATCATTTTGGTTTTTGCAAATTTATTATTCCTGACTTTGGGGGCGCTGATGTATATCTATATTGACAAAATGGGCATTCCAGTTCCAGACAGATCTGATTATTTATTCCCTACGCTTGCATTGCAACACTTGAGTCCCATCGTTGGTGTTTGTTTCATTATTGGCATTACGGCAGCAAATTATGCAAGTGCCGATTCTGCTTTGACTTCATTGACTACTTCTTTTTGTATTGATTTTTTGGATATGCAAAAGTCTACAAAGTCGGAGGAAGAAAAGAAGAAAACCAGGACCAGGGTTCACATCGGTTTCTCTGTTTTGATATTTTTGACCATCATGCTTTTTGCCATCATCAACAATGACGCGGTTGTCAATAATGTATTTAAAGCAGCTGGTTATACTTATGGTCCCTTGCTGGGCTTATTCTCATTCGCCATTCTGACCAAAAGAAGTGTTTTGGATAAATGGGTTTGGTTGATTTGCATTGGTGCTGCAGTTTTAAGTTATTTTCTAGATATCTATTCTACGGATCTGTTTTGGGGATTGAAATTTGGATATCTCAATTTGCTGGTAAATGGACTGCTCACATTTGTGGGTTTAATGCTTATTTCAAATAAAAAGTAATATGATAAAAACCACTGAGGAAAGCTCTCTCTATTCCAATTTGGAACAAAAACCCATCGGCAATATTCTTGCTGAAATAAACCAGGAAGATCAAAAAGTAGCTTTGGCGGTAAAAGCGGTACTTCCTGCAATAGAATCGTTGGTTGAAGTGGTCGTAGCAAAGATGAAAGCTGGCGGCCGATTGTTTTATATTGGTGCCGGCACCAGTGGAAGATTGGGTATTTTGGATGCATCCGAATGTCCCCCTACCTTTGGTGTTTCCCACGATCTGGTCATTGGATTGATTGCTGGCGGAGATCAGGCCATCAGAAAGGCTGTTGAATTTGCAGAAGATAGCCCTACTTTAGCATGGGAAGATTTACAAAAATATGATGTCAATGATGGGGATGTGGTTGTTGGAATTGCTGCTTCGGGTACAACACCCTATGTAATCCATGGTCTTAAAAATTGTAAAGAAAATAATATAACCACCGGCTGTATTGTCTGCAATCAAGGTTCTCCAATCGCATCAGCCGTCGATTATCCAATCGAAGTAGTAGTGGGCCCTGAATACTTGACGGGTAGCACGCGTATGAAATCCGGCACTGCTCAAAAACTGGTGCTCAATATGATTACCACCACAACCATGATTCAATTGGGTCGGGTAAAAGGGAATAAAATGGTAGACATGCAATTGAGTAATAACAAATTGGTGGATCGTGGGGCTAGAATGATTGCTGAACAAATACCAGTTAAATACGAGGAAGCTTTAGCTCTATTAGAAAAATATGGAAGTGTGAGAGCGGCTGTGGAAAGTTTTCAACAATAGGAGGTCAATGTCCTGCGGACGCAATTGGCTGCGCCAGCAATTCCCTTCGGGACAATTTGTCAATGGGCAATTTTCTATTTGAGTTCAAGGGGTCAATTGTAGATGCGCAAAATTTTGCGCCTTCCAAAATGGTTTATCCAAACAGTCCCGTAGATTACGCAGATGAACGCTGAAATAAAAATCAGTGAAGATTTGCGAGATCAGCGGATTCTAAGTCTCAAGGTTGTCCTGAATAATGATTTTTCCTTTTGGCAATTCTTGGGGTGTTTCAATGGGAATTCAATAGGAGTTCAATAGGAGTTCAATTGGCTGCGCCAGCAATCTTTCTACTCGGCGCAGAAAGGCAATTGGCTGCGCCAGCAATTCCATTCGGGAGCAATGACTGCGGCTTGTCCCTGATTTTGCAAGCGGCGCAATGTCCAGTAGGTGCAATGGAGTTTAATGCCTCAGGCGCTTTTCCCTTCGGCACAATTTGGCAAAGGGCTATTTTCTATTGCAGTTCAATTAATTGCGCGAGCAATTTGGGAATATCAGCAATATAGGTGTCCCGCAGATTGCGCAGATGAACGCTGAAATAAAAATCTGCGAAGACCTGCGAGTTCAGCGGGATTCTAAGTCTCAAGGGTTTTCCAAAATAAAATTCATCAAAGGCGTAAAGATTTATCATCCTACATTCCCCCCAAACTTTCCAAACTGTCACGAACTTTATGAACTTTATGAACTTCACGAACTTTAAAAACTTTACAAACTTCACGAACTTTACAAACTTTATGGACTTTATGAACTTTACGAACTTTACGAACTTTACAAACTTCACGAACTTTACAAACTTTACAAACTCAATTAAACTTCGAAATTTTCACTTTGTATATGTCATGCTCGATGGCAAAAATGATCAGGCCGGCTGTGTTTTTAGCACCCGTTTTGATGAGAATATTATTGCGGTGACCTTCTACTGTTCTGGAACTGATGAATAGTTTTTCGCTGATTTCTTTATTGGTCAATTCTTCACAAATCAATTTGAGGATTTCAATTTCTCTTTCTGTAAGATCAATTCCTTTTTGGTCTACTTTAGACGAAAGTCTTCTTTGTCTCAAAAGATTGAAAACGTATTCATTGAAGTAATATCCCTTTTCTGCGACATTCAAAACAGTGCGCATCACTTCTTCTATTTTTTCATTTTTATTCAGAAAGGCTGAGGCTCCCTCGGTAATTGTACGAACAATGATGCCAGGATTGTAGTGGGAAGAAAGTATAATGATCCTGGGATAATTTTCCCTTTTATTAAGCGCAGATAAAGTATCAACACCATCAAGTTCTGGCATGGATAAGTCAAGTAAAATTACATCTGGCATTTCATCCGTCTGGTCCAGATAATTCAATAATTCTTTGCCATTCTGACCGATGATTTTTACATCAAATTACTCTTCTTGTTTGAGCATTAATTCCAAGCCTTTGGCAAATAAAAATTCATCGTCTATGATTCCAATTTTATACATGCTCTTTTAATATTTTAATGGTTATTTTGGCTTTCATACCTTCATTATCCCTGCTATTGATTTCAATTTTTCCGCCCAAAACATTCAATCTTGTTCTAATATTGGTAAACCCAATACCTTCCTTTATAGTTTGCAAATCAAAGCCAATTCCATCATCAACATAAGTGAGATATAAATCCTCGTTTATCTTTTCAAAATGGACAGCAACTTTATTGGCTTTTGCATATTTAATCGTGTTATTGACTAATTCTTGTACAATTCTGAATAGATGTAATATTTTTTGTTCTGGCAAACTATCCAAAGTCTCTAGGCCTTGAAGATCTAAATGAACTGTCCCAGCCATATTTACAGCGCTTTGTAAATCTTCAAGCGCATAAGCAAGACCAAATTTCTTAATCATCGGCGGCATCAATTGATGTGAAATAGATCTTGCAGTCTCTGATGAATCACGTAGCATGGACAATACGCCATTTAAAACTTCTCTTTTATCCTCACCTGCATGAAATTGATGTTGTAATTGATCCAAATTCATCAATGCAATATTCAGTTTGGACGACACAGCATCATGCAATTCTTGAGCAAACGTATTGCGTTCATCTTCTTGTGTCTCTATCGTATTGGACAATAATTTTTGTTGAAATTCTATTTCCTTTTGTTTTACTTCTAGCTGAGATCCAATGATTTTCCTTTGAGAATAATTCAAAAAATAAATAAAACCCAAAGCAAGCAATAGTATAAATAAAATACCAATCACCATTATGAGAATTATCTCCTTTTGATTCATTTGCATCATCAGATTAATTTTCTGTCTGCAGCATAATTTTTCAAAAATGCAAGGCCAATAATCAATTTAGCCACTACTATCAACATTGATCTCAGAATCCACAAAATGTATTGATTTGATTTTTCAAATCCAGAAATAGCATTGCTAAAAAATAATACGATAATCGAAACAGCATGTGTAATAAAAATACCAAAAATCAACCATTTATGTCGTTCATAACTTAAGCCAAGTGCTCCTTTATCCAAAAGCATTTTAAAAAATAAAATACTCATTGTCAAAACTGTAGCACTTACAAAAAATAAGCCATACGAATTGAAGACAGATATTCCTTGTATAAATACACTATCAGCAATTAAAAATAGAATACCTAATATCATAAAAAGATAAATGTATTTTCTCGCTTTTTGCGAATAAATCAGATTCGAAAAAAAAGCAACTAAAAGAGAAAATTCAATAATCGCATAAATATGAAATAGAAATAAATTATTGATTCCATTTCTAGCCAAATAAAGGGAAACAGCCTCAAAAATAAATGCCAAAACAAAATAAATGGACAATACTTTGAGACTGTAATCAAATCCTTTATACTTCGTTAATGATATTCCCGCTATGATTCCAGATAAGAAAAGGATGACAAAAGCAAATACTGATAAAATGTGTAATAATCCCTGATGATCCAATTTTCCTTCTGCTTTTTAATTGTTTATTTAGCCTATTTCGCCATTTCTAATGATGCGTAATCTTAACAATAGTTCATAAGAAATAAGACATGTATTTATGACCATAAGTTTGAGATAAAAAGGCCCAATAAGTCTTCTCATTTTACAAACTTTCATCCATATAAACTTTATGAACTTTACAAACTTTATGAACTCTATTTATCACCACCAGTTCCACATGCAGGTGGGCAAGGTTGAGAGATATCATAAATTTTACCTGATTGACTGGTCATATTATTTCCTAACGAATCTACACCCACCAACATGATATGAGGCATATTGGGTACAACTGATTCATCAATGCCCAAGTATAATCTAGAAGAAGTTGGTAACTCCCCAAGTAATTCAGAATAGTCAATGATTGGCATATTAAAAAACCTGATCGTTTTTGTCACAGGATTTTTACCAAGCCCCTTTTCCCAGTTTTTTACCCATAAGTCAAAAGTGGCTTTAGAGATGGTATCCTTGGGCGTTGGTTTATACAAATTTGCTGGCCTGGGAGTTTCTGTCACCATCACTTCTGTTACAGTTTCTGGTGTTGTTGCGGGTTTTTCAGTGCAAGCCACAAAAAGCATTGTGCAGCTCAAACACAAAAAGATAATTAAACATTTCATAATTGTGATTTTGGAAATTAATTTAATACTAGACGTAAATGGAATGACCATTTAGATTGTGATGATAAAAGTTTAAAAGTCGAGATGAACCGCGTTAAAAAATCATCGCAAATGATTTTAGCGGTGAACTGTGATCTCCTGATCACAGCTACTCCAAAACCCCAAGTGGGCGCTCCGGCGTCCCAATCTTTCGACGGGACTAACGAAGAATTTTGAACTTTTAGCAGCAAGATTGTGGTCAATTCTATTTCCGACTAGTATAGTTCGTAAATGTACAATTAAAAAAATTTATCACAGCAATCTTAATTATATTATATTTCTTAATATCCCGTATAAGTACCTACAATTAAATGGGGTATTTATACACGGATTTTATAATATATGATTCAGTAATCTTGCATAATAATGTTTAATCAAATAGTTACTTTTCCCTAAACACTCAAAGAAAGGTAAGAATATAGTTAAATCCAATTTTGATCTTAAATGATCCATATTTATAATACTTGAAATCATGACCATTAAAAACCTAGTATTTGAAGGCGGTGGCGTAAAAGGAATTGCCTATGCAGGCGCCATCCACGAACTCGATGTCAACGGACTACTTTCCGATGTTGAAAGCGTTGCAGGTACCTCTGCGGGCGCAATTACTGCTGCTTTGTTAGCTTTAGATTATTCCAGTAAAGACATCATTGAAATCATCAATAATTTAAATTTTAAAAGCTTTGAAGATGGATTTGATCCATTGCGTTTGCTTACGACTTACGGTTTATACAAAGGTGATGCATTTCTCAATTGGATGAAAGAAAAAATTAAACACGCAGGATTATCAGAGAACATCACTTTCAATGACCTGTACCACCAAAATAAAAAATACAAGACCTTAAGGATATTTGCTACTGACTTGTACACTCAAAGCATTCAAGAATTTTCTGTAAAAACAACACCTAATACAATAGTTGCAGAGGCTGTAAGGGCTTCTATGTCTATTCCTATATTTTTTAAATCTTGGCAATTTTCCAATAATCAACCCAATAATCACTTGTATGTAGACGGTGGAGTTTTGCTCAATTATCCGCTCTCCATATTTGACGGAAACAGTAATAATTTCAACGAAACACTTGGGTTTTACTTAGAAAATACTTCAGGGAAACCCATCATAAATGCGTTTGGAAGTGACCACATTACACATTATATAAAATCATTATTTGACACTTTACTCCAAGCTCAAAACATTGATTTCTCAGTAGATAAAGTTTCACAATCAAGAACCGTTATCATCGATGATTTGGGAATTTCTGCCACAGACTTCAGTCTTACAGAACAACAAAAACAAGATTTGATGAAGGAAGGTCAAAAAGCTACAAAAGCTTTCATCGACAAGCATAATTTAATTACTCCCGTATAATTACGCGCACTCAAATCAGGTATTTATACGGGTGGCTTACAGCGTCTTTCAAACTAGTTTTGTTTCATTGAAAGTAAGAATAATGGTATTTCTAATTTCATGCAAAAGTGAATATCAGTATTGTAACGATTGATAAAGATTTTAAAACAACAAACGTTTTTCCATTTTGAATTTTAAACAATAGTTCATCCATATGAAAACTAGAGTGTAAGCTGTATTTTATCAGCAACTAACAGTCTTGTACTCTGATTAACCTCACAATTCTATAGGACCAGTATGCATTGTATCCAATTTTGCTGGTCCTTTTTTTAATTTTTTCCTGCATGATCCTCTTAATAAAAACCTCCTATTTTTGATGCTCGAAAACTTAGCCCAATGGCAGGAGCCCATGTGATCTTGTGGTCAGTTCTCCGTTAGGATATGGACCGTTCCTATGGAACTCTATCCTTTGTTTAGTTATTTCCCCAGGATTGAAATCCTGGGTTAACATATTGGTCGAGGCGCTGCCTCTTTGCTGAAGCAAACACAATCAAAATGAGCAGGTAAAACTTATCCCGTTTGCCATGCGGAACCAGATATTATCTCATAAAAAACGCCTTGACAAGAGCCAGCGGCTCGAAACATTTAGTAACCATGGATTTCAATCCATGGACACCATAAGGAAATACAATCAGAGTTCTAGCGGAAAGACAAATGTGATCTTGTGGTCAGGTCTCCGTTATGATATGGACCGTTCCTCCGGAACTCAAACCTTTGTTTAGTTATTTCCTCAGGATTGAAATCCAAACTCGAGACCATGGATTTCAATCCATGGAGACAAATAGAAAATATAATCAGAGTTCCAGCGGAACGATACATGTGATTTTGTGGTCAGTTCTCCGTTATGATATGGTCCGTTCCTATGGAACTCTATCTTTGTTTAGTTTTTTACCCAGGATTGAAATCCTAGGTTACCATATGTGTCGAGGCGCTGCCTCTCTTTTGGATTTTAAATCCAGTTTATCATAGGATTGACGTTATTAAATCCATGTAATATCCTGAAAAAATATAATGAAAGTTCAAGCGAAATGGCACTTGTAATATTTTGATTCTCAATACTCAATAAAATCCAGAGCCAGCGGCTCTATCAATTTAGTAACCATGGATTTCAAGCCATGGACACCATAAGAAAATACAATCAGAGTTCTAGTGGAACGACCCATGTGATCTTGTGGTCCACCATACTCAATATAATCCAGAGCCAGCGGCTCGATCCATGTAGTAACCATGGATTTCAATCCATGGACAGCAAAAGAAAATGCTATCAGAGTTCCAGCGGAACGGCACATATAATACTACTCCCCGGTCGGATATTCCCAACCATCCCTATACTTACGAGACAGCATTCCATTAGCCACCTCATCTCCGGTGATGACATTTTTATCCCCATCCCATTGGACACTCCTTCCCAAATTCTGAGAAATCATACCCAACATACTGAGATTAGTAGCCCTGAATCCCTTCTCGATATCACAAGCCGGGAGTTTATCCGATTCAATAGACTGCAAAAAATCAGCCCAAGCTTCCTTGATATTCTGCTGATCAGGCTGGTGCAATTGTGCGTCCTGATGAATGATTTCTTGATCTTTTTTGCGGGGATAAAACGTCCACCCATCTAGCCATCCCAAGTGGAATGTACCTTCAGTTCCATAAAAATAACAGCCAACATTGTGCTTTTCATTGTTGTTGGTTGCACACAATTTATGCTCCCAGGTGAGGTCAAAATCTTCAAAAGCAAAAGAGACCAATTGCTGATCTGGCACATCCGAATTGTCTTGTTTGATAAATTTACCGCCTGTAGAAAAAATAGTTTTTGGCCATTTTTCCTCTGTCCACCACAATATTTGATCAAACCAGTGTATGCCCCAGTCACCCAATAATCCATTGGCAAAGTCGGCGTGATATCTAAACCCCTTGGGATGAATACTGGTGTTATACGGTTTATAAGGTGCTGGACCTACCCACATGTTCCAATCAATATGAGCCGGAGCTTCAGAATCGGGTATGATACTTCCTACCGGCTGTGCATAATTGACAAAGGCTTTGACTTGTGTAATTTTACCTGCCTTACCAGATTTCAAAAATTCCATGGCTGAAATGTTGTGAGGAGATAACCTTCTGTGTGTATCTACCTGCACTTTACGTCCATATTTCCTGGCAGCTCTCAAAATAGCTCTACCCTCATTTAATGTGTGGCCGATGGGTTTCTCCATAAATACGTGTGCACCAGCTTTGATTGCTTCGATGGCATTGAGTGCATGCCAGTGGTCTGGAGTGGCGACAATGACAATTTCGGGCTTTTCTTTGGCAATCATATCCCGATAATCTTTGTACTTTTTGGGGTCATCACCTTTGACTTTTTTGACCGTTTGCCATGCAGCGTTCAATGCATTTTCATCTACATCACAAAGACCAACAATGGTACAATTGCCAGCAGCCATTGCTTCATTGAGGATATTCATTCCCCACCAGCCAGTTCCAATGATTGCGATGCGTTTGGGCAGATTCAAAAAGGTTGAACCATAAAGTGGCAAGGCCGATATGGCCATGGCTCCTGATTTGATAAAATCTCGTCTTTGCATGTGGCGTTTTTTAATTTGAATATACCAAAGTAGCGATAAATTTGAATTTGATAAAGAAAATGAGCACAACTTCATAGATTCGAATAATAAAGTGCGGCAAAATTTTTAAACTACAAGAAACGATTTACTTTATGAAGTAGTTCGGCTTACAAGATCATTCAAAATTTCCTCAAATAACTTTTCTAAAAAATCCACTCAATCAATAAGAAACCAACAACAGAGATTGTATCTTTCACTATTTGAATGCAAAGGATGGCTGCTTAAACTGGATGTTGAAAAATCTTTGCAATTCAAATCAATTTTTTAAAGCCAAAAGCAATGATCATGTTTTCCAGAAGTCTCCTTCTTATACTGTTATTTTCTATTTCTAATGATTGTATTTCGCAACGTGCATTGGTGAATACTGGAAAGCCACGCACGATCATAACCACAGATGGCGAACTCGATGACGTAGATTCTTTCATAAGGATGCTCCTTTACAGCAATGAATATAAGGTAGAGGGTTTGATCATCAGCAGTTCTCAATGGCATTATAAAGGGGACGGCAAGGGAACAAAATTCACATCTGAAATGGACATGACCAAAAGCATGTATGGGGAAAGAACAGAGCTTCGTTGGCCTGGTGAACAATGGATTTATGATTTGGTGGATGCTTATGGAAAGGTGTATCCCAGTTTAATAAAACATTCCAAAGATTTTCCTAGTCATCAATACCTCACCGACCTTATAAAAATTGGAAATATCGATTTTGAAGGTGAAATGGAAAAAGATACTCCTGGCTCAGACCACATCAAACAAAAGTTATTGGATGACGACATGACGCCGCTTTATCTACAAGTTTGGGGTGGAACAAATACCATAGCAAGAGCCTTAAAATCTATTGAAGATCAATATAAAAATACCTCGGAGTGGAAAAAGATATATAATAAGGTTTGCAAAAAGGCCATCATTTATGCCATTTTGGATCAAGATGCGACTTACCGAAAGTACATCTCCGTTTATTGGCCAGATGTAAAGATCTACTATAATGCCAGCCAATTTTGGGTTTTTGCCTACTTTTGGAAAAGGGCCGTTCCTCAACCTTTACAAGTTTATCTGGAAGGCAAATTCATGGGTGAAAACATCATCAACAATCACGGTCCGCTAACCAAAATGTATTATAGTTATGGTGATGGAAATCCACCAAAAGGTGAAATTGACGACATTTATAGTTCCATGGAGCAAGCAAAAAACAATCAATGGGGCAGTTTTGGGCAATTTGATTTTATTTCAGAAGGCGACTCTCCGGCATTTCTTCACCTAGTCAATGTCGGTTTGGAAAATCTGGACCACCCCGAATATGGAGGATGGGGTGGAAGATTGGTTCAATCCAAACAGCAAGTCAATCGATGGGAAGACGGCGCTAATGCAGCCGACTTTAATCCTTACTCAGATAGCATGGACTTGGCCTATGCTCAATCAAGGTGGGTTCCGGTAATTCAAGAGGATTTTGCTGCACGTGCAGATTGGTGTGTGACGGATTATGATCAAGCAAATCATGCACCTTCTGTTTCTGTAAAGGGAGAAAAAAATAGAATGGTCAAATCCGGTTCCAAGATCAAGCTCAAATTTAAGTTGAAAGATCCTGATAAAGACAAGGTCTCATTGAAACTTTGGCAGTATAAAGAGGCTGGATCTGGCAAACATTCATTATTAATTTCTGCGAATGGAAATAATGGAGCTTCTGTTGAAATCCCAAATGCAGCCAAATCTGGAGAAACTTACCACTTAATTGCTGAGGGTCGGGATGGTGGAAGCCCTGCGATGACACGGTATGAGCGTATCATTTTCAAGATTGAGTAATGGGTACACATGAAATTAGGAAGGATCTCAATTTTACCACAATATTTCTTTTTTAGAAACTATCTATAATTTTGCATTTCTCACCTCATTAAAAGGTAATTTTTTATACACTTTGATCGTAATAGAAAGTGAACACCAAACTGTCCCGCCAATGTGTAAAAAGTTCTTTTTTCTATTTATTGTTTTGTTACAGTTTGGTTGCAAAACTGAAGTAAAACGCATAGGTATTCAACCATTGGGCAAGGTTAATGCAATTTATTTAGACAGAATTCAAAAAGTTTTATCAGATTTCTATTCAAGGGAGGTTGTCATTTTACCAGCGAAAGCAATTCCTACATCAGCATTTATCAACGTCAAATCTCCAAGATATCGCGCTGATTCACTCATTTATAACTTGAGAAAAACCAAACCTGACAGCATTGATATAGTATTGGGAGTGCTAGCATCAGACATTTCAATTACCAAAAAAGACGACTCAGGAAAGCCAAAAATGCCAAGCTCCAAATATGCTGATTGGGGAATAATGGGCTTGGGTTTTTGCCCGGGAAAAAGTAGTATTGTCTCTACTTTTCGTTTGGGTCAAAACAACAAGTCGCTATTTATGGAAAGATTGAAAAAAATCTCCGCACATGAAGTTGGCCACAATTTTGGACTAAAGCATTGTAAATCTGAATTTTGCGTAATGAGAGATGCAGCAGAAAGCATTCAAACGGTTGATAAAGTACTTCTTGCTTTGTGCGATGATTGCAAGAGAAAGATTAAATAACGACTGTTTTATAGCTTATTTTAAGTCCTGTTAAAGAATGAACTCGATGTAAGAATAAGTAAGCCCATTGTAATATACTATTCTACTATAAATTGAGAATGAGGTTTCAAAACAATCATTTCATTGATTTCGCACTGTGAATTTGACTCAACTGTTATCGTATTTAGACTTGGCAAAATCCCAAAAGGTTTCAATCCATTTAACCAATTAGCGGTTTTACTAAAAGGTCCAAGCCCATTGAAAACGTAATTATTAGTTGTTGTGATAAAATAGGTGCCCAATTCGCCTGAATTTTCAAAACTTACTGTCCAAATTTGAGAAGGTGGCCTGTAGGTAATATCAGAATCCACAGGATCAATGATTTCAGGAATTGGAAGTGTGTCACCGGGTAGAAATGGAGGAATAGCAGATCCAGGAAATTTCACAACTCTCAAATAAGATTTATTACTTTGAGTATCTCCAGTAGGCAGGTTATTGACTGAATATGGATCGCTGTTGAATTCTAAAAAATCAGAATTATGGAAGTTAAGCGTAATTCTTCCATTAAAATCATCACCGGAAGTATTGTTTAAATCATACGATCTAGCTACAAATTTTGTATATTCATTGTAAGCTGAATATAAAGAATCAAATTTAATACTGATGGAAATATTGCCATCAATTGGAACTGATGGTTCCACAACAGCCAATACTTTACAATTTGCTATTGGTAAACCTGTCCTCCCTGAATAAACCTTTGCGGTCGTATATTCACCATCTAAAGGTAATCCCGTATATAAGGGAAAAAAATCCAGCTCATACGGACCCAAATCTACTTGTTGATTACTAATTCTAGCCGAGTTATTGATATCAAAATTAGGTAAATTAGGAGCTGTGTTGAGCCCTCTATTAATTCCAATACTTCCTCTACAAAGCGTTAATCCATCGTCATTTGTAAAAAATGTGTCATCAGCACCATTGATATCGTCTGGGTTTTCGAATTCTGGATTTTGATATACCACATTAACCCTCACTCCCCCGTTGGTAGTATTATTATCTTGTATAATGCATTGACGCAAATTCCTCTCACCCCCACCATTCCAAGAATTGGTATTCCCCCAAACGATGCTATTGTGTAAATTGAGGGTACTTCCCGTGGTATTATAAACAGCGCCTCCTCCGCCAGAATAATACAGGTTTTTTGAAAAAGTGGAATTGATCACATTTATTGTACTATTGGTCTGCATATAAATTGCCCCACCATTTACACCAGCTGTATTGTCAGAAAAAATGGTGTTTACAAATCTTACTGTACTTGCATAAGCAAAAATTGCTCCTCCACTACCTAAAGCAATATTGGAATAAAATGCACAGTTTTCAAAAACAACATTTGCATTATCTCTGATAAAAACCGCAGCACCATTTTGTCGTGACATGTTAATCCCCTCGTCAATTTCAATGCTACCTGAACCCTCGGCAAATCCATTTCTAAATCTAAAACCTTTTACAGAAACGTTGGAAGATTGGTCATAAATAACCATGATATGATAAGCTTCTACACCCTCCGTCAATCCTGCATCCAAGATAGTCGGATTATTTACATGGTCTGGAGTATTTCCTCCACCTTCTGGATACCCTCCTATTAGCGATATATTATTACCTATGAAAAAGGTGAGATCTCTGTTGGTGCCGTTGATGGAAGGCTTATAAGTACCCCTTGCAACTCTTATGGTAGTGATTGAGCTACATTCATTCGAAATTGCTAAGGCTGAATGAAGATATTTTTTAGCACTTGCCCATGTTTTACCATTTCCATTGTTATTTGGTCTAGAGATATCAACATATATTGTAGAGCCCATGGTATCACACGAATATGCTGGACCACCTGATCCGCTACCGCCACCTCCGTTATCATTCGGACATCCTAAGCATATTTTTGCTTTTAAAGGCAAAACAGAAACCAATAGTAAGAATGTAAAAATTAAAACTCTAGAGCATGATTTTATGTCCATCGGTTTACAACTTTTGAATTTTTTACAATATCAAATTCATTATTGATTTATTCCTCAAACAAATAAGTTTAAGCGTAGATTAAATCATTTGCAAAGTTGGCGCATGTTTTACATCTTTCAAATAGTTCATTTGTGGTAAATTTTCAGTATAACTTTTTCAATATTTTACCTAATTCTTCACTTGTCATAAATCCTGAATACTGAAAAATAATTTCATTATCAGGATTTAAAAATGTGATTGTCGGATAATTCACCTCACCATTTATGTTGGCTAATTCTAGGGCGAGTGTATTACTTCCAGTTTTATTTCCATTTGGTAAATAAGTGAATGCTGTGTCATTAAAATGTATGGTTTTTCTTTCTTCGGCATCCAATTGGATAAAATAAAATTGATTATTAAGTGTTTGCTGGATGGTTTTGTTTTTGAATGTTGTCTGCTTCATGGCTTTGCAATATTTACACCAATCCGCATGAATAAATACCATCACATTTCTTTTTTCAACCTTTTGCAAACTGTCCAATTTTTCGAAATCATACGTGATCAATTGCGAAAAAGAAGGCAAAGCTGTCATTAATAAAATGAGGATTATTCCTACTTTCATCTTTTTGAAATTCATACTATTTAATTGCATATCTAATTCCAAAAAACAACCTCCTTCCTTGATTAGGACCAAAAACATAACTTGGATCAAATGTCAAACCATATGGATTACTTGGTGTCGGAATAACATTTCCCTGACTATCAAATTCAACAGATTTATCAAATGGGTCAAAACTTCTGGCGATGATGAATGGGTTTCCTTTATTAGGTGTCCAATCCAATAAATTTTTAATGCCACCATAGATTTGAATGTTTTGAATTTTATCAAATGTAAGTTGGATGTTTTGGATGCTCCACCAAGGTGAGTACTCACGTCTGGGATCTAATTCACCCAATAAAGGCAACCTCATGGGACTATAAACATTGCCAGTGTAATCCAAAAGTAAATGTCCTAGTTTATGAGATACTGACCAAGTTCCCGTGAATTTTTCTGTCAAAATTTGCTGTGTGGTTATTTCATTTTCCGTGGTGGTATTTTCCATAAATGTACCTCCAACCAAAAATTTCAAACCATTATTCAATGCCAAATCTACATTCAAACTGATGCCTTTACTTTCTGCAAATCCATCTAAATTATCGTAAATAATCTTATTGGGGTCCAACTCATAATCTCCCACGATCCTGTTATTGAAATAAGTATAAAATGTTGATAAATCTATGCCTATCAAAGTGCCAGAATGAAAGAAAAATTTCTTGATGTAATTTAAATTGACATTATAAGATTGCTCTGGTTTTAATTCATTTTTGATTTCTATGATTCTGGAACCAGTTAAAGCAGCATGGTCTTCTGTAAATAAACTCACCACCCTGAAACCCGTTCCTGCATTTAATCTTACAGTATTTTTATCATCTATTGTCCACTTGTATGCGAGTCGAGGCGTAAATATATGACCATGCTGATTGTGGTAATCGTACCGCATTCCAAGTAATAATTTATGGATCTTATTTAAGGCTATTTCATCCTGAATGAAAATCCCAGGTAACCAGGTTTTCTGAGGTTGATTCATCTGATTTATAGTATCTGCTGAGGAGGTTCCTGGTGTATTATCATCATAAAATGTATAGCGAAGTGCTGCCCCTGTTAATAACTCGTGACGCTTCCACGATTTATCCCAAGTCAATTGAGTAAATCCTATCTTTTGGGAAGCGATATATGATGTAATTCCATACCTGCTATCTTGATCGTGACCAATGAAAGAAAATGAAAACATCAATTTTTCGGAAGTTGGTAATTGATAATTTCCCAATACTTCCCACCGTTTTGTGAAAATACTCTCTCCATATATTTCATCTCCACCTCTGTGTTGCTTTGCCCATTGCATTTCACCACCAAATCTATTTTCAAATAAATACCTTCCTGCAACACTAAATAGTTTGTTATCCCTGCGCAAAAAATTCCATTTCTGGAAAACAGATGCACGATTTTGCAATGCTACATCCGTAAAATTATCCTGATTTTTATCAATTCTATTTTGGAAATTAAAATAATTTAGGCCAGTTAATATGCTCACCTTTTTACCAATTTTAGTTTTCAAGCCGATATCGGCATTGTATTCTCCCCAACTAGTTGCAAAAATATCTGCAGACATTGTTGGAGCATTTTGAGGTGATTTGGTAATGATGTTGATCAGACCTCCAACGGCTTCACTACCATATAAAGATGAAGCAGGTCCTTTTACAATTTCTATGCGTTCAACCAATGAATTTGGTATACCCGATAGACCATAAACCGTTGCTAGACTGCTTACAATGGGCATGCCGTCAATAAGTACCATGGTATAGGGTCCTTCCAAACCATTGATGTGGATATCTCCTGTATTACAAATCTGGCAATTGAGTTGGGGTCTCACACCATTTACATTTTGCAAGGCATCATAAATATTGGGGCTTGGGTTTTTGCGGAAAAATGCAGGTGTGTAAACTTCCACAGGCACTGGGCTTGCTGATTTACTTACTGATTTCATTGTCCCAGTTACTACAACTTCATCAAGTGCAATTGCATAGTTTGTCAGATCAAAATTGACTTCCTTAAAGGCACCTAACTCCAAAACCACTTCCTTTTCCACAGGAGTAAAGCCTAGAAAGGAGACTTGGATTTGATAGTTTCCAGGGAGTAAATTTTCAACTTTATAGATGCCATTGGAATCACCTGTTGTTCCAATTTCTGTATTCAAAACAGCTATCGTTGCAAAAGGAACGGGCTCTCCTCTAGCAATGATTTGTCCTGAAATGCCAGTATTCTGCCCCATCAATGAGCCGTTGATTAAAATAAAACAAAGCAAAATATTATGTCTCCACCAATACATTTACCAAAAGTTACATCTCTAAAATATACAAAGTTAGGTTAATCTAACAATATTTGTTTTATATTTTTGATTATATTTGTTTTCATATACTAATTTCTTGCAAATGTTGCTTTCCTACACAGAAGAAAATTATCTCAAAGCCTTACTAAAAATAACTTTTGACAGTGGTGTTGAAAAAGTAGGAACGAATGAACTTGCGTCTGCTCTGGATGTAAAACCGGCAACTGCCAATGACATGCTCAAGAAATTGAAGGAGAAAATGTTGGTTGATTACAAGAAGTACGGCAAAATCAACCTGACTTCAGAAGGTAAAAAAATTGCCATTGAAATCATCAGGAAACACCGTTTGTGGGAAACATTTTTATATCAAAAGTTAGAGTTTAGTTGGGATGAAGTGCATGAAGTCGCAGAGCAATTAGAGCATATCCAATCCCAAAAACTGGTTGACAAACTCGATAAGTTTTTAGCATACCCAGAATTCGACCCACATGGTGATCCAATTCCAAACAGCAAGGGGGAAATCAAGATACACTACAAAAAAACATTGTCAGAAATGACGCCTGGTAACACTTGTAAAATGGTTGCAGTAAAAGATAATTCAAGCCCATTTTTACAATATGTAGTGAAGGTCGGTTTGGGAATTAATAATGAAATAAACATTATTTCGATACAAGAATATGACTTGATGATGGTTATTGAAGTCAATGGACAACAATCTACCGTTAGCCAAAAGTTTGCTGAAAACATCTACGTCGTCAATAAATAAAAGATCTTAGAAGCATTTTTGGTGTGCATAAAAATACACTTTCACTTTTATCCTTCCCATATCCATTTTAATCTTGATTTTGACCTTGCCATTGAACAAATGGGCCAGCCAAAACTTTCCATAATCAAGAATATTATTTTATAACTCAAATAAAATTTATAATTATGGGAGCTACAGCAGATAAGATTAAAGGTAATTGGAATATTATCAAAGGTAAATTGAAACAACAATATGGAGATCTTACAGATGACGATCTTGCTTACACTGAAGGTAAGGAAGATGAACTTCTAGGCAGACTTCAAACAAGGGTTGGAAAAACAAAAGATGAAATCAAAAGTTTCATCGATAACGCATAAGATTTTTGATAAATTCTTATTTATAAAGGGGGTACAAGACAATTGTATCTCCTTTTTTATTTTACATCTTTTAATAAAGATGCCACTAAAATATAATCGTGCAACTAATGCCTAGAGTAGATCACACAAGACACCACAAAATGATATTCAAGCTCACAAAACTGTAAGCCCACTGGAATAGAAAAATTGAATAGAACCACAACTGCGCCTTTACTGCTTGCGAGTTATGAATCAAAGATGGGTAAAATAGTTGAAACAAAAACTCAGGGTATCCCCTGAAAAAGTAGCAAATTCTATTATTGATTGAAATTTTTACCCTTAAGGCATTCCACCTATTTGAATATTGAAGCTAAAATGGTTGCTTTTCTTTTCTGCCATTCCTACAATGAAATCCGTTTTGTCGCCCATTTTTTGAGCAATTACAACTTATTGTTGAGCGCCAAATCCAAAAAATCATTCCACTTTTGGCGACGGATAATTATTTATAGCTCGCCAAATCTATATTTTTTTCATACATTTGGCGACTTATAATTATTTATAGCCCGCCAAATCTGCATTTAATTAGTACATTTGGCGACTTATAATTATCTATAGCTTGCCAAATCTATAACTTTTTCGTACATTTGGCGAAAGATAGCAGCAATGGAATTAATAGGAAGATTGGAACCTGCAGAAAAATTAAGGCAACGTTTGCGCTCTAAAAATGCAGAGCTCGTTGCAGTGCTAGGCAGAAGGCGAGTAGGTAAAACATTTTTGATTAAGCAGGTACTAAAAAAGGAAATTGTTTTTCACTACACAGGGCTTCACAACGGAACTATGAAAGAAAACTTAGAACGATTTTCTGCCACCCTTTCCAACGCAATGGATTTATCCATTCGTCTGAACACTCCAAAAAACTGGTTTGAAGCATTTGACTATTTGAGAACTTTCATCATTACCCACACCACTAAAAAGAAAAAGGTTATTTTTTTGGATGAGTTTCCTTGGATTGCTACCAATAAATCAAAATTCCTTGTAGCATTCACAGACTTTTGGAATTCATTTGCAGCGGATAGGCAAGACATAATGGTCGTAATTTGTGGGTCATCTGCTTCTTGGATGATTCAAAAAGTTTTGAAAAATAAAGGTGGGCTTCATAACAGGGTAACTGATCGTATTTTTTTAGAACCTTTTGATTTAAAGGAAACCAAATCTTTTTTAAGGAATAAAAACATTATTTTGACCGATGTAGATATCGTTAAACTCTATATGGCCATCGGAGGTATACCCTATTACCTTGAACAATTCCAGAAAGGTGAAAGCATTGTGCAAGGAATCGACCGAGTTTGTTTTGAAAAAGGTGCACTTTTAAGAATAGAATACAATGAGTTACTTACATCTTTATTTGATCAAGCCGAAAAACATCAATTGGTCATCGACCTTTTGAGTGAAAATCCCCGTGGTTTACAAAGGGCAGAAATCATGGAGCGCACCAAACTCAGCAGTGGGGGAGGCACATCTTCTATATTTGAAGAATTAGAAGTGTCTGGATTTATTGTATCTCAAACACCATTCGGCAATAAAATAAAAGAAAAAATTTACCGCCTCAAAGATTATTACATTTTATTCTACACCAAGTTTATTAAGAATAGTAAACCAAGTACCCATCATTTGTGGGAAAAGATGGCTACACTTCCTTCATATAAAAGCTGGAGTGGCTTAGCTTTTGAAAATGTATGCATCGACCATATTGATCCAATAAAAAAAGCACTAAAAATAGATGGAATCTTAAGTAACTCTGAAGCTTGGCATTCCAGAGGCAATGACGAAATGCCTGGTGCACAAATAGACTTGCTCATAGATCGGGCAGATGGTATCATCAATATTTGTGAAATAAAATTTGTGAATGCCCCCTTCACAATTACTGCAGAATATCTTAAAAATTTACAATTGAAAATAGCATCCTTTCAACATTTTACAAAAACAAGGAAAACGCTATTCCCCACGATGATTACCACTTTCGGACTGGTAGATAATATCCACAGCAATGGCTTTATCCAACAATCCGTGGAGGTGAAAGATTTGTTCTTATAAACATTTCCTTTTATTCTGTGAAGCCATGGAGTGCCGCAACAAATCACATTTTACATCTCACATTAACCAATATGCGA
>Ga0116157_10002008_pt1 | contig 20063 bp, 10 predicted proteins | sample AD_UKC048_MetaG_FD_89882 | JGI IMG/M metagenome (GOLD analysis project Ga0116157, IMG submission 89882) | Active sludge microbial communities of municipal wastewater-treating anaerobic digesters from USA - AD_UKC048_MetaG | ecosystem: Engineered > Bioreactor > Anaerobic > Digestate | place: USA...
ATTTTCAGTCTGATGGAGGCGCGGCGGCTTTTCCTGCCTTTGCGCAAGAATTTTTCGGTCTATATCAGCGCGCAATCGCCAAACATGGAAATGATGCTGCTGCAGATCGCGCAGGAACTGCACGCGCAGGGGATCAAGACCGTCCTCGGCACGGACAGCCGGAACACCGCGGACGAACTGGCCAACGCCAAGTCGCACAATTGCGACATCATGATCACCATCCGCGAGGAAAACATCCGCGAAGGCAAATTGCTGCTGCATAACGTCAGCCGCGAAGACCAGGCCTACATTCCGCTCAACCATCTGACGGAATCGGTGGAGATCGCCCGCAAAACTTTGAAAAAATAGAAAGGAGCTAGACTATGCAAGCTGTGAACACCCATCGCGCCCCGGCCGCCATCGGGCCTTACTCGCAGGGGGTGTTGAACAACAGCATCCTCTTCGTTTCCGGGCAACTGGGCATCGATCCCGGCACCGGCGAAATGCCGGCTGGCTTTACTGAGCAGGCCAATCTCGTCTTTTCCAACCTCAAGGCCATCCTGGAAGCCGCCGGAATGGGTTTCCCCCATATCGTGAAAGTGACCGTCTTCCTCAAGAACATGGGCAATTTCGCCGCCCTCAACGAGATCTACGCGCGCAATTTCAGCACGCCCTACCCCGCCCGCGAGGCGATCGAAGTGGCGCGCCTGCCCAAAGACGGCCAGATCGAGATCTCCGTCATCGCCATGAGATGATCCATGAGCGTGACCACCAAGACCGGCGACAGCGGCCAGACCTCGCTGTTTAGCGGCGAACGCGTCTGGAAGGACGACCTGCGCGTGGATGCCTACGGCGCGCTGGATGAATTGGACGCGCTGCTCGGCGAAGCCCGTCACGCAGGCCCGGATCCCGATACGCAAGCGATTTTGGAAGGCATCCAGAACACACTGTATCGCGTGATGGGCCAGCTCGCCTCCAAAAACGCCGCCTACCCCTATCCCCTGACGCAAAAAGATGTGGAGGAGATCACCGCTTTGGCCGCTGAACTGGAAGAAAAGACGCCCTTGACCGGATTTGTCCTGCCCGGATCGCTGCCCGCATCCGCCAAACTTGACGTTTGCCGCGCTGTGGCCAGACGCGCCGAACGCCAGGCCGTCAAACTCTCACGCGCGGAAGCGGTCCCGCCGGAAATCCTGCAATACCTGAACCGCTTGAGTGACCTGCTGTTCATGCTGGCCCGCTCTGTGGAAGCCGCCGACGGCGCCCTCCGTTACGTGAAAAAACCGATTAACTGAGACAACAAAGGAGACATCCAATGTATAAGATCGTGCTCATCCGCCACGGCGAAAGCGTTTGGAACAAGGAAAACCTGTTCACCGGCTGGACGGACGTCGACCTTTCCGACAAAGGCCTCGAGGAGGCCCACACCGCCGGAAAACGCCTCAAAGCCGAAGGCTACGTCTTCGACGAAGCCTGGACCTCCGTGCTTAAACGCGCCATCCGGACCCTCTGGATCGCCCTCGACGAAATGGATCTGATGTATCTGCCCGTACACAACGACTGGCGCCTCAACGAACGCCACTACGGCGCCCTGCAGGGCCTCAACAAAGCCGAGACCGCCGCCAAATACGGCGAGGAACAGGTCAAACTCTGGCGCCGCAGCTACGACGTTCCGCCGCCGGCCCTGGAACTCGACGACCCGCGCTATCCCGGCAAGGATCCCCGCTACGCGCAGCTTGGCCCGGAACAGCTGCCCCGCTGCGAATCGCTCAAAGACACCTGCAAACGCACCATGCCGTTCTGGGAAGAGGTGATCCTGCCCAGGCTCGTCGCCGGACGCAGAATGGTCGTTTCAGCGCATGGCAACAGCCTCCGCGCCATCGTCAAAAGCCTCGACGGGATCACCGACACGGACATCGTGAACCTGAACATCCCCACGGGAATTCCCCTGATCTACGAATTCAACGACGACCTCAGCGTCCACAACCGCTTCTACCTCGCCGACGCCGACGAACTCGCCCGCGCCGAAGCAGCCGTCGCCGCCCAGGGCAAGGCGAAAAAGGAGATTTTGCTTGACGCTTCCACCAGCGGGCAGGAATCTGGCACAAAACCAGAAAGGGAGAACCAAATGGCTGTTAAAATCGATAAAGAAACCTGTATCGGCTGCGGCGCCTGCGTGGACGTATGTCCGGTGAGCGCGCTTTCCATGGAAGACGGCAAGGCCAAATGCGACGAATCGCTCTGCATCGACTGCGGAGCCTGCATCGCGACCTGCCCCGTGCAAGCGATCTCGGAATAAACCGCCAGAACAGGTTTGAACCATGCGGAAGAGGGCATCCCCCTCTTCCGTTTTTTTTTCAGATCAGGCAGCTCGCCCAATCCAAGGAGGCAATCATGAAAGCGCTGGTCTTAATTTTAGCCGCGGCTGTGAGCTGCGGCGCCCTGGCCGCCACCGATGTGAGCGGCAACCAATCCGGCCTCTGGACCCTGGCAAACAGCCCCTACAACGTCATCGGCGACGTCACCGTCCCTGTCGGCAACAACCTGACCATCGAGCCCGGAGTCCAGATCCGGGCCATGGGCAACTTTCGCATCACAGTGGCGGGAGCACTCTTCGCCATTGGCACCGAGACCGACTCGATCAGATTCCTCAATGGCCAGACCGATCCCAACGCGCTCTGGAAGGGCATCCGACTGGAGAACAGCACCGATGTCAGCACCATCAGTCACTGCTACATCGAGAACGGCGAATACGGAGTCAACTCCATGAATTCTCCCGGCACGATCGAGTTCAGCCGCTTTAACAAAAACCAGAAGGGCATACAACTTTACGGCATCGGCAGCGCCAACCCAGCCACGGTAAGCGTGAATCTAAACGTCATCGAACGCAGCATCCAGAACGGCATCCTCGTCGTCGAGAACTCCCACGCCGTGATCCAATTCAACGAACTGCGCTTCAACGGAACCGGAACGCAATACATGGCCGCCATCCAACTCTCCAACCAGTCCACCGGCGGGTCCAACAACCCCAGCATCCAATACAACTACATACATCACAACTTCAAGCAGGGCATCACCGCCTGGGACATCGTCGGCGCCAACGCCATCCAGCCCGATATCGGCTTCAATATGGTCGAGTTCAACCTCACCGGCATCTATCTGCTCAACTCTTCGGGCTACGTGCACGACAACTACATCCGCTACAACTTCATCGCCGGGGACGCCAATTCCGGAGCGGGAGTGATGGTCGCCGGAGCCACCAGCCAGCCCTATTTCGAGCGCAACGATATCCACCACAACTTCACCGGCTTCTACATCGGCACGAACGCGCAGCCCTGCCTCGGAGACCTCAGCAGCAACAATGCCTGGGCGCAGGGCGAAAACCATATCTACGAAAACATCGACGAATCCAACCTCGCGCACAGCGTCTACACCTATTCCTACACCAATCCCAATATTGTGATCAAGGCCGAAAACAACTATTGGGGAACCGAAGATCCCCTGCAGATCGCCATCGGGATCAACGATCACAACGACGATCCTGCCTTGCCCACCGTGGATTTTGAGCCCTTTCTCACCGCTACGCTGGACGTCACCGTCATCGGCCAGATCCAATATGGCGGCCTTTTCATTGTGGAAAACCCGCGCTTGCAGTTCGTGGACGCGGCCACTGGCGAAATCCTCTATGAATATCCCGTCACGCTCGGTCAGGACTTCAGCTTTACCCAACCGCTGGCCGATCTTTTTTATGTGGTCGCCCTGGTGGATGTTCCCGCCACGGGATGCACGCTCTACGGAACCGCCGGAAGCCTGCTGCTGCCTATCGCCGTCGCCCCGGGCGATTTTGCCCCCGTGGACGTCGGAACCATCGCCATCGAGGAAACCCCTCCCCCGCGCCATCAGACCGCCGGCGCCCCGGAAACCATAGGCGCGCACAACGTTTTTCCCATCTACAACCGGCTTTTTGTCTACCATTGGGAATACATCAACTGGTTCTACCAGGAAGGCGATTTCCTTTTCCTCAAGCGCCACACCCGCTACAACGATGCTCAGAACATCGTTTTCGACCTTCCCGACGGAACGCCCTGGGATAAGATCGCCAACCTCAACCACAACGACACCTGGTCACGCGTGGAGATCATGGACGACAGCGGCACCCAGCGTGTCAGCAATTTCGTCTGCAAGGCCGTCACGGACGAACCTCCGGTGCCCGATCCCGGCTCTCTCCGGATGGACTATTTCCTCGTCCTGCAGCGGGACTCAGTGACCGACAGCCTGATCTGCGCCCGCATGCTTGCTTCCGATGTCCGCCGCCTCTACCACTATCAGAACGGCTTCGTTTACCGCGCGGAAGACATCGATACCAACGCCGGCGAAAACTATCTCCAGGAAGGTAATTATTGGGACTACTTTCCGGGCGCGCCGGTCCTCTCCCCCACCTATCTGTGTATGGATTTCAACGAGCATTATTCCGGCGCGGGCAACCGACTGACCCTCTTTTGGCAAGGCCCGGCGGACGACGGTTATTACAATTGGACCAGCTACAAGATCTACAACTACGACCAGCCTTTCGCGGAAGTGCCCTTCGGCCAGAATTTCTGGCACACGGAGGACCTTCCCTCCGGTGTATTTCTCTTTACGGTAGCGGCTTCCGACGGCTCCAACGTCACCGGGCTCACCAACAGCCTGTTCCTGGTGAGCGTGGCCAATAGCGACGAAACTGCGATCTCGCCGGTGCTGAACGTCTTTCCCAATCCGGCGCGGAGTTCTTCCTGCAGCGGACCCGAGATCCGGATCCGCTCCGCCAAAGCCCTGTCCGGAATCCTTTCCCTCAGCAACCTCCGCGGCCAAACGGTGAAAAGCGTTCCCATCGCCTCACCCGGCGATTTTTCCTATCGCTGGGACCAGCGCGACGCCAGCGGCCGATCCTGCGCCTCCGGAATTTACCTGCTGAAAATCGAACTGCGCGGAGCTCCCGCCCAGACGCGAAAAATAGTTTTGCTCAACTAAACAGCCCCCAGAAAAGGATACGCGATCGGTGAGTTGGCTAATCGGCACCTACGCCCGTAATGGCAAACCGGCAGCTCTGGTGGAGCATTTACCCGGACCGGCCAGCTATCAGCGCCATACGGACAAAATCTCGCTCTGCGCCGGCGGCCGGGGCTTGGCCTACCAACAGGGCAAAACCGCCGGCGGCGAGGATTACATCGTTCTCGGTTATCCCCTTCTGCTCGAAGGAGACAAATACCGGATCCCCACAGAGCGCGACTGGCCGGAGATTTTACAGGATGAAAGCAAGATCTCCCAGCTCGACGGACACTGGCTGATCCTGGCCTCCGACGGTGAAAAACTCCGTGCCTACACCGATCCCCTGGGCAAACGCAGCTTTTTCTATTCTGAGACGGACGCGGGGATCTTTTTTACCAGTTCGCTTGAAATCTTGAAAAAAGTTCTGCGCCCGGAGGTGGATTTCTTTCAGGCCGGAGCCTACTGGCACGCGATGTTTCCGCCTTCCAACGACCGTTACGCGCCCGGCCAAAACTCGATCTACAAAGGCGTCCGGTTGCTGCCCGGAGGATCCATTCTGCATGTTTCCGCAGGAAAGATCAGCGTTCACAGCAAGCTTTTCGCGCCAGATCCTCAGAAAAGGGACATCTACTCGCTTATCGCAAGCTTTGCCCTGGCGCCCTTCCAGCAGACTGAAAAAGTGGCGGTCGGCCTCTCCGGCGGCATGGACATCCGGCCCTTGCTGGCGATCTATCTGAAAGCGGGGAAAAAGCCCGCGGCTATCAACTACGGCGACGCCGGCACCCAAGACTGGCAAGCGGCCAAAAACATCGCCGCAGCCTACGGTTTGCCCTTCACGCACATTTCCTACGCGGAAGCGGAAGGCGAGGCTCCCTGGGCGCAGGCGGTCGATTTCATGAGGCGTTGGGGGATCACGGCCAGCCCCGTCAACGCGCCCTATCTGGGTTATTACGGCCGCGTCGCCGAACTCGCGGATTGCTACGTCAGCGGCTATTTCGGCGAACTCTACCGCTTCCGTTTTTTCGTGGCGCATCTGCTCAGCCTGTTCAAAGGCAAAACGGACGGTTTCCAACTGCTGGCGTCCTATCTATACGGCCAGCCGGACAGGATCTTCCAACCTGAATTGCATAAAATGCTGCACACTGGATTTACCGCGGCGCTGAGGGAGGCGGTGGACGCCATGCCAGCTCTCGGCTCGATGCCCAACCCGTTGTGGTGCAACCTCTTTCTGGCTCGCTATTGCCCTTTCACTTTGAGCCGCCCTGCGCTCAGCGAATTGGACAGTCTGTTGTTGGACCACATGCCCTGGCTGCAAAGCGGAGTTTGCGGCCAGCATTGGCATTACGGCCTGGCATTCCAACTCGGGGAGGGCATCCATCGCCGCCTGATCCGGCGCAACCAGTCTTCTTTGGAAAAATTCCCCCTCACGGCTCTTGATGTCAGCGCGCCCTATTTTTACCGGCAATACATGCTGAAAACGAAAATGTGGCTGCATTACCGCCGGACGCCGTTGACCCGGGAGAGCAGGTTGGAACGCTTTTTGCGGCTGAACAAAGAACCGATCCTGGATCTTTTCCATTCTCGCGGCGTGCAGGAAAATCCCACTTATGACCTGCCCTTGATCGAGGCCGCCCTGCAGTCTTTCTACAAGGGCGATCCCGCCTCCCGGAACACTCTGCACAACTGGCTGGCTTGGGAATTGGGCAAGTAAGCGGCGATACAACTTTTCACAGTCTGATATATCCTCCAGTCGATAACTTTTCTTGAACGCGTGTCCAAGACCGGGAAAACCTCACTCCGCTCTCCCTATCATTACGGGATCAATACGGGATCAATACGGATTTCATCCGTATTGATCCCGTATTGATCCCGTATTGATCGCAAGGGCCAAGTAACCAAGCAAACCGGCTAATCGTAGATTTATCTGACTGTTTTGCTGGATGTTATGCAGCATCAGCAGGGGTCAGTATCAGTATGAATCCCCCACCGGCTCCATCGGGGCGCGACAAAGTCCAATTGTTTGAACCAGGGCTTTTAGGGCTCGACCGTCGTAATGCGGTAGAATCTCTTGGTTAGCGGATATGACGGATCCTGCCAGGAATTTTGGGTGGTGTAGGCAGCTAATGTGAATGGCCCATAAGGATCATCCGCAACGTAGACATTGTAACCGCTCGCTCCGGCGACCGCCGTCCACGACAGCGCGCCTCCAGCCACCGAGATGTTCACCTGGGGAATCGGCACAAAACGGTTCAACTTGGCTACGAAGATGTCGTAATTTCCGTTGTTGGTCGCTGTGTATTGGCCGAAAGCGGTGGTTCCAAAGAAAACTCCCGCCACATACATGTTTCCGGCACCATCAAACTCAATCCCGGCAGGCAACTCCCCATCCGCGGAGCCGCCACGTTGCGCCCAGAGGGGATTGGCCCAGGTATCGAAAGCGAAGACGAAGACATCCGTGTAATCCCCCAATGAGGTCAGGTGGACGTTGCCGATCCCGACAGTCCCTGAGAAATATCCGGTGATGTAAATATTTCCCGCGGCGTCCAAAGCCAGGCCAGTGCAGACTTCATCATTATAGCCGCAAAGCTGGGTCGGCCAAATCCAGGAACCGGAAGCGTCCATCTTGGCCAGGAAGACATCGCTGTAACCGTAATTGTGGATGATCCCCGCGCCGAATTGGGCATCCCCGTAAAACCTCCCGGCCACATAGATTATCCCAGTATTGCTGACCTTAATGCATTCGGCTATGTCAATATCCGTCCCGCCGCCGCGGCGAGCCCAGAGCCATTGGCCGGAATTGGTCAGTTTGGCCACAAAGACGTCCTTGAGACCTGCGCTGACCAGATTTGTCGAGCCAAAGACGGCGACGTTTTCGAAAAAGCCAGTAATGTAAAAATCTCCGTAATTGACGTTATCCACGGCGACATCCTGGATTGATTCATTGAATTCGCCTCCCGCGCGGACCGCCCAATGCCAGCTGCTGTTGTAGATATGGGCGACGAACATGTCGGTAGTTCCAAGGCTGGTCAAATGTTGGGAGCCAAAATCGGTGTTTAGTAGGAAATAACCGGTCACGCAGCAGGCCCCGGCGTGGTCAACCACGATCGCGGTACTCGTTTCTTCGCTGGGCCCGCCTCCCGCTGCCGCCCAGACCCAGTTTCCGTCGCTTCCCAGTTTGGCCACGAAGATGTCAGTCCAGCCCATGCTTGTCCGGTCAAAGGGGCCAAAAACGGCCGTATCGTGGAAGATGCCGGTCACATAACAGTTTCCGTACTCGTCGGTATCGATTCCGGTACCCCGGTCCTGGCCGGGACCGCCTCCCCGTTTTGCCCAAAGCCAATTGCCGTCGGGATCGAGTTTGGCGATGAAGGCGTCGTCCTGTCCGGCGCTGGTCAGGGTGAACGGCCCAAATACTGCGGTTCCCGAGAATGAACCCGTCACGTAGCTGTTTCCCGCGGTGTCTACCGCGATATCATTGCCTGTATCGTAATCCGCGCTCCCGGCGCCCTTGACCCAGAGCCAATCCGGAGCCTGCGCCCCCAAGCCGGCCAGGGCCGCGAGTATGAGCGCCAAAAATAAGTAAACCTTGATCTTCTTCATCTTTACCTCTTGAAAAAATTCCAGTTTTCTTAATCGCAATTTTGGATGAACGTTGTTTTTGTGTCAAGCGGAATATGCAAAGCGCGGGAAATAGCCTGATGAAAAAAGCCCCGGAGGAGATTCCGGGGCTATTTGGTGGCCAGGATCCGTCAGGGATCCGATTTGATTTACTTAATGAGCATGAGTTTCCGGGTCTGGTTGAGCGAGGGCGTGCTCAGGCGGCAGAAATAGATCCCGCTGCCGCAGGCGCGTCCGCTGGCGTCGCGGCCGTCCCAGAGCAGTGAATGGCTGCCCTGGTTGACGGAGAAGGTCCGCACGAGCTGGCCGGAGACGTTGTAGATCGCCAGTGTGCCGGTCTCGCCAGCTTTGACGTCCGCGCCGATGCGGGTGGCGCTGCCAAAACGGAAGGGATTGGGATATGCTCCGCGCAGTGCGGATAACTCTGGCAACAGGGGGATCTCTTCGCCCGTGAGGGTAACGTAAACCGGTCCGTGATAGGCGCTTTGGTTAAATTCCACGCTTTCCAGCCAGTAGAACCAGGTTTGCCCGGATTCGACCTCGGCATCCGTAAATACGTAGGTCTGGGCGGCGCTGGTATTGGTGGCGGGGATCAATTCTCCGCTGGCCAGGACGGCGGAGCTTTGCACGGCAGTGTTGGCGCGGTAGACGCGGTAACCCAGCATTCCGGTCTCGGACTGGGTGACCCAGGCCAGGCGCACCGTGCTTGCTGTTGTCTGGATGGCGGTGAAACTGCTCAGTTCGACGGGTACGTTCGGTTCTTGAATGTTGATCTCCAGATCGATCGCATCGTTGGCAGGAACGGCATCTCCGGAGAAGACGATCAAAGCCGTGAGCGTCAGCGCTCCGGGATCGGCCGGCGTCCAGTCGAATGCGAATTCGTGGCTGGCTCCGGGCAGCAGGTCAAATCCTGACAGGGATGCCAGTTCTTCCGCGCCGTTCATCAGCCTGGCCGAGTAGGCGGAGCCGGAAACAGCGGCGTTGCCCGCATTGCCGGCCAGAAGAGTATAAACTGCGGGCAATCCGGCGACCGGAGTAAGATCTCCGCTCAGCGACAAGGCCGCGAGGTCATTATGGATGTTGCGCGGCAGGACATTGGAGAAAGCGGGTTCGCTCAACAGGCCGCCCTTGTAATAGCTTTTCACGGCCCAGCGGTAATTTCCGGGAGGCACTGCGCCCCAGCCGGAGTCGGTGTAATGGGTGTCCGAAATGGCGGTGGCAGTGAGCAGATCCCAGGCGGCTTCGTTATTTTCGGAGCCTGCCAGCAACCGGGAAACCTGGTAGCCAATGAGCATACGGCTGACTTTGCCAGGCTGCGTGGGGATGTTTGAGGCAAGACGCGGCGCAGCCCGGAAGGCGGGAGGGTCTGTTCTGGCGGCGCCTCCGTCCAGGGCCGGGACACAGGCGCAGGCGGCCGACTTGGCGGATTCGCCGAGCAGGACATCGTCCACGAATAAAATGAACGCGTCGTCAGACACGCAATGGACGGCCACGTAGATCTCCTGGCCCGCGTAGGCGGTAAGGTCAAAGGAATAATTCGTCCAGGCGACCGGCGCCTGTATGTATCCATAGCCGCTGATGACAGTAAAGTCGGCCGGGGCTGTACCCGTGGTGGAAACGGCTACGGTGAAGCGCTCCAAGCCGTATGAGGCGGTGTAGGATCTGGCCCAGAAACTGAAGACATCGCCGGCTTCCGGTGTGTGAGCTGGCGCGATCAGCCAGTCGTCGTTGGTCGGATAAGGCTGGCAGGAGAAGCAGGCGGCCATTTTTGCACCCCCATGGGGCGGAAGGTTCGTTATGGGCGGGGTCGTGGCGCTGGGATTGAAGATGATCCAGGCCATCGGCGAGCTTTCATTGGGAAAATTGTTGCCGGTTAACCCGTAGGTGGGGCGCTGGTCGCCGTCGATCAGGGTCCAAGGCGCGAAAGTGAGGGCAAAGTCCTCATAGTCTTCAAAGCCGTCGGTAAAGGTCGGAGAGCCCGAGCCAGCTGCGCGCCAGCTGAGTTCAGCGCTGGCCTGGTTGGCCGCTGGGACTGCCGAAACTCCGGAGGCCGGGAAGGTCAGTTCGCGGAGCACGATGTCCAGCGTGGTGTTCTGCCCGCCGGGTATCCAGACATTTTCCTGGCTCCATAATTGGTAGCCTCCCCTGACGCAGGTGACGGTGTAGGTCCCCTGATAAACCTGGAACTGGTAATGTCCCTGGCCATTCGAGGTTCCGCTGAACTCACCCGCGGTGATGACGGCTCCCTCGACCGGGCCGCTTGTTCCATAGTCTGTCACATTTCCGGAGAGGATGCCCATCATTCCCGTTTCGATGGCGTTGGAGAAGGCCGGGGTGGAAAACACGGAGTTTGAGTAAACGGCCTTGACAGCGTATTTATAGATGTTTGATGGCAGCGAGACCCAGGCCAGGTCGGTGAACGATGTTTCGGTCACGGGAGTGGGTGTCAGCGAAGTCCAGGCGGTTTCATTGGCTTCGTCGCCACTCAGCAGGCGCCAGACCTGGTAACCCTGCAAAACGCGGTCCCGCCCGGTTTCCGACGTTGAAACGAATATACCGTGGGTCAGGCGGGTGGGCGGATTGTAGCCCACAAAGCCCTGAATGTTCCAATTGTAATTCAGGCTGGGACTCAGTTCAATCAGAGTAGACCAGGTATTCTGCCAATAGATCATGTTTCCGAATCCGTCAATGGCAGGTCCGGCATCGCATCCGGCGGGATAACCGGTGGCGGCTACGCGGTAGCCGAACCACAGTTCCTCCGTGCCAGTGACAAGTACGGGCGAGTCAAGCAGCACGGAGTTGTAAGTATTTATTACCGGTGTCACGGCCTGGTCGACGACCATGGATCCGGGAACGGTGGAACTGCCGCCAGTCCAGACGCGCAGCCAGTAACTTCCGTTGGACGCGGGCCAGAACTTTATCGCCTGGAGGCTGGTCCCGGCAAAGTCCGCCAGAGCGCTGGCCGGATAACGGATAGCCACGGTGAAGTCCGCCGCGCCTCCGGTTCCGATGGATTGATAATTTTCGCCGCTGTCGTAGTGGATCCACTGGCCCAGGAAAGTGCCGGGTTCGGACCAAGTCACCAGCACGCTGGAGAGGTCGCCGGCTTCGGTGGCGACGACGTTCACCGGGGGAAGCGCAATTTCCGTGAGCAGGATGGAGCCCAGGTCCAGATCGGTATCGCCGACCTCCACCTGTCCGGAAACGGTTGTGTAGCCTTCCTTGGAGGCTGTGTAGGCATAATTTTGGCTGCCATAAACACCGGGGATGGAAAAATAACCGCCAGCGCCGGTGGTCACGGAGTAATCTTCATAGCCGGTGAACGCTACGGCGGCTCCGGCCAAGCCGGCCAGGGGATCGTCGCTCCCCACGACCCTTCCGGAAAGCGTTACCATCGGCATTTGCTGCAGGTAAAAGTCCAGAGTGGCCGTCTGATCTTCCACGATTGAGGCTTCCTGCGCGTAGGTGATATAGCCATGGTGGCTGGCTGTCACTTCCACTGTGCCAGTCAGCAAATTGGGGAAGACATAGGTTCCGTCGGCCCCGGTGGTGTAGCTCTGTGTTGTGCCGGTGACGGTGACGGTCGCGTCTGCCAAGGGCAGGTTCCCAACACCAAAGATTGTTCCCTGCAGCGCACCCGTTCCGAAGGGCGAGTAAATGACCGTCGTCTGGGGGAAAGTGCCGGATATGTTTCCACCGCTGGGATTGGCGGGATCCAGGTTCGTGTTATCGCTGTAGACTCTGCGCGAGCGGCCGTTCCCAGAGTCCTGGGCCTTGAATAGATCGTTGGCAGAATAATACGCTGTATCCATGGGGCGGTTGGCCAGCAGCACCAGATTTCCCGAGTTATAGGTAAAGGGCGTCTGGAGGGGGATGGTGATGGTGTTGGACCCGGAGGGATACTGCACCGTGCCGTCAAACACCAGGGTCAGTTGCGTGGAGGGAATCCAGCCGCCGTCGAGGTCCGGCTCGGTGGTCGTGCCCAGCCAGAGCTTGGTCGCTCCGTTGGGGAACGCGGTGGCAAAATGGTTGTAGAACTGCAGGGCGGAGATGGAGCCGCTCGGGAAGCCGAGTTCCGCCGGATAATACAGGCATTCGAACAGCGAGTTCCGATAGTAGAAATCCAGCGGGATGCGCAGGTTTTCGGTTCCGCTGCCGATCGTCACAGACTGCAGCCCGGGCGGCAAAACACCGACGTTCAGATCGGGTGTCTGGTCGTTGGCGGGGTTCTGGTCCGTGCCGAGGACCACTTTTCCGTAAAGGACATCATCGCCTTCGGCGGAAGGCGTCCAGGGGATCACAAAGTTCAGGATCTGGTTGGGTTGGATCTCCGTCCCGGTCACGGAGCCGATTTCCACTTCGGCGCCATGGAAGAGTTTGACCTGGTAAACGGTCTGGGGATCGGAGCCGCAATTGCGGACGGCGATCGTGTAATCGCTGGCAATCCCGACTGTGGGTACTGAATTTCCCATGATGGACATCGCTTCCAGGTCGTTGGGCACCGCTGCCACGGGATTGAACTCATAGACCGTTCCCTGGGCCGGAAAGGTGGTAACATAGTTGTTGGCCGCCGTCGTCGAAGCAGTTGCCGGTGAACCGGGGCTCACGCTGTAAAACCAGCCGCTTCCGCCGGGCGCCATGTTGATGCCGATGGAAGCCGAGGGATTGCTGGGGGCGCCGGTGGAACTGCCATAGATAATGTCGATCTTGCCGGTCTCGTAAATGCGGGCCTGGAGATTGAAATAGGAGTTGCTGTTGTAGTTCCATCTCAGATTGTTGTATTGGACAGTGAACACCCGGTTGGGGGCGCTGCCGGTGAGCAGGTATTGGGCTGAGCCGTTGGCCAAACTGGTGTCGTCCCAAAGCGGTGCGATCACGGGCCTGATGGTGGTCGAAGCCAGGTTGTTGCTCAGGTTGCTTCCTATCTGATTGCCCCCCAGATCGATCCAGCCGTTGGAAGATACTTTGATTTGGGTGATGTTAGTGGTTCCGAAGGGGAAGTCAAAGCCCAGCGGGATCGCGGCGGAAATGGCATCGTCGGTACTGATACCGGAGATCGTGGTGCCGGTGATGGGAGTGTAGGTGCCCGTGGTGGCGGCGAAAGCGTAATACTCATCAATGGCGGCGAAAGAAAGACAGGCGGCGGCAAGCAGCGCCGTCAGCAAAAACAGCCTTTTCATAAGTTTCTCCTTTATCCTGCTTGTTGGTCTTACTAAAATATGGTCCGGATGGGCAGGGCCCCGCATCCGGGTACCGGAAATGAAACAGCTGTCCGGGCTTGACTTTGTGGTTTTCACTGTCCGGATTCACGGAAGTCATCTTTGTGAAAAATCAGCCATAAATTTACGCTATACTCCCGTGGGAAATCCGTCAAGCAAAAACTTTCCTAAAATAGCAAATTTTCTTGGGGTGTTCACATCGGCCGTTTTTATTAATTTGCTGCCGTTCATGGGGTTACTGATTTGTCATCGCTATTCCCAAAAGTCCATTAACAGGCACCATCCTCATATAATATGGACAAATCACATTTTCAAATCTGGGACAACACAATTTCCGGTCAGGCGGTTTTTCATCAGCTCAGAGACTCTTTATCAAAAACGACAGTCAGTACCCCAGGGTGATTTATTTTCTTGACACGATATATATGTCCAAGTATTGAGGAAATAGAAAGTATTGTGTTTCTGCCCTTGCGTCCGGGGAAATGGGGAAGGCCGGTCTGGAGATGAAACCTGTCTTTTCCGGCACGAGGCCGGAGAGTAGAAACCGGGGATGTTTATCATGAGGAAAGTTATTCTTCTGTTCCTGCCTTTCCTGCTGGGCGGCGCCACGCTCGCGGCCTACACCGGCGATGTGCATGAAGACATCGTCCGGCAGGCGATCGAATACCTCAACCACATCTATTACTTCGATAATTATTCCACCCTGGCCAACCACGACGCCGTGAACGCCCTCCTGCAAAGCTCCATCGCCGAGGACGAGGAGGACTGGATCTACGGCTACGGCCAGAAGGGCGGCCCTGAGCCCTACATCGAAGGGGTCAGCGAGTTCTCAGTCAAATTCATCAAGGGCCAAAGCACCACAGTATCGCATTTCTGGAACGCGGACATGACAGAGCCGGTCAACAGCTCCGGACACAATCTGATAAAGGGTAAATGGCTCGGAGGCGAGTTTACCATCCACAACATCCCCTCTGCCGAGCGGAAAGCGGAAAGAATGATCTACGGCAACGGGATCCGCCACTTCCGGACGCTCGAATTCCGAACCGGGGGCAAGGACCACAGCTTTATCACGGTCCCCGAACCGAAGGTCCCCTCGCTGTCCATCAATCTGTCCAGTTCCAAAAGCACTTTCAGGCTCTCCATCTACAGCGTGGACGATTACATTGGGGGACACAATGTCCTCATCCTGGGCTGTTATGGGAAACTGGGCAAATATTCCGAATATGAGATCCCCTATTACGTGCACCTGTCCGATCAGGATTGGGCCAGCCTGATGCGGCAAACCGGCAATTGCGAGGAATACAGATATCTGGGCCGGCTGGCGCATCTGCTCTCGGACATGAGCGTTCCCACCCACTCCCACGCCGACAACCACGGAATAATGCCGATCCTGGGCTCGGCCAAATACAAAGAATGCGACAGCTACGAAGGTTGGAACATCCAGCGCACCTTGAAGAATAAGGGAGGCTACCTCTACGGCCGTTACGGGATGAAATGGACTTCCGCCGACGTGGCCAGGATCTACGGCTACAAACTGATCCCCCTGCCAGCCGGAATCACCAGCCGGGACTTCCTCTTCGACCTCTTTTACAGCGTGAACCAGGTCGCCGCGATGTTTCCCAGCAACGACTGCGACGGCGATTTCAACGCCGATCCCGCCCACCCCTTCTCAGAATATCCCTTCGTCCAGGAAATGCAGCAAAGGATCATGGAACAGCATGGCGGCTCCACGGATTTTCAGAAACACCGGGGACAGGACTTGCCCGAGGAAGAGCTGGACAGGATCCAATCCATCTGCATTCCCATGGCGATCAGGGCAGTCGCGACCTTGCTCTACTGGTGGGGTTGCCGTTTCGACTACACCCATGTCGAGCTAAGCCCCTCACCTTAAGGTCGGGCCCCGTTTTCCGCCGTTTGCCTAAAAAGCCTGCCCGAAATTGAGGTAAAAGCCCGTCATCTCCTTGCCCAGGCCGACGTCGAAGCGCAGCAGGAATTTGGAGAGATCCAGTTTGACCAGGAGATCTATGTCCGGCAGTTCCAGACGCAAGCCCACTGTGGGATTTCCCGGCCAATCGTTCAAGCTAACCTGGTTCAGTTCCGACCACACTTTTCCCGTATCCCAGGCCAGAATTCCGCCCAGTTTGCCGTAGATGGGAAAACGCAGTTCGGCATTGGCGACGGCCATCACGTTGCCCAGGTACCTGCCCGCGGCGCTGCCACGCAGGGTTCTTTCGCCGCCCAGGGAAAGCAGCGACTGCAGTTGGAGGTCGGAGTCCCTGCCGTTCCCGGCGATGTGCTGGCCCAGCAGCCTCAGCGCCAGAACGGTTTTGGGATAAAACAGCACCGAGTAGGATTGCGCCCTGAGCGTGTATTTGAGTTTGGCTTCCTGCAGCCGCTCAAAAAAGTCGGCCGGCTTGGAAGAATAAGCGGTCACGGGTTCCACCTCTTCCTGCAACAGGAGGCCCCGGGACGGGTTGTAATAACCGTCCAGCGTGTCGTAACGGAAATTCTCGAACACGCTGGAATACTGTTTTGTGGAGACATCCGCCGGGAAAAATAAACTATCCAGCAGGCCCCCCGGTTCGAAGCCGGACATTTTCACTGACCTGAACCTGAGCCCCAACTGCCCCACGAAATAAGAGCTGAAAGATCTGCTGACGGCGGGAGTGACCTCCCATTCCTCCCGGGTGTAGTATTCCCGGTCCCCAAAGTCGGAACCGCCGCCCAGGCCAAAATAGCCGGTGTCGGCCTTTTTTTTGTAATCGACCTTGAGGTCGAAGGCTCCGCCGTATTTCCGCCGTTGCCTCAGGTCATAGTCCGGCAGCGAAAAATCCAGCTTGAACATCCGGTCGCCTTTGGTGCTGCCGTGCAGGACGAGGTATAAAGACTCGTTCTTTTTCAAAGCGCTGCGCAGGTAGAACTCCAGATTGATGCCCAAGCCGTTGCCCGTGGGATCCGGAACCGGCAGGAACAGCATGCTTGGCTCGCGTTGTTCCAAAGGTCCATAAAGTTTGGGAACCCCTTCCAGGGAACTGCTGACATCCAGGTCAACCTGGACGCCGTAGTGATCGGATGCGTAGAGTCCGTCCACGGGCTGATCCAGGACGATGGTGCTGCGGATGCTGTCCGTACCGGCGAATTTTTCGTTCAGGAAGATGTAATCCAGGCGCCTGGGCAGTTTGGCCGCGATGGCGTTGAATTTATACCAGTTGTCCCGCTTTCGGCCGGCGGCGTCGGTAAAACGCTGCGACCAGAATGTGTTTGTATTGCGCACGGCATCCCAGGTGACCGCCAGAGAATCCGGCGTGATGGGCAATGGCACGAAGCGGCCCCGGGTAACGAAATCCCTGACCACGTCGGACTGGGGTTTTTCGTTAAAATCCGCTCCCACGATAACGGGCGTGCCGGCAGGCAGATTCCGGATGTGTTCCAGCAATTTGGCCATTTCCGATTGCCGGCGGGCGATGCCTTTTTGCCAGCGCCCGTAGAGGTTTTCAAATTCGTAATTCAAGATCTCGCCGCTGTCACGCATATAGATCAGGCTGTCCCGCAAAGCCTGTTCGTCGCGCGGTGCGGCATTGAGATGGGTGCAGATGAGGTAAACCGGTTTGCCCTCGATGCTGATCCTTCCCAATAGAGCGGAGACTGTCTCGTCAAAATGCATGGTCAGCCAGTCGCTGTAAATTCCGGGAGATCCGGAGAGTTTCCAGTCGTCCAGTTTGGTCAGTTCCAGCCCCTTTCTGGCCAGGATGGAATTGCCTTCCTTGAATTTCCAGGGAGCCCCCACGCCCAGTAATTTAATTCCGGCGATGCAGACCTGGTGGATCTGATCCATGTCCAGATCCCTGGCCAGGCGCCGGGTGTAACTGTCCACGGGACTGGTTTCCTGGATGAAAATGACGTCCGGACTGGCCTCTTTCAGCTTGGCGAGCAGGATCTGATAACGCTTTTCGAGTTGGGAGGGGCTTTCCCACATATTGAACGCCAGCCGGCCTTGATAATCCGTCCCGGACCAGACATTGATGTCAATTATCCGGAACGGCCTTGAGTCTCCAGCCGAAAGCAAACTCGCGAGACATAGTAAAAACAAAAAAACTACCAAAGACCTGATGCGTGACATAATTTTCCTCCTCACGGGCTGGCATCAGACAATTAAGCTACATTTCATTGATACAGGTAAAAAAAGTCAAGCTAAAAGTAGGATCATGGGGAAATCAGTAGTTTTATTGTGATTTATGCAAAACACTTTGTCCCGCTGCGTTCTTGACAAAGGTTTTAACGCCGGATCCTGACTACTCGATTATCCCTGAGGCAATCTGTCATCTGCACAGAGACTTTTTACCTGTGTGATGAATATCGGGACCACTGAGGTGGAGTTTTTGTTGACACATCTTCACACTCCCACATCTGTATTACCAAGAAGAGCCGGGAGGAACACATGGCACACAGCGCGGAAGAGATCAGGGCAGTATTGAAAGTTTTTCTGGAAGGGCGGGAAGAGGTGCTGGCCGCCTGGGAGGGAGGCTCCGCCGCGACCGGCTGGCTGGACGAATATTCCGACCTCGATCTGGAGATCGTGACCGGCGGCAGCGACACGGAGCCGGTGTTCAAACTGCTCGAAGAATATTTCGCGGCCCAATACGGCATCGAGCGCAAGTTTCGCATGCCCGAACCGGCCTGGCACGGAATGTCCCAGTGCTTTTACCTGCTCCGGGATTGCCCGGCCTATTTCTATTGCGACATCGCGGTCGTAACCAGGGAAAACCCCCATAAATTCAATGAGCCCGACCGCCATGGCCACTCGGTCGTCTGGTTCGACAAAGCGGGTGTTTTCAAGGCGGAGCCCACGCCGCGGGAAGCGGTAGAACAGTTGGCCCGGCGTGTTTGGGCCAGCGCGACGGAGACGGATTTCCTGAGCCGGATCGAACTGGAAAAGGCGCTGGCGCGCGAGAACTGGATCGCGGCCTACATGAATTACTGGATCTTCCTCAACCGCCAGCTGGTATCGCTTTTAAACATTAAATACCGTCGGGCGAAGGCGGATTTCGGCATCCGTTACAGCGAGCGCGAATATCCTCCCGCGGAGGCGGAAAAACTGGCGGAACTACTGAAAACGACCTGCCTGGATGATATCAGAAAGAACTACGAGAACGCGCTGGCCTGGTATCAGGCGCTGATAGCGGAATTGGAGCCCGGGTTCAGGGACTAGTTATGGCTCTCTTTCAAACCTGGTAGGTAAGGCGAAAAAATGCATATTTTCGATTAGAGCGGGTAAGCCCCCCCCCCGACCACATAAACCCGGTTGGAAATAATAAACAGCCCCGGAGGGGCGGCAGATCATAGCGGTGGGGCGTAAGCCCCCCGTAAGGAGGACAAATATTCCCACCAAGCCCCGGAGGGGCGACAGACGAAATGTCTTTGGTTAGTGTTTTTATATGTCGCCCCTCCGGGGCTTTCTCTTGGTTGATGGGACCACATTTTTTGGAGCATGGGATCCCGGGGGCTTACGCCCCACCGCTATGATCTGCCGCCCCTCCGGGGCTTTCTTATGTGTTGGGCGGGATTACGGGGACGGGGGGCTTACGCCCCGCCGCTATGATCTGTCGCCCCTCCGGGGCTTTTCCTCGTTTATTGGTTTTGGTTCGTATTGGGGGTAACCGCATTCGAGGGGCTTACGCCCCGCCTTAATGATCTATCGTGCCCTCCGGGGCTTACCCACTCGGTTTGATGGAGAGATCTATATATTTTAGTTCGAGAGGATCTTGGCGGTCAGGATTTCACCGGCGGCGCTGATGCGGACGAGGTAGAGCCCGGCGGGCAGGCGCTGTCCGGTGCTGCCGTTGCCGTCCCAACTGAGCTCGGAAGTTCCCCGGTCCAAAGCTTGCGTCCACGAACGCAGTTTCCGACCGCGGGCGTCGAAGACGGAGATCTCCGCGGCGGCGGGATCCTTGCTGGAGATGCAGAAAGTGACGCTGGACGAAAACGGATTGGGATAGACGTTTTCCAGCGCGAGGACCGGGACGGCGGGCGCGGAGTCGTCGGAGGCGGGCGATCCGCCCCAAATGCGGCTGACGAATTCCGGATGGTCCACATAGGGGTTGCGGTTGGTCTGGAATTCGTAGATCCCCTGGTTGCGCGTGATCTCAGTGGCGTCCGGCGGGTCGGCAAAGTGCCATTGGATGAGGTCGGGGATCATGTTCACGTTTTGCTGCGTGAGGG
>Ga0116157_10002013_pt1 | contig 20028 bp, 16 predicted proteins | sample AD_UKC048_MetaG_FD_89882 | JGI IMG/M metagenome (GOLD analysis project Ga0116157, IMG submission 89882) | Active sludge microbial communities of municipal wastewater-treating anaerobic digesters from USA - AD_UKC048_MetaG | ecosystem: Engineered > Bioreactor > Anaerobic > Digestate | place: USA...
CAAACTGGCCGTCGTCGCCGTCGGCGGCAACTCCCTGATCCAGGATGACAAGCGCCAGAGCGTGGCCGACCAGTATCAGGCCGCCTGCAATACGATGGTGCACATCGCCGACATGATCGAAGCCGGGTACAACGTCGTCGTGACGCACGGCAACGGGCCGCAGGTCGGCTTCATCCTGCTGCGCAGCGATCTGTCGATCTCCCAGATCCATCCCGTCCCGCTCGATTCCTGCGTGGCCGACACCCAGGGCGCGATCGGATACAACTTCCAGATGGCGCTGGCGAACGAGTTCAAGAAGCGCGGCATCAAGAAGAACGTCGTGACGGTCGTCACGCAGGTCGTCGTCGACAAGGACGATCCCTCGTTCCTCAAGCCCACGAAGCCGATCGGCAAGTTCTACAGCGAGGCCGAGGCCAAGTCACGCAAGGAGAAAGAAGGCTGGGAGATCATGGAAGACGCGGGCCGCGGCTGGCGGCGTGTCGTCGCGTCGCCTCTTCCCCAGGAAATCGTCGAGGAAGACTCGATCAAGACGCTGGCCGAGCGCGGCTTCGTCGTGGTCGCGGTCGGCGGCGGCGGTGTGCCGGTCGTGCGTGACGAGAAGGGTATGCTCAAGGGCGCCGCGGCGGTCATCGACAAGGACTACGCCTCGGGCCTGCTGGCCAAGAATCTCAAGGCTGACGCCTTCATCATCTCGACGGCCGTCGAGAAGGTGTATCTGAACTATGGCAAGCCCGATCAGAAGGCCCTCGACAAGTGCACGGCGCTCGAACTCGAGAAATACATCGCGGAAGGCCACTTCAAGCCGGGCTCGATGCTTCCCAAGTGCAAGGCGGTCCTGAGCTTCCTGCGCGCGGGCGGCAAGCACGCGATCATCACGAACCCCGAGAACCTCGCCCGCGCCGTCAAAGGCCAGGCCGGAACGCACGTGTACCCGTGATTCATACGCCAGGAACACCACAGAGACACGAAGACACAGAGATATTACATTCGTACATATAATTTTATTCTCTGTGTCTCTGTGCCTCGGTGGTGTTCCAAGGTCCGTCCGACAACAACAGACAGGAGACCAACGTGTCGAAATACGCAAAAAAATTCGAACTCAAGATGCGCAAGGACGTCCTTGCGAACACCGTGAAGCGGTGCCATGAAAAACATATCCTGATCCCGACCTACGCCCAGATGAAGAACCCGAAGCTGATCCCCGAGAAGGTGCAGAAGAAGCTGAAGGGCGTCGGGCTGTGGGACGTGAACCCGATCAACCTGTTCCGCATCAGCTGGCACAACGACGTGAACAGCGGCACGTTCGGCGGCGTGAACTGTTTCGAGCTGCCCTCGAAGATCACCGGCGTGAAGGCCCGCATCGTCGGCCTGATCGGCAAGTATTTCCCGACCGGCGCCCACAAGGTCGGCGCGGCGTTCAGTTGTCTCGTTCCGCGTCTGGTGAGCGGTGAGTTCGACCCCACGACCCAGAAGGCCGTCTGGCCCAGCACCGGCAACTACTGCCGCGGCGGCGCCTACGACTGCGCGCTGCTCGACACGCCCGCGATCGCCATCCTTCCCGAGAACATGAGCAAGGAGCGGTTCGACTGGCTGCGCAAGATCGGCACCAGCGAAGTCATCGCGACCCCCGGCTGCGAATCGAACGTGAAGGAGATCTACGACAAGTGCTGGGAACTGATCAAGACCCGCGGCGACAAGGTCGTCATCTTCAACCAGTTCGCCGAATTCGGCAACTATAACTGGCACTATCATGTCACCGGCGCCGCCGTCGAGGAGGCGTTCAAGGCCATCGCCAAGCCCGGGAACAGGCTGTCGGCCTGGATTTCCGCAACCGGCTCGGCCGGCACGATCGCGGCCGGCGATTACCTGAAGACCCTTTTCCCGCACACGAAGATCATGGCCTCCGAGGCGCTCCAGTGCCCCACCCTGCTCTGGAACGGATTCGGCGATCACCGCATCGAAGGCATCGGCGACAAGCACGTGCCGTGGGTGCACAACGTGCGCAACACCGACGGCGTCGTGGCCGTCGACGACGAGAACTGCATGCGCATCCTGCGCCTGTTCAACGAGCCAGAAGGCCACAAGGCGCTTCGCGACGCCGGCATCTCCGAGGAGATCATCAAGCTGCTGCCGCTGATGGGCATCAGCAGCATCAGCAACATGCTCTCGGCCATCAAGACCGCAAAGTTCTTCGAGATGGACGAGAACGACGTGCTGTTCATGCCGTTCACCGATGCCGCCGAGATGTATGGCTCCCGCTTGACCGAGCTGCAGCAGTCGCACGGGAAATACAGCTCCACCCAGGCGGTCATCGACTGGGAACGCTACCTGCTCGGCGAGAGCATCCAGCACGTGCATGAGCTGGGCTACCACGACCGCAAGAAGCTGCACAACCTCAAGTATTACACCTGGGTCGAGCAGCAGGGGAAGACCTTCGAAGAGATCAACCAGTTGTGGGATCCCGAGTTCTGGGTCGAAGCCGCAGCCCAGGCCCCGCAGTGGGACAAGCTGATCGAAGAGTTCAACGCCCAGACAAAGGTCCTCGACACCCTCTGATTCGTTCTGCTACCATGAAGGCCCCGGTAACCGCCGGGGCCTTCGTTCTTTCGCCCTGAACCCGTTCTGATGTGTTCCGGGCTCGGCGGAGGAACGCGTGGATTCACGAATCATGACATATATCATAGCGATACGTTCATATACATCCCCTGAACATCGGGAGCCGGCGGGTCCGGACGGATCACGATTCGCCCCTACGCGGCCGATGCCGATCCGGCATCGTGTGGGGGCGCGTCACATCGGCATTTCCCGAAGGGTGAGAACGGCATGACGGACGGCCGGGGCTGCAAGCTGCCGTACACCCTCGCGTTCCGCCTTCCGGCCGAGAGCCGGAAGCTGATCGCCATCTGGCACCGGCGGCTGAACGGCATCTGTTCGAAGTTCGACCCGCTCGACGTGGCACATCTGACGGTCAAGTATCTGGGCTACCCGGGCGACGGGATGACGGAGCGGGATGTGCGCAACCTGTTGCCGCGCATCGCCGAGATCGCCCAGCCGTTCCTTCCCATGAAGGTGTTCGTTCGCGGACTCGACCTGTTTTCGTATGAGGCGAGCAAATCCCCGCTGGTGTATCTGAAGGTTCTGCCCAGCCGCGATCTCGCGGCCCTGCACGAGGCGATCCGGAATGGCCTGGGCAAAGCCATCGACGCGTTCCCGCATGCCGACGGCGAGAATTTCAAACCCCACATCACGCTCTCGAAGCAGATTGCCGGAGAGGATCTCGACCGGCTTCTCCAGCTGATCCACCGGTCGCACAAGTCGGCGAAGCGCATGTTCAAGCTGGCGGACCTCGTCGTCTTCACCGCAAACGACGTCTACCAGGTTCTTCCGAATCTTTCGCTTCCGAAAATCGACCGCCGCAGGTATTGACCAGGCCCCGCGGCCAGTTCCGCAAAGGGATGAAATGGGGATCTGGTGAAACCTTTTCCTGTCTGCAGGGTATATTGTGACAGGATGCATAGATTGCCCGCTCCACGGGCGAATATTTGGGAGATGAGTCATGAAAAAGTCTTCTCTGGTGCTGTTCCTCACCCTGGCTCTGGTCTGTCTTGCCCCGGCTTGGGCCCAGTCGGCGCAGGACACCCTCGACGGCCACGAAGTGAATGCCGACGCCACCGCCGTTTTCAACGCGAACTCGGTGTCCGTTGGCGAGTCCGGAACGGCCGAACCGACCGGAATCGGGGCCGCGGAGTCGGATGTGCGCTCGGGCGTCGTCGAGGTGGACCCTTCGCTGAACGTGCGCACGGGCCCGTGGGGAACCATCATCGGCTCGCTGTATGACGGCAACGCCGTTCAGATCATCGGCTCCGATGGCGACTGGTATCAGATCAAATGGGGGGACGGCACCGCGTGGGTGCATTCGGATTATGTCCGGGCCGGCGCCAGCTCCACGCCGGCAGCCACCTCCGGCTCATCCAAGGGCGTCGTGCACGTCGACCCGTCGCTGAACGTGCGCACGGGGCCGTGGGGAAGCATCATCGGCAGCCTGTATGAGGGCGATGAGGTCACGATTCTCGGCCAGGAAGGCGACTGGTACCGGATCAGCTACAACGGCCAGACGGCGTATGTCCACTCGACCTATGTCTCGAAATCCGGCTCCTCGACGTCTCCCGCGACCACGAGCGCTCCGGGTACATCCTCGAAGCAGCAGCCGACGGCCGGCGCGAACGGGAAGATGGTGCTCCCCGTTCCCGAGCAGCTTCAGATGCAGGTGAGCTGCCCTGCCCCCGCCTCGGCCTGCGGCCCGACCTCGCTCGGCATGGCGCTCGCGTATTACGGAAAGGGCAACGCCGGCGCGCTCGCCTCGAACCTCTGGAATATCTGCGGCTCGACGGCTGCCGCCGGAACGAACCACGATGGCCTGCGTCGGGGGGCGGTGCAGTATGGGTTCCCGAACGCCAAATGGAGTTACAGCGTCGGCCTGTCGTGGATTCGTGAGCAGATCAAGGCCGGCAAGCCGGTCATCGCGAACGTGACGAACCATTATGTCTGCATCAAGGGCGTGGATGATTCGGGCAACATCTATTACAATGACCCCTGGGGCGGCGGCGTCGTGAACCATGTGAAGTCCTTCGACGAGTTCTCCGCCTGGTGGAACGGCGGCGGCTGCTGGCATGCCGCGATGGTGCTCGAGTAAGCTTCGGAGATACGTTACCGTGAAAATCATCAGCATTCTGTTGGGCGTTCTTCTTGCGGTTCCGGCGGCATTCGGCGCGGCGGCCACCCACGGGAGCGAGGCAGCCCCGGCCGGGGTGTTCGTTCCGGGCAGGTTTCTCTCGGTTGCCGGCAGTCCCGATGGCTCGGCCTATCTTCTCGCGACGGACCACCGGGTGGTGCGCGTGAAGGCCGATGGCAGCCAGGAGGCGATCGCGCTTCCCCGCATCTCCGAGTCGAAGCAGGGTGACAGGTTCTGCGACCTCTCGGCTGATGGGAAAACGCTTTCGTTCTGCGGCTTTCCCTTCCCGGTTGTCTTCGTTCTTTCCCTGAAAGACACGACGAAGTTCGAGATCGCCCGCCCCTCAGACCAGGAGGCCACGTCGCTGCATCTGCTGAACATCTCCCGCAGCGGGGAAGGCTGGCGGCTGCGCGATGCAGACGGCGTCGTCCTCGAGATGCAGAACGGCAAACCGCTGCGGCGGCTGCCCGCACACGCTGCGCTCGAAGCCGGAGCGCGCGGTTCGGCGATCGTGCTGCCCCCGCCCGGCGCCGGAAAAGGGGCCATCCAGCCCGGTCGCGTGCAGAAAGAGGACGGGAGCCTGATCTGGGTCGCCCCGACCCCGGAAGCCCCCCGGCGTGTGATGTCGGTCGAGTATCTCGGCATCGATCCCGATCAGCGGCTGATCTTCAACGTCATGACCGGCTCGGGCGAACTCGACTCGGTCTGGACCCTGTATGCCGTCCGTGGGGGGAAAACCGTCGCTTCGCGCGTGATTCCCGGCCCGGGCCGCCTGACCCTGCAGCGCCCCTGCCGCCTCGCTCCCGACGGAACGATCCTGCTGGTCCAGGCCGCCGCCGAAGGCAAGGAAGGGGTCATTCTGGAACGGATCCGGCTCTCGAATAAAGATTGATATAATATCGTTTTATTTACACCCCCGTTCACGACGCGCTCGTGGACGGGGGTGCCGTTTTTACGGGGCTTTTCCCGAAGACGACAGTCGTGTCTCGAGCTCGTGGATCCGGTCTGGGAGCGAGAAACACCGGTCGGCCGGAATCTCATCGTCGAGGATCATCAGCCGGATCTCGCCGGTTCCATCCGGACGGCCGTCGACGTGGAGGCGAACCGGCAGATCGAGGACCGAAACCTCTTCGGGCTGGGCCAAATCGGGAATTCCCACGATTTCCCGGCAGGTGTTGCGCAGCCGGCGCCGCTCGTCGGGGCCGGGGGGCTTCGGTTCGATGCCGAGGGTCTTCAGGATCTCCCTCAGATGACCGAGGCTGCGATAGCAGAGACGGGCCTCGTACCGGTCGCGCTCGTTAGAGAGAGGCGAGGTGCCCCCCGGGATCTCGGCAGCAAGGATACGGCGGAACAGCTTCTTTTCCGAGGATGCCGGCAGTTTCACCGCGAAGGAGGCAAAAAACGACTCGGGGGATGTCGCTGTTTTCAGAGCCTGCCGGATTCTCGTCTCATCGTAGGAACGTTCATGGCCAAGCGGGGTTGCCTCGCTCCCCTGATACGTCGCCGCAAGGATCTGCGGGAAAACGGCGTTCAGCTGTTCGATCTCGCGGGGCAGACGAAACAGATGGGCACCTTCGTCAAGGATGAACCGGAATATCGGGAGTTCCTGGGAGGAGTATGCTCGATCAACCCCGTTCTGGAGGGTTTCGAGTTTTTTCCGAACGTTGTTCGACGTAACGAGGCGCGCCAGCTCGGGCCAGAGCTCGATCTTCACAGGAACCATCGCCCCACCGTCCTCTCCACTCTCCCGGCCACATCTGCCCACACCCACACCTCACAGAGGCTTACATAATACCGTCGTGTGTTTCGGAGGTATTCTGCGCAACGGGACTCACGCTTATCGGCCGGATCAGGCTGCCGCCGCTTCCCTTCTCAGGAAAAGAGTTCGATGCCGCGATCGAGAAACCGGAGCTTTTCCCGGAGATCGTCGACGAGGTCGGGATCAGGATCGTCGCGGCTCTCGAGCTCGTCGAGGGTCGCCTTCAGGCGGTCGCGGCTGCGGGTCATGGCCTTGAGGAGCGTGCCGTCGGCGCGGATCTTCACGGGCTTCGCCACCCGTTTCCGGGTAAACGAGACGATCTTGCAGAGCCCGTTCGGATCGGCCGGCGGAACGACCACCAGATCGACCGGCTGGCCCTCGGCCAGTCCCGAGATATCATTCGCAGAAATATACATTTCACGTGAGCCGTCGTCGGGAACGATCGCCGCGACGCCGGATGTGACGCGGTCGACCACACCGACGAGCTTGAGCAGTTTCATCGCCGAACCTCCCTCGCCTGATGCGACAAGCATACCGTGAACGCCCCGGAGTGTCACGATGATATTGACCTCGGGGCACGGCCCCGCTACCATGTCGGCATGAAGCCAGTCGTGGAAGGGTTCCCGTTCGAACACACGCCGATCCGCTCGATTCCCTGCGTCGTTCTCGATCTCGAGACCACGGGATTCGCCCCGCCCGTCGCGAAAGTGACCGAGGTGGCCATGATTTCCCTCACAGGCGACGCCGAAGAAGAGTTCCACACGCTCATCGACCCGGGAGTGCCGATTCCACCCAACATCACCGATCTGACCGGAATCACGGACGCAATGGTTCGCGGCAAACCGACGATGCGGGAAGTTCTTCCGGTCATCGCCAGCCTTCTCCAGGGCAGCCTTTTCGTGGCGCACAACGTGCCGTTCGACTGGTCGTTCATCAGTCACGCCTGGCGCGAGTTTTACCAGGTGCCGCTGCAGATGCCGTCGCTGTGCACGCTTCGCCTGTCGCGCAAGTATCTGGGTCTTTCCTCCAACAAGCTCGGTGTCGTCGCCCAGCACCTCGGCGTGAAGCTGACCGACGCGCACCGCGCCATGGGTGACACCCTCGCGCTGAAAGGCGTGCTGCGCGAACTCTGGACGGTCCTCGAGCGGAAAGGGCTGAAAACGGGCGGGGATCTGCTTCGCGCAGGACTGATCTTCCCCACCACCCCTCCGGCGCGCTGAAAACCGGCACCCGCCCGGCGGCTCCCTGCGTCACTTCGGGCATCCTCCCCGCGTCACTTCTGACGCACGAGGTGTGACCCCGCTGTCCGGTCATCTGCGCCAAATGACGCCTCAGGCGCATTTTAGCAGCTATTTTTCCCGCTGGTACGGATGTTGCGCTTCACCTGCTCGCCCCGCCCCGGAGTTCGCAGCAGGCCCCGCATCCCGCGCCAATCGTTTTGAATTCATTCCGACCTCACATCATTCGCCCCGCGCCAGGGAAGCCAGGCAGACCGCGGACACCGCCGACGGGAGTGACACCGAAGGAGGTCCGGCCATGACACGTCTGATCACCCTGATCACGATCCTGGTCACCATCACACTCCTGGTGCAGCCCGCCGAGGGCATGCATCTGTATGGAAACGCGGGCGAGCTGCCGATGCTCGAGCAGCGGGTGCGCGTGACGATCGACAACCAGGTCGCCGTCACCCGGCTCGAACAGAGCTTTCTCAACCCGGGCGCCACCGCACAGGAGGCGTCCTACCGGTTCCCTCTCGGCGAGAAGGCGTCGGTACAGGAGTTCGGCCTGACCGGCCCGAACGGCGTCCGCAAGGTCGGAGCCATCGAAGAGAAGCAGGAGGCGCAGCAGACCTTCCAGGCCGCCCAGGATGCCGGGTTCATGCCCGCGATCGCGCAGCAGGCGGACCCGAACAGCTTCGAGACGAAGGTCGGCGCCGTTCCCCCGAACGGCCGGGCGAAGATCGACCTCACCTACAGCGAGGTGCTCGACTACTCGAGCGGTATCATCCGATACAATATTCCTATGAATATTTCACAGATCCAGCAGCGCAGTCTCGACCTGGTCTCGGTCGTGATCGACATCCGCGATCAGAAGCGGATCGTCGGGGTGAAGAGCCCGTCGCACCAGATCGCCGCCCGCCGGATCGACGACCACCACTGGCAGGTCACGTTCGAACGGACGAAAGAGCTGCCGGCCGCGGACTTCCAGCTCCAGTTCGAGGTCGAGGCCCAGCGGATGGGATTCAATTTTCTCTCGACGAAGCCCGTTGACGGCGACAAGGGGTATTTCATGATGATGCTCGCCCCGCAGGAAGTCGTCGACGCCGCCGACATCGTCGCCCGCGACATCGTCTTCGTGCTCGACGTGTCGGGCAGCATGAGCGGCTACAAGCTCAGGCAGACGAAGGCCGCCTACAACTTCTTCATCGATCATCTCAACGCCGACGACCGGTTCAACGTGATCTCCTTCTCGACCGACGCGGCCGTCTGGCAGCCGGCCCTCGCCAATGCCGGCCCCGAGAACCGGGCCTCGGCCAAGGCGTTCGTCTCGAGCCTCGAGGCCATGGGCGGCACCAACATCGACATGGCGCTTTCCCGTGCCGTGAGCCTGTTCGACGCGTCGCCCTCGACCAAGGCCATCGTTTTCCTGACGGACGGTGAGCCGACCTCCGGCGAGACCCGGTTCGAGACGATCGCCGCGAACATGAAAAGCCGCAACACAGCCGGGATCCGCACCTTCACTCTCGGTGTCGGCGGCAACGTCTGCACCGGCCTGCTCGACAAACTGGCGCTCGAGAACCGCGGCGAATCGATCTGTATCCATGAGAACGACGCTCTCGAAGCGCAGCTGATGGGCTTCTACGAGAAGATCAGCAAGCCCCTGCTCGTGGACCTCGCGATCGACTGGGGCGGGATCAAGGTTTCGGACCTGTACCCCTCGACCATTCCGAACGTCTACAAGGGTTCCCAGGTCGTTGTCGTCGGCCGGTATGAGGGCAGCGGTGTCGCGAGTCTGACGCTCAAGGGCATGCTGAACGGCTCCCCGCAGCAGTATCCGGTTGTGGCGACATTCGTGAAAAAGAGTGATGAAAATAAATTTGTCGGCCGGGTCTGGGCAAAAACGAAAGCCGACGCCCTCATCCAGGAGATGCGCGCCTACGGTGAAACGCCCGAGAAGAAAGCCGAAGTGATCGGCCTCAGCAAGGCCTGGCAGTTCACGACCTCCTACACCTCGTTCGTCTCGGTCTCGCACGAACAGGTCGCCGCGGTGCAGCCGAATCAGCCCGCGAATGGCTGGAACCAGCCCGCCCCCGTCCAGGCCATGGCTGCCCCGGTCCAGATGCCCGCCGATGCATCCACCGTCTCGATGCCGTCCCAGGCGGGCCAGCCCCGGCCGGTCGTGACGGTCGTGCAGCGGCAGGAGGCCAAGCCGATCGGTTCGTGGGGCATCAGCGGCTTCTTCCCCGCCGCCGTTCTCGTGCCGAATTTCCGCAAGGCCCGCGAGCAGGGCCGTGAAAAAGCCTGTTACGCGAACATGCGCGTGATCCTCGGGGCCGTCGAGATGTACAACATGGACAACCAGCAGCCGCTGCGCATGGTCGATGACCAGGTCATCGGCGCGCTGCAGCAGAGCAACTACCTCAAGGGCGGGATCTCGAAACCCGAAACCCGCTGCGCCTACCTGAGCTCCGGCGATCTGGGCGGGACGGGCGTCGTCTACTGCGCCCTGCACGGAGCGGTCGAGGGCAACGATCCCGCCACCGTCCCGGCGATCCAGTATCAGGATGCCACCCCCTGGGAAACCCGCCTCTGGAACAACGTTCTGAATCCGATCGTCAGTCTCGCGATCAACCTGCCGATTTTCCTGCTCGGCCTCTGGTTCACCTGGAAGATCGTCACCCTTCCGTTCGTGATTCTCCGCGATCTGTTCTTCGGCGTTCCCGCCCCGGAACCGGCCCCCGTGGCCAGTGAAGAGTTGCCGGTGCTGGCAACCGCCCCCGTCGACTCCAGCCCGCTCGTGCGAGGCCAGGAGATCCCGTCCGAACAGGCCGTTACCAGTTCCATGAGTCAGAAGCAGAACTAATATATCAGCCGCAATCGGAGGTTCATATGACACGGAACATCGCTCCCCTGAAAGGCAATGACCCCATCCCGTCGGCTCCGGTTGCGGCGCCCCTTTCCGTGGAAGCACCCGTGCAGCGCGGCGGAGTTTCCGACACCCTGATCTCGCTCGCCGGATTCCTGGTGAACCTCTACCTCGTGTTCACAGTGTATGGAGGTCACATCGAGGATCCCGAGCGCAGCCTCGTGTTCATCGCCTTCACCGTGCTGTTTCTCGCGTCGCTGCACCAGCGCAGCGTGGCCTGGCTGTTCGGCGGCATGGCGGTCTGTTATGCCCCTCTGATCCTGCTCAAAACCGGTCTTTCCCTCGCCGCCCTGGCCTCGCTTCTCGTCGTGACGGCCATGGGAGCGGGGCTGGGGCTGGTTCCCCTCGGGCGGGTTCTCGGGGCGGCCGGCTCCCTCCTGGGCGCGGCATACAGCCGTCGGCACATTCACCGGCGCCTGCTGAAGACGGCAAAGAAAGGATCCGGCAGAGAGCAGATCGGCGAGGCCGAGCTCCAGGAGTTCGTCCGTCTCGAGGCGGATGTGGCGCGGGTCAGAAGTTTCTTCGACGGCTCCGACCCATCTCTCGAGCGTGTTCTCGGAGAGACCGTGCGCCAGATCGAGGAGCTGCAGCGTGATCATGCTCGGCTGCTCCTGCGCGGCGCCCATCTGCAGAACGTTCTCGCGCAGGCAAACCGTTCGCAGCTGGAGAACGAGCTGAAGGAAATCAGCGGCGAGGCCGCCGCTTCCACCGATCTCGTCATCCGTTCCCAGCTCGAGGCCACGGCCGGAATGAAGCGGCAGCGGCTCGAAGAGCTCGACCGGCTCGATATCTGCCATCGGCGGATCGCAGTCCAGCGGCTTCAGATCCTGGAAACGGTCCGGGGCACGTACGACCGCCTCAACGCGCTCACCTACACCGACGTGCAGACGCTCCAGGTCTCGTCCGATGCGATCTACGCCGGACTCGGAACCGTCCGGAGCGAGCTCGCCGCGCTCGAAGAGGGGCTTCGCGAGGCAGAATCGATGCGCGTTCGCTGAACCGGCCGGGACTTCCCGCCTCCTGCGCCCCGGGTTCGTGCTATACTGCCCTTCAGAACACCGGGAACGAGAGGGGGTCTTCGCAGGTGCCTGCGCCATCCGAGGCGGGAAAGCTGCCCTGGCATAGACGTCTGGCCACGCGCGTCATCCTGACGGCGATGCTCGCCGGGCTCGTTCCCATGCTGCTCGTCGGCGGGGCGCTCGCCTGGCGGTTGCACGACGAGCTCGTCGGCCAGGCGATCAGCACGATGAAGACCCGCACGGGTGCGATCCGGAACGGCGTTGAGGCTGTCATCGGCAACTACGAGCGGCAGGTTTCCCTGCTGGCCGCCACGCCCGAGATCCAGCGGTTCGACCGGGACGGCCAGCTCGAGGCGATGTACCGGTTCATGGATCTGAACCCCCTGCTGTTCAGCATCTTCGTCTATGACGCGAGCGGAACGATCACCAACCTCGCCTATCGGAACCGGGATCGGGGCCTGGACGAGTTCTACATCGGTCGCACCCTGGTCGGGGCGAAAAACCCCTCCCTCGTCGCCGCCCAGCAGGCCTTTCTGACAGCCGTCAGAACCGGGAAATCGACGTTCGCCGACCAGATCGTCACCTCCTCCAGCGCCGACTCGATGGTGATGCAGGTGCCCATCTTCGATTTCGAGACGCTGCGGCGGGTCATCGGCGTTCTGAGCTGCGCGATCAATCTCGACAGCCCCGAGCTGATGGACATCTTCAAGAACTACCCCCTCGCCTCGGGCGACGTGCTGCTGCTCTGCGACCGCAACGGCAGCCTCATCACCTCGCGCGGCCACGATCTTCCCGAGGGTCTGACGGGCATCGCAACCGGCACGGTCACGGCATTTTCATCGGAGCCGGTTCCCATCACGCTCGAACTGACGGGCCGGCCGTATCTCGGGGTCGTCACGCCCGTCTCCCGCCTGCAAGGGTATCTGCTCGCGGCGCGGCCCCGGGAGGAAGTGCTCGGCCCCCTGATGCACCTGCTCGAGGATCTGGCGATCCTGCTGAGCCTCGGGCTGCTGCTGGCGGCAGGGTTCGGCGCTCTGCTCGCCCACCCGCTCGCGGGGCATCTGAACCGGCTCTCGGTCGGCATCCGCGAGGTCGGAAACGGCGCCGTGACGCACCGGCTGCCGGTCGAGGGGAACGACGAGCTGGCCGAGACGTGCCGGGCCTTCAACGACATGACCGCCACGCTCGAGAAGCACCGTCTGATGGATGAAATCTGGCGCCGTGAATGGAACGGCCCCGACAGCGGGTCGAAGGCCCCGTGACCCCGGCGGAACCCGCTCCCCAGGCCGCAACGCCAAACCGCGCGCGGCTGTTCTGGCTTCTCGCCGCCTTTTTCCTGATCCAGAAGGGAACCAACAACGTCCTCTATCTGACCTGGCTTGCCGGGCTGCTGAAGAATCTCGGCTCGACGATGCTTCCCTGGGCCTACCTGGCCGGCAACGTCTCGTTCATCGCACTCCAGTATGGTTTCGTGCGCCGCCTGAAAGGCCGCGAAGGGCACTGGATGCTGTCGTTCCTTTCCCTGCCGGTCGTGCTGTTCTCGGTGGCCACCAGCCTCACCACCGGCTTCGCCACCGGAGGCGCCCTGCTCGCGGGCCTCGTCGGGGCGATGCTCGTCGACCTTCTCACCAACCAGTCCTTCTCCGCCATGGCGAACCAGATGCTCAGCCTTCAGGAGGCCAAGCGCCGCCTGCCGGCCATCTACGGGGCCGGAAGTGCCGGATATATATTGAGCGGTATTCTCATGAAAACCATTCTGGACTTCGTCGGGTCCGGGCCCCTGCTCTGGCTGAACACGGCCGTTCTCTGCCTCGGCGCCGTTCTCCTCCAGCAGATAGGCCTGTTCGACACCCCCAAGGAAGGCGTGGCCGGCCCCACGACGAAAACCCCGGGTGCGGCCCAGGCCGTTCCGGAACCGCCGGCATCCTCGTTCCGGCAGCCGCTGGCCGTCCTGCTTCTGGCCTCGTCCGTCCTGATCGTGTTCAACAGGTTTCTGATCGATTACCTGTTCTCGGTTTCCGTGACGACCCATTTTGCGGACGCGGCCGCGATCGCCTCGTTCCTCGGCCTGTTCGGGGCTGCGGCGGACTTCACCGTCATCGCGCTCCAGATAACCGTGATGAACCGCGTGTTCGCAAGCCTGCCGCTCGGCCGCATCCTGCTGCTGACCCCGTTCCTGCTGACGTTTCTCTGCCTGGCCGCCACCGTGCATCCGGCCTTCATCGTGGTCGCCGTGACCCAGTTCGTCGTGCTGCTCAACAGCAAGAACTTCACCGTGCCCGCCACCACCCTGCTGCTCGGCGCCTTCCCCTCATCCACCCGCGGCGGCTACCGGCGCGATATTTCGACCGTCTCCTCGGCGGCGAGCATCACCGCCTCTCTCGTGCTGCTCGCCGCGCGCGACCGCGTGCCCGTGGGGGGGCTGTTCCTGATCGCAGCCGCCTGCTACGGCCTCATGGTCTACGTGCACTCCCGCATCGACGAGGGATACGCGGCAACGCTGCGCGAGACGCTGGCCGGAACCGGCACCGCCCCGGATGACGAGAACCTGCGCTCGATCGGCTTTTTGCCCGAAAACGAGCGCCTGCAGCGGCTCCAGGAGCTGCTCGCCCAAGGGGATCCGGTCATCCGCCTCGAGGCGATCGGGGAAATCGAGCTTCTGCCCGACAGGCCGCTCCGCCTCCTGCTCTTCCCCAGGCTTTCGCTCGAGACGGACAGCCGCTGTTTGACGGCGCTGGCCCGCCTCGCCGTGGAGCGCTTCGGTGCCGACGCCGTCTCCCACATCGCCCGCCTGCTCCAGTCGGCCGGCGACACCCGTCTCCAGGCGGATCTTCTCGAGGCCCTTGGCCGCACCAACGGCGGCCTGCCGGTCGAGGAGCTGGCCGCGATGTATCTCGAACACGACCACCACCGCGTCCGGGGAAGCGCCGTTCTCGCCATGCTGCGCCTCGCGCGCGACGCGGGCGGTATCGAGGCGGGGCTGTCGACCCTGTCGGGAATGGCCCGCTCGCCCCACCCCCTGTTCCGGGCGTCGGCCGCGGCCATCATGGGGGAAACAGCTCTGCCCCTCTTCCTCGAATCGATGGAAGCCCTCACCAACGACCCCGACACGGATGTCGCGTGCATCGCGATCCGCGCTCTGGGCCGGCTTCCGACCTCGGGCGGTCTCGCGGCGCTGAACCGGCTTGCCGCGCATTCCGATCCGATCCGCGCCCGGCACGCCGCCAACCTCGTCGAAAAGGCCTCGAAAGAGCGCCTGGCACGCATCCGGTCGCTCATGGACGGCCTGACGGCTGCAGAGCGTCAGAAGCTGGGCCACACGATCCGCTCGATCGGCGGCTCGGCCGGCCTCGACATCGTCGGCCGCATCCTGAGCTTCGACCACCCCGAAGCACGCGAGGGGCTCGTCCGGCTCCTGGAACAGGCCACCCCCGAAACCGTCGAACTGCTCCGCGCCTGTCTCGTCACCCACGCAGCTCCGTCGGGGAGCCCGTCGACAGCCCCCCTGTGGGAAGCCTGCCGGGTGCCCCGGCTGTCCGAACTTCCCGATTGGGCCTCCGCGATCCCCCTCCTGCGCCAGGTCATCGGCAGCTCCCCGACACCGCCCGGCCAGACACCGGATGACGAGGGCATGCTCGGCCTGCTTCGGCTCATCATCCGCGAGGCCGAGTTCCTGGCCTGTCTCCGGCAGAGCGGCGGCCGAGCGGGCTGGTCTGCCGACGAGCTCGCGACGGGCCTTTCCCGCTGGAGCGACCGTGCCGTGCTCTGCTGCCGCATGGTCCTGCTCGCCGGCCCCCGCCCCGAGACGCTTCTGTCGGCCTTCGACCGGCTGCGCAGCCCCGACGCCTTCACCAGCTCCGTCGCCCAGGAGCTCCTCGAAACCAATCTGCCCCACGAGGTGAGCCGCATGGTTCTGCATATCCGCAACGCGCTCTCCGGGCTGTCCCTGCCGGCCGAATCTTCTCCGGAAGCCGTTCTTCCGGCATCCCCGCTCGTTCCGGCCGAGGAAGCCGCGCTCCTCGCCTATCTGCGACCGCAGGAGAATCTCGCATCATGAACGCTTCCCGCGATCTTTCCCTTGTCCGGCGGGGCCGGGCGGTTGTCTGGGTCACCCTCCTGATCCTGCTCATCGTCGCCGGTGTTCTTGCCTGGCAACCGCGCCACCGGCTCGTGCCGGTCACCCTCCGGATCGATCCGAAGCCACCCGTCGTGTTCGGCGTCATCCCGTTTCTCGGACCGCGCGAGCTCAAGGCCCGGATGGAACCGCTTCTCTCGTATCTTTCCCGCAAACTCCAGCGACCCGTGCGGCTCAACGTTGCCGCCGACTACGAGACCCTCGCCCGCCTGCTGGACGAGAAACGCGCCGAGATCGCCTGGTTCTCCCACGCCTCCCTCCAGCATCTCGGCTACGCCAAACCCTGGAGCGTGATCTGCAGGCCCGTGCAGGGGGGCCGCATCGATTACTTCGGCAAGATCATCGTCCGCGCCGACAGCCCGTTCCAGGCGGTGGCCGATCTGAAGGGCCGGACGTTCGCCTATGTCGAGCGGAATTCGGGATCGGGCTTCTACTTCCCGAACAGGCTGTTTGCATCGTTGAATATATATCCATTGGATTATTTCGGCCGCGTCGTCTTCACCCACAGCCACGACAGCAGCATCGACGGGGTCATCAAGGGGCTGTACGACGGGGCGGCGGTCTACACGATCACCCCCGACCGCAAGAGCGCCAGCATGGCCGAGCAGCTTCGGTATGTCGCCACGACCGGCCCGATCCCGTATGACCCGCTCGTCATCCGGAACGACCTGCCGCCAGCCCTGCTCGCGAGCATCAGCGACGCGCTTCTGACCATGCATCTCGACCCAACGGCCCGGAATGAGCTGGCCTCGCTCACCGAATGGCGCAACATCGACCGGTTCGCCGCCGAAGAGGAGGTCCAGCGGCTGCTCGCCGGCCAGCCGGCCACCGCTTCCGATGCCGTCGCCCCTTCATCACCGCTTCCCATCACCGCAACGGAGACACCGCATGACTGACACCGACACCGCCTATGAACACGTGGCACAGCTTCTCGACCGCTGCGCCGCCGATCGCGCCGCCGGCTCCCACGACACCTGGGGCCAGGCCTGCATCGCGATCGACCACCCCCAGGACCCGAAGAACATCGGAAGCGCGCTGCGGGCCGCCGGCTGTTTCGGCGTCTCGCTCATCGCCATCGCGGGGGCGCATTACCGGAAGGCTTCGACCGATGTGGGCCACCAGTACCGGCGCACCCCCCTGCTCGAGGTCGATGATCTGCGGCTCACCGTGCCCTACCATTTCGTGCCGGTCGCTGTCGAGCTGGTCGAAGACGCCGTCCCCCTGCCCGAATACGAGCATCCGGAACTGGCCTACTACGTGTTCGGCGGCGAGCACATGACCCTTGGCCGCCGCACGCTCTCGTGGTGCCGCGACACGATCTATATTCCGACCCGGGCCAGCCTCAATCTCGCCGCCTGCATCAACGTCGTGCTCTACGACCGGCTCACGAAATGCTCCCGGGGCCAGCAGGCGTGGCTCGCGCCCAAGCCCGGCCGCGGAAAGGATATCCCGCCGTCAGACTGAGCGCCCCCCCCCTCCGGCGGGAACCCTCGGAAAAGGCGTTATCTCCGGGACGGCGCTTCAACCGTCGTATTCCCCGGCCGACACCCGGCGCAACGCGTCAGGGAACAAGCCGTTCATCGCCCGCGGCCAGCAGGAGGGCGATGTGGGCGACGGCGAGATCGTTGGCAGCCTTGATGTCCTGCGCCCGGGCCGCAAACAGGGCCGCCTCGGCGTCAAGAACGCCGCCGTTTCAAGACGCAATCCGAAGTAAGAATGGCCGTCTTCGAATTCATCGAAGGCTGGTGGAATCTCAGAAGACGGCATTCTGGTTTGGACTACTGCTCCCCCGTGGAATACGAAAGGCGGCATACGCAGGCTGCATGATTACGAAAATCCCGAACCGTCCACCAAACCGGGTCCACTTCAAACCCGAAGGCTTTGAGGATAGGTTGTCGGCGAATTACACTCCGGCAGGCTGTTGTCTCCATTGTTGGGGTTCTTGACTCTTATACATCATAGCGACATAATGTATATAGAGGTGGTTTATGAAAAGAACTCAAATTTACCTGGACCCGGCCCAGCATGACTTTCTGGAAAACCTTGCCTTTCTTTGGAGCAAGCGAGACGGGAAGAAGATTTCCCTCTCCGAGGTAATCCGCTCCGCTATTGAGCTTCTGAAAGAGAAGGTCGGCACGAAGCAGGCAGAGAGCGAAACCGAGGCCATCCTGAAAAGCTCCTTCCTTCTCGAGGGCATCAAGAAAGGCAGGGGCCAAAAGGGTTTCCCTTCCCATGATGAAGTATTCGATAAGAAATAAAATACACCACATCCTCCAAGCCGAAGTTCGGTGAAGATGTAAAAACCTATGGAAAAGGCCATGTTCTTCTTCACCGTAAGCAGATGGCCGTGGGGTAATCTGAAACAGGGCCTTGAACGCGAGAGCAAAGCCACACGGTTTCCCCCTGTGTTTTTTTATTCTTTGGAATTTGAAATGATTCGACCAAGTGCCTAAACTGACTTGAGAGGTGATGAACGCATGGTGACCAAAACAATTTACGAAGAAAGAATCCTTCGAGAGATTCAGGGACTTCCCGAATCCGCGCAAAAGAAACTTGAGAAATTGATCCGATTCTTCAAGAAGGAGTTGATTGGTGAGGCAGGTGCTACCGACAAGGATACTCTTGAATTTCTGGAGGTTTGCGGCACCTGGGAAGACGATCGTTCCGTGGAAGAACAGATTCGTGTCATCTATGACAGCCGGCAATCGGTCGAAAACAGGGAAACCCTGAAATGAGTTACCTTCTCGACACCAATATTTGCGTTCGCCTGCTGAATGGTGATGAGGCTCTCAAAAAGAAGGTCAAAGCGGTTGGTGTTGCATCCATTGCGATTACCAACGGTGTTTTGGCCGAGCTTTTTTTCGGTGCCTTCAACTCTCGCCGTGTGGAAGAAAACATCGCCAGAATTGAAAAATTTGCACGGCCGCTGACAATCCTTGCCGACAGCCAAGAGAGTGCCCGCTTCTTCGGTCGTATCAAAGCGGAACTCAGGAAGGTTGGAAAACCCAGCCAGGATTTCGATCTTCTCATCGCCTCCATTGCTTTGAGCATCGGTTGCACACTGGTCACCGGCAACAAAAAGCACTTCGAGTCAATCCCTGGTCTTCGCTTGGAGACGTGGCATCAAGATTAAATCGTTGCCGTTTTCCCTCTCCACAGCCCATTATTGAGTCCTGCAGAATGAAAACCACCCGTTCGCCATGAGCTTGTCGAAGGGCGAGAACCTCTCGTGCTTCGACAGGCTCAGCACGAACGGGAGTATGAAATTGGCTTATGAAATGCAGGAATCAATAAGCCCGTTTCAGGGTTTCTCGAGACAACCTGACATTGTCGAATCGCGCAGAACGCTGTGGCAACTGATGTTTGCGTCATGCGTCAGGGAACAAGCCTTTCGTCGCCCGCGGCCAGCAGGAGGGCGATGTGGGCGGCGGAGAGGTCGTTGGCGGCTTTGATGTCCTGGGCCCGGGCGGCGAACAAGGCGGCCTCGGCGTCCAGAAGGTCGGTGATCGTGCCGCGGCCCTGTTCGTATTTCATGGCCTCGATCCGGTGCGCCTCTTCGGCCGCGGCGAGGCCCGCCTTCGTTCGTTCGAGCCGGCTGCGGGCCGTCTGGAGTGCCGCGAGAGAGCGGTGGATCTGCTCGGTCACGCCTGCCTTCAACTGATCGAGCCGGGATTTCGCCGCCTCGAGACCCGCGCGGGCCTGCTGGCGACGCCCCTGCCGCTGGCCGCCGTCGGCCAACGACCACGACAGATCCACGCCGACGAAGCCGGTCCCGAGATGCCGCGCATCGTCCCGGTCGCCGTACCGGTTCACCCCGGCCACAAGCGCCAACACAGGCTTTCCGGCCCGCCGCTGGGCCCGCTCGGTGCGCTCGGCACGCCGCATCTGGTGGCCCGCGCCCGCAACATCCGGCCGTTCCTGGAATGCCCGCGCCACGAGCGCTTCTGCCGTCTCACCGCCTTCGGATGCCGGCGCGGGAAGATCGTCGCACGCGATGCCGGCGGGCGGAGAGGCCAGGTTCATCAGGGCTCCGAGGTGGGCCAGGCCCGTCGTCCGGGCCTGACGCCAGGTTTCGATCGTCTCCAGCACTTCCTGATGACGGGCTTCCAGCCGCAGACGTTCGACCGGAGCGGCCCGGCCCGCCTTCTGCTGGAGTTCCACCCGTTCGAGCGCCGACCGGATGTCGGCCAGGTTCTTCCCGCCGGCATCGATCAGCGCCTCGGCCGTCCGCACCGAC
>Ga0116157_10002020_pt1 | contig 20013 bp, 8 predicted proteins | sample AD_UKC048_MetaG_FD_89882 | JGI IMG/M metagenome (GOLD analysis project Ga0116157, IMG submission 89882) | Active sludge microbial communities of municipal wastewater-treating anaerobic digesters from USA - AD_UKC048_MetaG | ecosystem: Engineered > Bioreactor > Anaerobic > Digestate | place: USA...
GAAGTCCTGGATTTTTTACCGATACACTTACTATGAACTCAGTACCTTGCTCGAGTTTGGTTGGATCAATTACCTTTCCTTTTACATCATAATAGCTTGTAGTAAGCACCAGATTATTTTCTTCTGACTCTTCTGCTCCGCGTGCTGGTATACCTGTATTGATTACGCGCACAAATAAACTTCCACCACTTTCATTCGTGAAATTGATGGCGCTCTTCTGTATACCCGTTACTGGCAATTGAATTTGTGATAGCGGTAAGTCCGTGCTGGCGTGAACGGTCTTGCCTCCATAGGTATAAGCGAAACTTAAATTGCCCAGTTTTTCCTGCGCTACAAACAAACCTACCGACTTCAAACAGAATGCAACCGTCTGTGTACTCATCCAATAACTGCTGGAACTTAATTGAGATGAGATCTCCTTCAGCACTTCAAAACCTTTTGCTCTTTCATCTAACAAGGTAAGTGTTTCAAGGATGATTGCTTTATCACGCAAGTCGCTTCCGTATGAGTATCCCAACTCCTGGTAGGGTTTAATATTCGTGGTGAGCGTGCTTACAATTTTCTTTCCTGCTTCAGGTTGCCCTGCCCGAACATACGCAGCAGCCAATGTCCATTTTGCAGAAATAGAAATGTCAGGCATCTCACGCAATCTATTCATAGCACTCAGCTCTGCTGCTCCGCTCGCAGCTAATGTGTATAACCGATACGCTTGAATCTGATCGGTATTGTAATATGCATTTTCATTTTTTCTCCACTCCATCGCTTTGTTTTTCTGAAATTTCTTCCAACGCTTCAACATATCTGCAGGAACATAATATCCTTTGCTCTCCGCTTCAATTAAGAAATGGCCTGCATAACTGGTTCCCCAACTATCTGCATCCTGATAACCTGGCCAATATGCAAAACCACCATCGCGTGTAATGAATAGCTTAACGCGTTCGATTGCCATCTGTACATTACGTCTGGTTCTTGATTTTTCAGACTCTGTAAGTTTCTTCACCACATCTAAGTATAATTGAGGGAATGCCGCTGAAGTAGTTTGCTCAATGCATCCGTGAGGATACTCCATTAAATATTGGAGACGATAGCCAAGGTTGATTGGTGGAATGGTCGAGACTTCCAACACCGCATCATTCGTGCCGGCAACTCCGACCGGAACAACACTTCCATTCCAGGTTTTGCCTTTCTCAAGGAAGGTATCCGATACCTGGCTCACAAGAGGGTTCGGATTGCGCACTTCAATTTCAATTTCATCTGTTGATTGAATTGAACCCGATGAAGCAATCACGGTAATTTTACCTATGCCGGTTTCTGATTTTACTGCGAGATCAAAATCAACCGTAAGATCACCCGATGGCGACATGACTACATTGCGTGTCGAACCATTCGGAAGGGTGAGTGGACCTTGAGCCTTGATTTCAATCTTTACATTTTTGATTTTTTTGTCTTGCGTGAATAAGGTAATCGGAAGTTTTAAGGTTTCTTCTGGTCCCAGTACACGCGGCAAAGTTGCCAACACCATCAGCGGTTTGCGAACGGGTGTTGCTTTTTCTGCTTGTCCGTATGCACCTTCATAACCCGCCACAACCATGGTTTTAACCGAACCAATGTATTGCGGCATAATGAATTTAATTTCTTTCGTTCCACCGTCTAAGGTAATCGGGCCAAAGAATTTCACCACTGCTTTAAAACGATTAGCACGTGGGTCTTCTTCCTTCGCTTTCATTTCGTCATCACCACCAATGGCAAGCAAGCGTTCAATACGTGAACCAAATGCACCCATTACATCATCAAACACATCCCATGTTTTTACACCCAATGCTTCTCTTGCATAAAAGTTTTTCCACGGCTCAGGTGTTTTAAATTTCGTGATGTCCAACAATCCTTCATCTACTACCGCCAGGGTAAACGTCATCTTCCGTTTCGATTTCTCTGAAACTTTTATCGTTACTTCTTTTCCGGGTTCTAATTCATCCGGCATCGAAATGATAGGTTCGATATGCGTGGCCGGATCTTCAATACCTATCGGGATCACACCATACATACGAATCGGTAAATCATTGATGGTTTGTGAATGCGGCTGAAGCAAGCTTACGTTCACAAAAATATTAGGCGTCATCTCTGCCGTGGCATCAATTGAAAATTGTGTATCTCCTTTTTGTGTTTCTACCCAGAAAGTATTCAGAACCCTGCTTCCATTCTCTACCGATACTAACGCGCGACCCTGACCACTGCTCGGAATGGTCAGTTTTATTTTCTCGCCAACATTGTATTTTGTCTTATCAGATGAGAAGGTAAGTTTTGTTGCACCTCCCTTATCTTCATTGCGGCTATATCGACTATAATATCCAGGCTGATCAATGTAAACGGTTTTACCTGTGCAATGTCCTGAAACCGGATCGCATACGCGGATGTAATACGTTCCCCAATCGGGAGAAGGAACGGAGAATTTCCAACTTGCTTTTCCATTGGGAGCATTCAATGTTCCGGAAGCCATCTCTTGCGCATTGTTGCCCTGAACATAGTTTGCAATATTGTCCTGCGAGTTATCCCACCACCAATACCTGTTCAAACGATACAAGGTAATTTCTGCTCCATCACGCGCCACTGGATTTCCATCAACATCCAAGAACGCAACATCAATGCGATGTGTCGTGTCGGTGTAGAGCATTCCGCTGTACGCCTCTCCCTTTGGAGTTTTCAAACCAACATACGATTCATAAGGAAAATACGGTAAGCTGAATCGATCGATGCTAAAGTTTCCGCTTTCTTCAAAAACTTTTCCTCGGAACACAGCAGTCATGAAGCCAGGGAAATTTGCTGACGATTCTAATGTCGCATTAAACGATGCTTTACCTTCAGCATCTGTTGAACCATCAAAAGCAGTTTGCGTTTCGGGAGTATAATATCCGGATGGTTCCTCAAAAGTATAATCGTTGTATTTTGGAAAAGCGGTGTTGGCTTTTAAAATGGTAAGATCAAAATTAGCATTCAGATTTTTACCAGGCGCACCGTGAAGCCACTTAACATCCAGATTACCTTTGATCGTATTGCCTGTTATTCTTTCTGTTCCAAAGTCAAGAAGAATTTTTAATCTGTTGGGTTTAACGGTTTCAATTTTTACCTGTTGATTGAAATAGGTTCCGCCTACCTTAATGCGCGCCATCCAGTTTCCGGTAGGTGCATCCGGTGACGTTGACGTTGCAAAAAGGTAGAAGCCATTTTCTGAAACCGATTTAACCTGTCGGTTGGTAACAATACCTTGTGGATTCTGTAATTCAAAAACTACCGGATGTGATGATGGCAATGTTTTATTTCTGTCCTCCAGCATAAAGCTGAGAAACAATGAATCGCCTGGCCGCCACACTCCGCGTTCTCCATAAATAAATCCTTTCAAACCTTTATCGATGTATTCGCCTGAAACATCAAAGCCACTGAGTGATAACGATTCTCCATCTGTTAAACGCATGTAACCACGCTGTGCTCCATTCTTCGCGATCACTGCAAAAGGAGTTTCCTTCGAATTAAAAATGGCTTTGCCATCCGAACCCGTTGCAACAGTTCCCAGAAGTTGTTGTTGGAAATCGTAGAACTCCAATGAAATATTAGCAAGTGGTTGCGTTGTTTTTAAATCTGTAACAATCACCATCGTGTTGTCATCATAACCACGCTTGGCAGTAATTCCAAAATCGGAGGCTAATACATTTTTCTTAATGGTACGTGATGAAGAACTGTAGTATGATGAGTTACATGGATTATCGCGCTGATCCCAATCGTAATCATCCTCATAATATTCATACTCTTCATCATAATACTCACCACCTTCATATCCCTGATTGGTGAAACCCTCCTCCTCTTCTACTTCAACCTGATTCTCAGCATCATCGTCTTCACAGATGAAGGCTGAATATGGTCTCTTAAACCCTAAGGTAATTTGATAAATAGCACCTGGCTCGGTGTTGATTAATGTTGAAAGATCAAGGGTATAGCGATTCCATTTTCCAAGATCGGTTATACCGGTGTTGTCTAACTGTACTTTTTTCTTCAGTACAACTCTACCTACACGATTCAGATCATAATTACCTTTAATATTATTGACTTGCAGAAACTGCAGAATGTTGTTTTCAAAAATCTTAGTGATGGTTAAGTCAACAGCTTTAAGATTCACTGCTTCGAAAGGTAGAATCAATCCATCCGTACTTGGCAAAATATTTCCCTTACCTACAAACCGAACCAAGGGCTTCAGTTGCTCGAAGGTTACTTCGGCAACTGAGAATGCTTTCATCTTGTAATCATTAATATTCCGAACGCCCATTTCAATGCGCAAGGTTTTTACGCCAGCCTGACGAACGGGAGGATACACCCAGATCTCATTGTCGTGAATTTCAAAATCAAGGGTAAGACTGCGATCTTCTTCAATGGTGATCAGCCCGCGCAATTCTTGTTTCTCTTTTAAGGGATCAGAAAACTGAAGTACAACATATTGATTTGGGTTTTGAACTACCTTAGCGTTCACCACTTTGAAATCGCCCAACGCTGGAATTTCAATTTCTTCTTCGCTTGATGTTTTTACTCCGAGACTTGTTCCATCAACCGACAAATTGACTTTGCTTGGTTCATCTTTCCGAGCCACATCTTCTACTACAAAATTATGTTGCTTACCTTCCGCAGTGTGAGTCCATGTTACCTTTAACTCCTTGCCCTCCTGCTTTGCCTTCACCATACCTTCAACCGCGCCATCTTCAGCAAAATCTGCTGTGTTCAAAATTCCTTCAACACGCTGACGTTTCAGTTCTGTCTTTATATAGGGTTTTACATTCTCAATGGAGACCTCATAATTCTGTGGCATTACCTGAAAACTATATTTAAACTCCGAAAGCGCTTTGCTTACCGTTATCAGTTTACCAAGCATAAAACCCACTTCATAAACCTGTCCCGATGGCAGGCGGGATTCCGGCCTAAACTCCACGGTGTTTTTATTAAGCCATACTGTTTTACCTTTCACCGAGGGACTAAAATCAAAAAGCTTCACAGAAGTTTCCTGGCCAACGGAAGCAGAGTCCACCGCATCTTTTGTGAGAATGATCCGAAAGGCAGAGTTGGATGAAACAACACCTGCTGTATAAGAGGTAATGTATTCGCCAAAGGCAGGATCCATATAACTTGATGTTTCTTTTTTGTCGGCACCTTTAGTGAAGTAGAAAATACCGAAGCCAATAATACCAACGGCCACCACAGCGATGGCGATTTTTTTCCAGGGAACGTTTTGCATAGTTGTAAGTTGTAGGATAAAGAGTATCCAATTTAGTAAACAAAGATAGACGAACAACGAATTAAGGATTGATCATGTATTTATTTAGAGGGGATTTTTTCGAAAATATTTATTGGACATATCTGGCTCCAAAGGACCATTCCTTCTATAGTAGTTTAAACATGTTAGGTTGGTTAACGCGGCAAGAGCTTCGGCTAGCTTTGAAGGTAATTTGAATGCTACACAAATAGGTGACTCCTCCAGAGTTAGGTTGTAGGGCTGTTGTTTTCTATAAAGAGGTTGCTCCTCTGGAGCAGGACTTTTGTGAAATTTATAAGGTGAGATCATCATGATTACCATTTTGATTTCAATGACAATGGATCAGACAATTCTCTCTATATATAAGCAGCTCCGCAGGAGCATCGTGTCTATGGCAATTAAACATGGTAAGTTTGTTAGCTCCAGAGGAGCTTCCTGAAATTTCTGCAGACTTTTTGAATGTTATGCAAGAAGGTTGCTCCGCTGGAGCACTACATGGTGCATAACTATTGCTCAGCCTTCCCTCTTCTCTCCATCACTTCTCTCCACGTAGTTAGAATAATACCTTCATCCCGAAGAAACTTCTTGAAGGCCGGGTCTTGCATGGCCAGCAAGTCTCCTTTTCGAATGATTCCAGAATTGGTTATGTGTTGAAAAACTTCTGTCGGAGCCGTGCAATGCATAATGACCATGGTTAAACCTGGCTTCAGTTCGCCAATGGTTTTAATGTATTGAGATGTAGAAAACTTTTGCAGAGCGGCATCACTGATGTTTTTATCGGTTGGGTATTTCCATTCATAACTAGCATTGTGAAGATCGTCCAGCACGGGTAGGCCCGCACTCCAGATCATTTGTCCGGCTTGAGTTAACTGATTTAAAAATTCGGCAGAGGCCATCATCTGTTTTCCGATCATCGTGTTATGACCACCCGGAAACATGACCGGTATTTTATTTTCGATGCCTACTTTAATGTAGCGTTGTAAAAACTCAGGAGTGGCAAACAAGGTACCCATGTGCGAATCCATGTGTGTGGGTTCAAAGCCCATGGTGCGAGCCCGTTCAAGCTGAGAGCGAATCTCCATTTCAACTTCATCAGACTTGGCATTTTTTACTACTTCTTCCACGGATGGCCAAAATGCTCCTTCATTATCCACAAGACCTGGCGTTGCTTTCTTTCCCGACAAAGGTGCCCAACGATAATCAGTCCACTCCGAAGTTAAAGTAAGATGGAGGCCTGCATCAACTTTTGGATGTTGCTTAAGGTAATGAACGAATCCAGGAACCCACGGACAGGGCATCATCACACTCACTGAGTTGGCCACACCTTTTTCCATCGCCTGAATTACTCCCTCGTTCGAATCCAGTGACATACCACCATCATCAACATGAAGAATCAATACCTTAGCTCCTTTCGGGAATCCTAATTTTTCGGCATAGGTTTGTTGGGCATTTGAGGTGTTGAGTACAAAAAGTAAAAACACGCAGGCAAGCAAAGTTTTGATGATGCTCATGGTAAGGTTGAATTATAAAGAATAAAGTTAGACTATTTTCGAATTGAACTAATGCATGCAAGTTTGCTCAACTCAGAATTTAAAATATATTTGCCAACCCAATTGGGGGATTAGCTCAGCTGGCTAGAGCGCTTCCATGGCATGGAAGAGGTCATCGGTTCGACTCCGATATTCTCCACAAAGTCCGCATCTACTGCGGACTTTTTTGTTATGAGCTATTTGGTTTAGAGTCGATACTCTGACTCACTCGATAAGTATGATTTAGGCTAATCAGAATCTGTTGGAAGAAAATTAATTTACTACTCAGGCAAATAAAAAAAAGCATCCCTTTCAGGATACTTTTTCTAATTAACCTCAAACTAAAACTTACTGAATGATATAGGTACTTATTGAATGTGGTAAACTTGTTGAAGGGGCGGCCATGCCATCCATCCATAGTTTAAAATCTAATTTCTCATCACTAAGATTAAGTACTACCACCACAATCTTTCCATCAGAATTAACAAACGCTGTACTTTGTAATTTATCACGATTCGATGCACTTCCTATTCGCTTTGCTCCCGGCCTGATAAACTTCGAGAAGTGACCCAAGTAGTAATATGCATTTGTATAAATTAAACTTCCGGATTTACCATCGGTATGAACAGGTGCAAAACAAAAGTTGCCAACATGATTGGGTCCGCCCGTTTCATCCAACAAAATATTCCAATCCGTCCAGGCCGCTGTGCCACTATTAAAATCATTCACCATAGAAAGACCATACCTTTCTCCGAGTGACCAATCATTTACCTTCGGCAGACTGAATTGTTCTTTGCAGCCTTCCGTAAAAATTAAACTCTTGCCGGGGAAAGTTTCAGCCACGCGCCTTACATTTTCAAATTGCATTCCACTGCCTGTCCAGGTTTCATACCAGTGAAAACCAATCCCCCAAATATATTTGGCAGCTTCTGTATCACTCAGGATCACGCTCGCACGTTGAAAAATCAAATCACGATTGTGATCCCACGCAATTAATTTTTTATCCGCCATTCCATTCTTTGTTAACGTTGGACCCAGATACTCTTTTATAAGATCTCTTTCTTCTTCAGCAGTATAAATACATGACTCCCATCTCTGCTTTGCCATCGGTTCGTTTTGCACGGTAAGTCCCCAAATCGGAATTCCTCTTTTCTCGTATTCCTGAATAAACTTAATATAAAAGTTTGCCCACGACTGACGAAACTGTGGAAGCAACTTACCTCCCTGAAGAACTGAATTATTATCTTTCATAAATGCCGGTGGGCTCCACGGACTAACATACATGGTAAGTTTTCCACCTGCAGCAGCAATGGCTTGTTTGATAAAAGGTATGCGATACTTCTCATCGTGTGATACATCAAAAGTTTTCAACGCTTCATCCTTGTCGCTCACATAACTATAACTTCCACTAGAGAAGTCACAACTCTGAATATTGGTTCGGGCAATTGAATAACCGATACCTTTCTCAGCATCGTAATACGCTGTCAACAATTCTTGTTGTTTATCTTTTGAAAGTTTGGCAAATGTTTCGGCAGAGGCATCGGTCAATGATCCTCCAATACCTACTATAGATTGAAATGTTTTGGCGGGATTAATAAAAACACAAACCTCCGTTTCGAAAGGCTGCTTCATTGGTTTGAAGGTAAGTGTACTTTGCGGTGATAAACGCAAATCAGTTTTGTCAGCAGTTGTGTAAACTTTTACTGATTTTTCTGATGGCACCGCTCGATTATTTTTATTGTCAGTAGGATGTTGAGGTTGTGCATACGCAGAATGCAACATTCCACTAAACAGCAATGCAAAATATAATTTCTTCATGTTACTAATGTAGTTCGACTTCGGTTGTTTTGAAAGCTGTCGGTAAAAATTACCGACAGCTTGTTAACATATTATTACACTTACTTCGTGCCTCGCAATTCTACATTATCAATTGAAATACCGGTAGTACCCAAGTCAGCCCCGCCACCACGAATGAATAAATAGGCTGTACCACTTTCTTCAAAAGTAAATACACCGCCATTTGTACCATCACATGAAATCACCGAGAGTTTTCCATTAAAAGGAGTCTTGGCACATCCAGCCCAGGTATTCAGCGCCAGGCGTTTTCCACCATCATTATAATCTGATCCAGGAACAGGAACAGCCATGCCTACATATACTTCAAACCAGGTATCAGTAGCACCACTTCCGGAAACAAGCATATCCACTTTATATTTCTTTCCACCTTCTACTTGAACGGTTTGATAAATTCCGGATTGCCCCCAACCACCGCCAGTGAAAACCATTTTTCCACCAGCAATGGAAGAACTAACACCGGCTGAATAGGTTACAAATTCCCAGTTGCTGTCGTCACCTTCATCCATTTTTCCGCCCACCACGAGGTTCCCTGCATTTGGATCTGAAGTAAGTACTGTAACATCCTGAGATGTTGAATTCATCATTCCGCCTTTACCAATTGCTGTTAAAGTGATGGTATATTCTCCGGCATCGGGGAAAAACACAGTATCTATTGTGTTTCCAAAAGCAGCACCAAAACCGAAATCCCATTTTACACCTAAGACATTTTCGGTTTCAGCCTCTAACAGGTACTTATTGATTTCACCATCAATTGGTGTTACCGTAAAGGACGCGTTCACATTGGGATCACTTAATCCATTGCCGTCTCCAAACTCATCGGGCTGACAGCTAATTAATGCTATGGTAGTACATACACTGAAAAACCACGAGCAAACTTTTATTGTATTCAATTTCATATTGCAGTGTTGTTAAATTATAATGAGCCTCCCCATTCTACACTTTGCAGAATCTTTGTGTTTTCCATTTCCAATAATGGTATTGGCAAAATTTCATGCTTACCGGCTACAAAACCTCTGGATCCTAAAGCTGCTGCTGCCTTATCTGTGCGAACAAGATCGAACCAACGGTGTCCCTCCCCGGCAAGCTCTAATCTTCTTTCATTAAAAATATTTTCAAATGTTGCAGGTATTGATGCCAGACCTACGCGATCACGAACTGCATCTAATAAGGCCTGTGCACGAACAGCGCTACCTCCACCACGAACCAATGCTTCGGCTTCCATAAGGTAAGTGTCCGCTAGTCTGATCTCGTAGATATTTTGAGGATAGTTCAAGTCCGCATCACCTGCGCCTGTCCATCGGTCTTCTACTTTTGCAGCAAATTTTTCAAGGAAATATCCAGTGTCCATAAAGCCAGGTGTATATTCCACTTTACCTTCTGCGGCAAGTCCTCCGATATCTGCAATGGTGGCAGGAAAGCGAGGATCACCTTGCATTGCTGTTGCCAGACTTGGTGTGATCGGAAAGAAACTCCAACCTGAAACATAATTCGGCACAGTACCTTCGTTTCCGGATACAACTTTGAATCCACGAGGACCAGACATTACATTTAAAATATTACCTTCTGTACAAGCAGAACATCCCCAATTTCCTGCAGACGTATTGGTAAAGGATATTTCAAAAATTGATTCACTGTTGAACTCGTTATTTGTTTTAAACAAATCGCTATAGGTGCTCACCAAATTATAACCATAAATAGCAGATGGCTGACCCGGTGTTGTGCCATTTACTATAGCGAGTTCTGAAGCGGCCTCCGCAAATTTTTCGCGATACAAATAAACTTTACCCAACAATGCATGCGCCATACCAGTAGTGGCTCTCGCCCTTTCAACTCCTGCTACAGTATTCGGAAGATCAGCAATACACTCTTCTAGCTCTTGCTCGATGAAAGCATATACATCATCAGGACTAGCCTGTGTTACATTATACATTTCACCCGCTGAAACAGGGGAAGAAAGCAATGGAATATTTTTGAATAACCTTACCAGATCAAAATAAAAGTAAGCACGCAAAAATCTTGATTCTGCTACAAACCTTGCTTTCTGATCTTCATCCATTGGTACACCAGGAAGCTTCGATAGAAGTACGTTCGCGCGAAAAACTCCTGAATATCCTTTGCTCCACAAATCGCTTTGAGGACCAACGGATGGATCCAAAGTATAATCAGACCATACTTGAAAAACAGTCATATCGGTTGGGCCACCTCCCCCTGCAAAATGATCATCGGATGCAGAATTAACAGCACCCAATTTCGTTACCAGACCACCAGACATAAAACCTACCACATCATAAACGGCTACAAGACCTTTGTATGCCTCTTCCTCATTTTGATAATAGTTCGCCTCCAGATCTGACCCTCTTGGTTCCACTTCCAGAAAATCTTTTCCGCAAGCACTAACCAGCAGCACTCCAATAAATGCTAATGTGTATTTTTTAAATATTGTTTTCATATTTTTTGTTGCGTTTAAAATTAAAAACCAACATTAAGACCAATGATAAAAGAGCGTGCCTGAGGATAGATACCGCGATCGATACTCATTACGCCACCACCAATTTCAGGATCATATCCTGTGTATTTTGTGAAGGTCAAGAGGTTTTCGCTCATCACGTAAACACGTGCCTTTTGCAATCCTACCTTAGAGATTAACGACTTTGAAAGAGTATAGCCAAGCTGAACTGTTTTCATTCTGAAGTAATCACCATCTTCTAAATAGAATGAAGAAGGGTTTGTGAAATTGTTATTTGGATCACCACTAATTAGTCTTGGATAATCATTCGATGTGCCTGGACCTGTCCAACGCCCCATCGCTTCGGTTTGCCAGTTTGCATTGAGTACATCCAATCTTCTCAGACCCTGAAAAATTTTATTCCCGGCAACACCCTGACCAAAAACTAAAATGTCAAATCCTTTATACGCAGCGGTAAGTGTAATACCGAATGCCCAACTTGGCGTTGGATTACCTAAGAATTTGCGATCGGCTTCCGTGATTTCACCATCATCATTTAAATCAGCCCACATAAAATCTCCCGGCATTGCATCGGGTTGAATAACGGCACCTTCGCTGTTTCTATGATTCAAAACATCTTCTGTTGTTTGAAAAACACCTAACCTTTCAAATCCATAAAATGAATTAATGGGTTGTCCAACTGCAGTCCGTGTTATTGGATAACTGCTGGCCTGAAACGTTTGACCTCCTGAAATAAAATCAACACCATTACCAAGATTGGTCACCTTGTTTTGCATGTAAGACACATTTCCATTCGCTGAGATCTGAACTTCTCCAATTTGCTTTCGGTAACCAAGCTCTAATTCAACACCCGTGTTTTGCATGTCTGCAACATTGGCAGCAGGATTTGAAATCGCACCAACATAACCAGGTATCCGTGGGTTCTGTAAAATATCAGTTGTTACTTTCTTGTACCAATCGAAGGTGATGGTAATATCATTCTTTACCGTAGCTTCAAATCCAATATTCGTTTGCGTGGTTTGCTCCCACTTCAAGTCAGGATTCGATGGTGCATTCGGACTATAACCAACTGCATAATCTCCGGTATTCCCTATGGTATAGTTTCGGCCGCTACCAATTGTTGCCAGATATGCAAAGTCTCCAATGTTATCATTACCCACTACACCATAACCACCTCTTACTTTTAAGAAATCAACTACATTGTTCGAGAACCAGAATTTCTCCCGTGACACAACCCATCCCACTGAGAAAGAAGGAAAATAACCGTATTTGTTATTTGATCCAAAGCGAGAAGAACCATCTCTGCGAACAATGGCCGTTAACAGATATTTTTCATCATAGTTATAATTCAATCTGGCAAACAAGGATGTAACCGTATGAAGATTCCCTTCATATCCACTTGAGTTTCGATCAGAAGTTGGAACGTTGTAGTTCAGAGAGGCATCGTCAAAATTATCAACCGGAACATTGTAATACGTTACGCTGGTTCCGCGTGAATTGTTATCCTGATAAGCACCTTGTCCGAGCAATAGATTAAAAGTGTGTACATCAATCATTTTTGAATACGAAACTGTATTCTCCACATTCCAATTCACAACCTGATTGGTTGATCGATTAAAGGATGTTTGCTGTGAACGTGATGAGGCATTTAAATAAGAAATTGGCGTAAAGCTTTCTCCTCCCCAAAAGGCAAGTTTACCACCCATGGTTGAACGAAATTTCAATCCTTTGATCGGCTCTGCTTCTAAGAAAACATTTCCTACAAAATCATTTGCCCAACCGTAATTACCTAATCGGGTTTGAATATACGCCAATGGGTTTGTTAACTCCTGACCAACATGACTTGATATACCATACGGATTTCCATTTGCATCGCGAACGGCTCCTGGAATAGTATATGGAGATGCATTGGCTTTAGCAGGATCTGTTTCAACCAGCGGTGTGGTAGGATCAAGGTTAATGGCCGAACTAAGGGGTCCACCAAATTCACTATTCGTATTTCCTAATCCAACACTTTTGGTATATGCATAACCCAGATTCTGTCCGAAGGTTAGCCACTTCGTAACTTTATGTGTCGAGTTTAAGCGAACATTTATCCGCTTATAGTTTGAAATATCAGTAGCGACAATTCCTTCCTGGTTGACATAACCAAACGATGTATAGAAGGTTGATCTTGCACTCCCTCCACTTATGCTTAGTTCATGATTCTGGCGCTGGGCATTAGAATTAAAAATAGCCTTTTGCCAGTCTGTACCTTTTCCGAGTGACGCTGGATCAGTGAAGACTATTCCATTACCATTCGCAACAGATGATTCATTTCGTAATGTAGCATACTGTGTCGCATCCAGTAAATCAAGCTTGCGTGCAGGAGCTGAGGTTCCAAAAAAACCGTTATAGTTTACCTGAATACTTCCCTCTTTTCCTCGCTTTGTAGTTACTAATATTACACCTGCCGCAGCACGCGCACCATAGATTGCCTGCGATGCAGCATCTTTTAATACTTCGATTGATTCAATATCAGATTGGTTAATGTAACCGATACCTCCATTGTCTACTACAACGCCATCCACTACCCACAAAGGATCATTGTTTCCAAACGTAGTGATACCACGAACACGGACGGTGGATGAAGAACCCGGCTGACCAGAGCTGGCCGCAATGGTAACACCCGAAACTCTTCCTTGCAAAGATTGTTCGATGCGGTTAATGGGCATCGTGGCAAGATCAGAAGCTTTGAGACTGGAGATGGCTCCTGTTACAACACTTTTCTTTTCAGTACCATAACCTACTACCACCACTTCGTCCAAAGTTGAAACGTCTGCAACCAAACTGACATCAATAACAGACTTGTCGCCAACCATCACATCATTCATGACGTACCCAACAAATGAGAATACCAGAACAGCTTCAGGTGAAGATACCTGAAGAGAATATTTTCCGTCTGCATCTGTAATCGTTCCTGTTGATGTGCCCTTTAATACTACGTTTACTCCCGGAAGTCCTTCCCCGGTTGCCCCGTCTTTAACTGTACCACTCACACTTTGCTGGGCTTGCGAATAACCCCATACCAATGTGAAGCACAGTATAAGGGAGTATTTCAAATACTTCCCTGACTGTAAAAATTCTCTCATACACTTTACTTTAAGGTTGGATAAAACTTTTCCCGTAAACGATTTTTATAGTCATCATTCAGAAATCGTTTTCGGTTAAGTCAAAAGTATCAGGAGGGACTGCTGGAGCGAAAAAAATGACTACGGTTCTATTACTGCAATCAAAAAATAGCGTTCGTCAACACTACGTCAGCAACAAAAAAAATACTGACTATCAGAAAGTTGAGTCAATGTCGGAGTAAAATAATTATTGAGCTGTTACAATTTAAAAAAGATCTTGTAAATAGATTACGCCTATCTGCTACATGAACAGAACAGAGTCGGCAAGATTAACTAAAGTGTCGAGCGCCATTTTCTTTCTAACCCTGTTGCGCAAATCTGCACACACGAACCGACAAACTTAAATTGATCTAAAAAAATGATCAGGATACTTCCTCTTCGTCATCGGCATGTGTTTTATCTCCAGCAGAATGGAGTTTATCCAAAAAGGCAGTCATGTCTTGTTCCTGACTCATGCCTAATCGCTTGCGTAGCCGATAACGCGCTGTCTCCACTCCGCGCACAGAAATATTAAGGATTGAAGCAATTTCTTTATTAGTAAGGTTCATTCGGACAAACGCACAAAGTTGAAGTTCCTTCGAAGTAAGATCAGGAAAAGTCGATTTTAACTGAGAGAAAAATTCATGATGGACCCGTTCGAAATTTGCTTCGAAAACTTTAATGTGTTCTTCGTTTTGAAGGTTAGCGGTAATCTTTTTAATAATGTCGCGCACCATTTGCCTTGGACTATCCTGACGAAGCGTTTCTTTTAAAACTTTTAAATCCTCATGCATGTCAGATAGCAACTCGCGCTTTTTCACCAGCAACATCGTGTAGTTCGCTAACTCTTTACTCTTATGAATAACATCTTCCTCGAGCTGCTCTTTATCCTTTGTGATTTGCTCCTTCTCTTGTTTGAGCTTGATTTGTTCAAGTTCTAATTCCAATACCTGACGTTTTTTAAATTCTTCATCACGCGTCTTTTCGGTTTCCTTTAGAATTTTACGTTTCACTAAATTGATGATGGTAACCAGAAGCACGCAGGCTGATAGTATATACAATGCATATGCAATGCGCGTTTGATACCATGCCGGAAGAATTTCAAAATAATAAAGTGCCTCAGCAGCATGCTCTCCTAACAAACTTCTTGCTTTCACATGAAAAACATACTGACCCGGTCTTAAATAACTAAATTCCTTGAATGGATTTTCCTGCCATGCCGACCATTGCGATTCTATGTTCTCTAATTTGTAACTATACTCAACATTCATTCTATCCTGAAAATCAGGAGATGCAAAATCAAAATGAATGTTTACAACTCCATTCACCAATTGAAATGGTGATGAAGAAGTGGTTTTCAAAGTACCACTAATGGCTCCTTCCTTTTGAACAGCTCTTACATTTTCAATTTGAGTTTGAGCAGAGTCAGACGGAGAGAACTTGAGATTAAAAGCATAAAGGCCGGTGTTCGTACCTAATAATACCTGAGAATCACCAATGGGAACAATGCATTCCATTCCCTGATTGAATGATCCCTTCAGACTTAAAAACAAATCTTTGTGCAAAATCGGGTTTGGAGATTCTGTATTAAAATATCCCGCTTCATCCCCGTGAACAAACCATGTAAGGGTATCACGCTGATACAGTTTTCGAACATTCAACTCCTTGCCAAAAAGTTTCGTAAGCGACTCCTGAAGTTGAAACTGATTTGTTTTCTCATTAAAGGTAAAGAGACCATGATTGGTTGTGAAAATAATTTCATCCTTCCAACTGAATACATTATTGCTGAATGCTGATGGCAATCCATTTTGATCTTTAAAATGTTCAAGACTAATGGCACGCGTCAACTTTTCATTTACCTTGATCCGAAACACTCCTTTATATCCATGACAAATCCAAAATACTCCCGGCTCATCGCTTTGAATGATATCCCGGCTTGATTCGTTAAAACCTTCCAACTTATTCTGTAATTCAAAACCCTTTACGGGATCAAATCGAAGAACATAAATAGCATCATACGTACAGGCGAAAAAATAACCGGGCTTATCTTTAATCGGAATTACCTTCCATACTCCAATGATGTCGGGGATTTTTTTTATACCTGTATCTGAAATCAGAAACAAACCACGATCATGACTGCAAATAATTTGTCCATTAAAGTACTGAAGTGTCCAGGCCTGCCCCTCAAGCCCTTCAATTTTTTTAAAACCTGACCTCGACTTGCGGGATGTTGAAATCTCTGAAACAAATACACCTTGATTTGTAGCGAGGTAAATTTTATTCTTCACCATAACAACATCGAAAATGGCGGCATTCTCAAATACGATTGACATCGGTGAAGATATGTCGATGCAATCAATACCATTGTTCAGTAACGCCCAGATGTTTCCATCCTTGCTTTGAAAAAGGTTAAGCACTGTTTTATCCTGAAGACTTTGAAAAGCCTCATCCGCAATAATCTGCTCACCGAACGCATCGAGTAAAATTACCTTTGTGCTGAGCGTACCAAAATAGTACTTACCTCCTGACGACTTGATGCCGCAAATAATCAGGTTACTCGAATTTTGTGGAATTAGTCTCTTTAGAAAAGTAGCATTGTGTTTTTCTCCATCCAACGCGTAAGCACTACCTTGTTTCGTTATCAACAATAGTCCCTGATCCTTAAAATCAGGTAACAGCGAAGCAATTTCTTCACCGTGAAATTCAGCTTGCTTAACTACTTCCGTAAACTCCATTGACCTCAGATCCAACTTCTTAATCCCTTCATCATCCATCACGTAAAGTTGATTATTCACAACAGCACTGCTTCTGTAGAATGTTGTTGTGGGAATTGTTACAGCCTTGTTGTTAGTGATAGCGATCAACATTCTTGAACTCCGGAATACCATGTACCCTTGCACTTCGTGGATCTGCCAAATGTTTTCAAGGTTCCGATCTTCAGGCCGAAGAAGATTCAACAAAGATTTATAGTAATATTTGCCTTGATCGTTCCGCTTAATAACACCAAGTTCATTAAAACCACCTGCGTAAATCTCTCCAAAGTTGTTCGCTTTCAAACTTCGGACAGATGAATTATTGGGGAGGTAAACCTTCTGCCATCGCTCTCCATCGAAAACAAGCGTTCCATCATTATTACCAAAGTATAATACACCATTTTTATCCTGGCACATGGTCCAGAATTGAGGATCGGCATTAAATTCCTTTTTGCTATAATGTATTATGCGTGGCACACCTTGCATAAATTCCGATGTCTGCGTTTGAGCCATGACAGAATTACCAGCATCACAAATTAATTCTGCTATTATAATGAGTAGCAAAACTTTATACAGGAAAGAAAACCGGAAATGAACGTTCATTTTATAATTGGCAATCTGCATAAATAATGCATGTTAAGGACTCTTGAAAGAAAAGTTAAAGGTAAAGATCGAATTCATTGCCCAAACTGCTTTATCAGACTAATTAATTGATTGTCAGTTGCTCTTACTCTATTGAAGTAATGTTGACGTACTAATAAAATTAACATGAAGTGTATGAGATGTAGAATGTTTTAAAAATTAGTGAGATGGCAACAATATACTTGAATTTCGAAATCGATTGTTGCACTTTTAATAAAACCTGAACGAATGAAGAAGTTTTTACTCCGCTATCTGATCATACCTTTTCTGTTTTCCTGTCTTTTGGTAATATCTACTCCTCTGAAAGTTTCAGCCCAATACCTTCATGTGGATGGAAAGAAAATTGTCGATAAGAACGGATCGGAGGTAATCTTACGCGGAATGGGACTTGGCGGTTGGATGCTTCAGGAAGGATACATGCTGGAGACCAATGCATTCGCAAATCCACAACATGAAATTCGTGCAAAAATTAAAGAACTTATCGGAGAAACAGATACACAGGAATTCTATGACGCGTGGCTGGCAAATCATTGCACCAGACGCGATGTCGATTCATTGGCATCATGGGGATTCAACTCCATCCGATTACCGATGCACTATAATCTATATACTCTGCCGATTGAGCAAGAACCTGTAGCGGGCGAAAATACCTGGCTTGACAAAGGATTTGCAATGACGGATAGTTTACTTAAATGGTGTGAAGCAAACCATATGTATTTAATTCTTGATCTTCATGCAGCGCCCGGAGGTCAGGGACACGATGCCGCCATTTCGGATTATGATGCAACCAAACCATCGCTTTGGGAAAGTGAAGCGAACAAACAAAAGACAATCGCTCTTTGGAAAAAACTGGCGGAACGTTACGCTACTAAAGAATGGATTGGTGCATACGATTTGATCAATGAACCAAACTGGAATTTCGTAGCTGGGCAAAATGCAAACGGCTGTGATGAAACAGGTAATGCACCACTTCGGAAATTATATGTAGACATCACTGCCGCAATTCGTTCAGTCGATCCAAATCACATCATCTTCATCGAAGGAAATTGCTGGGGCAATCGCTATAACGGCATCTTTCCGAAATGGGATAATAACATGGGCGCAAGTTTTCATAAGTACTGGAACTACAATGATCAGGGCTCAGTACAATTTGCTATTGATATGCGCGATCAACAAAATTTACCTGTATGGCTTGGTGAATCGGGAGAAAACTCGAACACCTGGTTTACCAATGCAATCAAGTTGGTTGAAACAAATAAAATAGGTTGGGCATGGTGGCCTATGAAGAAAGTAGCTTCGGTAGTAAATCCGCTTACTATTGTTAAGAATGCAGATTACACTACCCTCACAAACTACTGGACCAATGGCGGAACAAAACCTTCAGCAGCATTTGCCAAAAATGCAATGATGCAACTTGCTGAGAATACCAAAATCGAAAATACAATCTATAGAAAGGATGTTATTGATGCGATGTTCAGACAAGTTCAGGAGACAACAACAATACCTTTCAAAACTAACAAGGTACCTGGCACAATTCATTTCTCCGATTATGATTTGGGACGAAACGGAAAAGCATATTCAGATACGGATACAGCAAACTATAGAGTAACCACCGGAACGTATGCCGCCTGGAACAACGGCTGGGCTTACAGAAATGATGGAGTTGATATTCAGGCATCGTCTGATACCGATCCATCTTCCAATCATTTCAATGTGGGATGGACCCAGGATGGTGAGTGGTTGCTATATACTCTTGATGTTGATTCAAGTGCTGTTTATGATGTTATCATTCGTTATGCAGCCTCTAACAGCAATAGTAAGATCATCTTAAACTTAAATGACGCAAACATCAGTGCAAGCTCAACATTGAATTCAACCGGGGGAAATCAAATCTGGGGAAATAAAACAATTAGTGATGTGGTACTGTATAAAGGAAAACAAAAGCTCAAAGTTATTCTAGAAAAGGGAGGTGCAAACCTCGGGAACATAAGCTTCTCATTAAAAAAAAAATTAAATGAAGTTTCATTTACTGCACTTTCTTCAGAAACCAGTAACGCTGGGAATATCATTTATTTATCGGTAAATAAAAAAACAGATGCATCAACGTTAACGAGTGCGACTGGTTTTTCAAGTCAGGTAAACGGTGAAGAGCGGACAATTGGTTCCGTTGAAGTGGATGAAGCCAACACAAGTCGCATAATCATTCAAATTGATCAGGAGGTATTCGACAATGATATCATTACCATTAGTTATAATTCAGATCTTGTAAAGTCTACGGATGAAACCTTACTGGAAGATTTTGCTAACCTTCCTGTAAAAAACAATC
>Ga0116157_10002025_pt1 | contig 19989 bp, 14 predicted proteins | sample AD_UKC048_MetaG_FD_89882 | JGI IMG/M metagenome (GOLD analysis project Ga0116157, IMG submission 89882) | Active sludge microbial communities of municipal wastewater-treating anaerobic digesters from USA - AD_UKC048_MetaG | ecosystem: Engineered > Bioreactor > Anaerobic > Digestate | place: USA...
AACACTTGTGAAAAATTGATGTAAACATCTTTGCTAACTGAAAAAGGCAGAGCCTCAATTCCAAGACTTATATTATTCATAGCTTTAACTACCCATGCCAGAACTTTTGTCAAAAAATGCCCTATAAAATCAATTCCTGAGAACACAAAGACCATTATAACCAGCCAAATAGCGATTGTTGAAATGGGAATTAATAAATAATTCGTCAGCAAAAAATAATTTGAAAACTGATGAAAATAAAACAAACAGATGGGGGCTGTTGCTAACTGGGCTGCAATTGAAACAGCTGTAAGAGACCAAACTTTATCAAGTAACTTGTATTTTATCTCAAAGATTTTGTAAATTGGTTCGTATATCAGAACAATACCAATAACTGCAATATAGGATAATTGAAAACCTATATTTGTAAGATTATAAGGATTTATAAGTAGTAGAATAAATGCAGAAGCAGCGATCGCATTTAAAGACCCCGCACCGTGTTTTTGCAGTTTACCCAATGCCATTATACTAAACATCAAAGCCGCTCTGCTTACCGAAGGAGATAAACCTGTTAAAACTGCATAAAACCATACTAAAACAATTGTCAAAACGACCTTAAATATGTTTAATCTTTTGGATTTGATAAATGACAATAAGAAAACTATAATTCCATAAACAATCCCGACATGAAGACCTGATACTGCTAATATGTGCATTGCCCCTGAAGAAGAGTAGGCGTGTCGGATTTCATCACTTAATGAATCCTGATACCCTAATGCCAATGCAGAAACAACAGAAAGCTCATCATTATTCAGTCCCAAGTTCTCCAACTTATTTATCAACATTTGACGAAAACGTAAAAACCTGTGTCTGAAACTCAATTCATATTCTGATGATAATAACTGCCAATCATCTGATTTTATATAATCAGAACTGAGAATTAAATTATATGATAGAAATTTTTTATAGTCAAATTCTTCGGGATTTCCCTTGTTTTCTATCTCATTTAACTCAGGATTAAAGATAATTTTATCCCCCGGTTTAAGTTTAGTAGATTCTTCACTGTTTTCGACATATAATAAAGTTTTTCCATCGGCAGATTTCCAAATATTATTGCTATTAACAGCCAGAATATTTACTTCCACACTAGTAGTTTTCTCTCCTGGACGAGGGTCTTTATTGATTTCTCCTATCAGCAAACCCTCATTGATTCTATTTAATGAAGTCTGTGCATACTCCCCCTGCACAGATGTGAAAAAGGCTCCGGCACATAAAATAACAGCATTCAATATAATACCTGTATAAATAGTCTGTGAATACTTGTTTAAATAATGAAAAACCAGAAAGCATACCAATAATAAGAAAAATCCAATTGCCCAAACTGATGATGGAATTGTAGAATTTAATGATAGAAGTATTCCTATAATAAAAGCAATTACAATTCTGATAAATGGATATTTTTTTATTTCTTCCAAGACATCAGAATGCATCTCAAATGAATTTAGTTTATTTATTCATGACTGAAAACAACTCCAGTAACTGCTCATCACTCATTCCTAGGTACATTAATGCTGCTTCTGCATCTTTAGCCATTACATGATTAGGATAGCTCTTTAAAAACAAAGTATAATACTTTTCTGCCATTTCCACATCACCAATATAATTCTCAAATATAAATGCTTTCAAAAAAATACAAACAGGATAATTGAAGTAGTTTTTATAATCATTTTCAACTCGGGTCAAATAAACTATTGCATCTTCCGGTTCGTTGATATTCATCGAAATTTCAGCAGCTTTGAATAAATAATCCGCAACGATAGTATCTTTTGGAAATGAATTAGCATATTCAACATACTTTTCAATAATATTATATGCCAAATCAATATCAACTTCTTCAGATTTGTACAATTCTTTCTCCATACCAACTATCTCATTTATGAGTTTTTCCTGTTCAGTTAATTCCTTTTTTGGAGATTTACATGAAAAAAACAAAAAAACCGTCAATAATAGAAAAATGCCTAATCCTGATCTCATAATTTCATTTTTAAAACTTTACTTTATATGAAGTATTGACTTTTCCTTTAGAAATGCTATTAAGTCTGTTAAATAACATTTTTCGTCTTAAAGGAGATATCTTGTCAACAAAAATTATCCCATTCAGGTGATCATACTCATGTTGTATAACAATTGCCCTATAATCTTTTAGATTCTCGGTTACTTTTTCAAATTTTTCATTAAAATATTCGATTGTCAAATCAGAGTATCTGTTTACATTTTCGTGAATTTCCGGAACACTCAGACAACCCTCTTCTATTGAAATTTTATCTTCACTGTTATAGGTAATTTTAGGATTAATAAATACTCTTTTAAAATCTTTTAAATCGGGTTCATCTTTTGCCAGTGGCGACGCATCAACAATGAAGAGATTTAGATTAATCCCAATCTGAGGAGCAGCCAAACCAACCCCATCGGCATGATACATTGTTTCAAACATATCCGAAATCAATTTATCCAAATCCGGATAATTCTTATCTATTTCAGTTGATTTTTTTCTTAGAACAGGGTGTCCATATAGGTAAACGGGTAATATCATAAATTTATAAATTTTTCACTATCCAAGAATGACTGCAAAATAATGGTAGCACTAATTTTATCAACTGTAGCTTTATTTTGTCTTTTCATTTTTCCTAATCCTGCATCTATCATCGTCTGAAAAGCTATTTTTGATGTAAACCTTTCATCTACTAAAACAAATTCAATTTCTTTAAAAACATTTTTTAGCCTATTAAGAACAGGTTCAATGTATTTAACAGAATCAGAAGGTAGATTGTTTAATTGAACAGGCATTCCAACTATAATTTTTTCAACTTCATTTTTTTGTATATATTCCTTTAAATATAACTCCAATTTAGAAGTATCAACAGTATCTAATGCTCCGGCAATAATCCTGTTTGTATCAGTAACAGCAATTCCAGTTCTTTTACGACCAATATCCAATGCAATATATCTCTTCATATTTATTTTACAAAAATAGATTCTTTAGCCTTAATAAACAACCTATAATTAAAAAAAAACGTCTAAATTTTGAGTTTGTATAATATTTTTTTTTAAATTTACACTTTGTATTAAATATATACTTTATGAAAAAAGGAATAATAGTTATAATTTGCTCATTATCAAGCATTTGTTTATTCTCTCAAATTGACACACAAACAGGATTAACTATACAGAATCTTGTTGAGGATACTTTAATTAATGGTTGTATTCAAGTATCCAATGTTACAGTTAACAGTAGTGGTGCTTATGGATATTTCAAAAAGAATGGTAGTCAGTTTCCCTTCGAATCTGGCATTGTACTAGCTTCGGGACCTATTGCCAATGCTGAAGGTCCAAACAGCTCGGGTAGCCTTGGCGGATCACTCGGTAGTGGTTCTGACCCTGATTTAGCTGCAATTGCATCGGGTTATACTATTTATGATGCAACAGTTGTTCAGTTTGATTTTATCCCGGCAACCGACACGGTATTATTTGATTACATATTTGGATCTGAAGAATTTCCAGAGTACGCGAATAGTAGCTTTAATGATGTATTTGGCTTTTTCCTTTCCGGACCCGGAATAAACGGACCATATTCTAACAATGCCATCAACATTGCCATACTTCCAAACAACCACCCGGTTACAATTGATAATGTCCATCACTCTAGTTATTACACAGCTTATCCTACTTCTGGATCTACCTCTGCAGGATCATATACCGGAGCTGTTCAATACGATGGTAATACAATACAATTAACTGCTTTTGCAATTGTTCAGGCGTGCGAAACTTATCACATAAAACTTGCTGTTGGTGATGCCGGTGACTCAGCCTATGATTCAGGAGTTTTTCTCGAAGCAGGAAGTTTTGTGTCCGGAGAATCTATAAGTGTTATTAATTCTGCTCAGGTAGGTGGGGAAGCTGATCTATGGGAAGGTTGCGAGAATTTTTATGTAGTTGCAAGAGAAGAAGGCTCAGAAGCTGATCAGGAAATAACAATTAATGTAACCGTAGATGATGAATCTACTGCAACTGAAGGTATAGACTTTACCGATTTTCCAACTGAAATTACTCTAGAAGTTGGACAAATGACAGATACAATATTCTATTCGGCTTATAATGACGGAGATGATGAAGGTCATGAAACCATAATTGTAGCTTTTTACACCGCTTGTCCTTGCGGAAATCAATCAACTGCTGTTTATGATACAATCTGGATTTATGATGCAGAATTCATTAAAGGCGGCATTCAGGATATGGAAACATTTTTCTGTGGAACTGAAGTGCCTCCAACGCTTGATCTTGTTGGGGAGTGTAATATTGACCCGAACGTCCTTTATTATTGGAGTACAAGTGAAACCACTTCAACAATTACAATTGTTCCTCAAGTAGGTTCAACAACATATTATCTTACTATGACAGACCTTTGTGGAAATGAAGTTTTTGATTCTGTTACAATTAGGGTTTCGGATATTAATCTTGACGATTATGTAATAACACCACCATCTTGTTTTAATGAATGTGACGGATCTATTCAGCTGTCAATGTCAGGAGCATTTCCTCCATTCCAGTACAGATATGCAAATATTCTATATCAATATTTTCCTGACAGTGTACACAATACAAGCTTTAATACATTTAACAATCTATGTCCCGCAACATATAAGATTACTGTTACCGATGATGTAGGTTGTTTCTTAAAATTTGAATACACATTACCAAATCCTCCTTCTGTGAATCTTTCAGCAGGTATTTTAGAAGGAGATATGGAATTCTGTTCAGACCCCGGCACAATAACTCTTTCAGCTGAATCGAATCAACCCAACCCTGTATTTTTATGGAGCAATGCTTCAATTCAATCGAGTATTTCAGTAACTCCAAATATAGGTGAAAATGATTATTGGGTAAGAATTTTCGATGCCTGCGATCATTTTATGGAAGATCATGTAACAATAGTATATTCAAACATACAAATCACAACATCTTCACAGTTTGACAATGGAACCTGTAACGGACAGGTTATCGCATTTGCAACAAACGGAATAGAACCTTACAATTATTTCTGGCAAGCACCAATTGCAGATTTTGGCAGCACATTCAACAACCTTTGCTATGGAGATTATTATGTACAAGTTACAGATAATATTGGCTGTCAAAAAACTGAAACTCAAAATGTTCCATTAAATGTTTCAGTTCCAAATAATAGTTATGAAGATATTTTATCAATCTTCCCGAATCCTGCATCCGATAACTTTGTAATCAAATATAAAGATGACGATTACAAGGATATTCTCGTAAAAATAATTGATATCAAAGGAAGTATTGTATTTGAATCAAACTTAATTGAAAACGAAATTGAAATCAAAGGCTTTAATACGGGTATTTATTTTGTTAATCTCTATAAATCTGATGCTGTTATTGCAGTTCAAAAGCTGATTATTACCAAATAACACAGGTTTAGTATAATTTTTGAAAAAAAACCTCATTTTATTAATCAAATGAGGTTTTTTGTTGTTATACATATCAAAAATTATATATTTTTGAAAAATAAAATTTATATCTGTAAAATATGGCTAAAGAAATAAAATTCAGTCTGATATATAGGGATATGTGGCAATCGAGCGGGAAATATGTGCCTCGATTAGACCAATTGAAACAAATCGCTCCTGTCATTATTGATATGGGATGTTTTGATAGAATTGAAACGAATGGTGGAGCTTTTGAGCAAGTAAATTTGTTGTATGGTGAAAATCCTAATACAGTTGTAAAAGAATGGCTAAAACCGTTTAATCAGGCAGGTATTCAAACTCACATGCTTGAAAGAGCGTTGAATGGTATCAGAATGTATCCTGTACCTGCTGATGTAAGAAAATTAATGTATAAAGTAAAGAAAGCTCAGGGTGTAGATATAGCAAGGTCATTTTGTGGACTTAATGACCATAGGAATCTTGAATTATCAATAAAATATGCAAAAGAAGCTGGTATGATATCTCAGGCGACACTCAGCATAACACATTCTGACATACACACGGTAGAGTATTTTATGGGAGTAGTTGATAAAGCCATGAGTTACGGAGCAGACGAAATTTGCTTAAAAGATATGGCGGGTGTAGGACGACCAGTTTTATTAGGTAGATTAGTACATGAGATTAAAGCATCATATCCAAATGTAATAGTTCAGTATCACGGGCATTCCGGTCCTGGTTTTTCTGTAGCATCGATGCTTGAAACAGCAAGGGCTGGCGCTGATTATATTGATGTTGCAATGGAACCATTATCATGGGGGACAGTACACCCTGATATTATTACAATAAGAGAAATGCTCAAGGACGCTGGTTTTATTGTACCTGATATAAACATGAAGGCGTACATGCAAGCAAGAACATTAAATCAACAGTTTATTGATGAATTTTTAGGATATTGGATAAATCCTAAAAATAGAGAAACTTCTTCGCTATTAGTTGGTTGCGGACTACCGGGAGGTATGATGGGTAGTATGATGGCAGACCTTGAAGGAGTTCATGCAGGGATAAATCAACAATTGATAAATAGTGGGAATAAGCCTTTAAGTATAGATGATCTACTTGTAATGCTTTTTGAAGAAGTTCAATATGTATGGCCCAAACTAGGCTACCCACCACTTGTTACTCCATTCAGCCAATATGTAAAGAATATAGCATTGATGAATGTTATGTTTTTAATTCAAGGCAAAGAAAGATGGGGAATGATTGACAAAAACAGTTGGGACATGATTTTAGGTAAAGCAGGAACATTGCCGGGACCTCTAGCTCCAGAAATCATTGAAATTGCAAAAGCTCAGAATAAAGAATTCTATACCGGAGTACCACAGGACGCATATCCAGATGAATTAGATAAATTCCGTGCTGAAATGATAGAAAAAGGATGGGAAACAGGTGAAAATGACGAAGAATTGTTTGAATTTGCCATGCATGACCGTCAATATCGTGATTATAAATCAGGTTTAGCTAAAGAAAGATTCGAAGAGGAGTTCAATACTTTGAAAAACAAAAAATCAGAACAACGAGTTGTGACTCCTGATGCAAAAGCAGTAAATAATAAATTAATAGAAATAAAATCACCTGAAAAAGGTAAAATATATTATGATCTTAGTGTGGAATTAGACAGAGAAATAATTAAACCAAACGACCTGATAAAAAAAGGCAAACGGTTGTTCTATTTGGAATCTAACAGACATTATCAGGAGATAATAGCAGATTTCGAGGGGAAAATGGTTTCGGTACTCGTTAAACAAGGCGATCAGATTGAAAAAGATACGACTATCGCTCTGGTTGAAATGAGCAATTAAAATAATGATTAAATTGGATATGAAAAGACCTTTTTATCAAGGTCTTTTTTTATTTACTAAATTTTCCGAATTCAATAAATCGATTAATCATTTCCCTTAATTCAATTACAGATTCATTACTAAGAGTAGTAATTAAATCTTCAGATTTAAGATTGTTTAAATTTTCAATATCCTGATCAGAAAAATAAAATTCATTAATGATACCTTCAAACACATTATTTAATTTGTCTATGGAAATGCTGTCATTATTAATTTTATTTATAATAAAATTTTTAAATATATTCCCTGTCCATTTATGTCTCCGCATAGTATAAGGTGAGGCTTGTTTTTTTGTATGATACCAGTATTCAACATTTAAAACAAAATCTTTGAAAAACTTGAGATTACGTTTTGAAATATACGATCTTACTGGGATATTAATCGTTTTATAGTAATTAAGAATTTCTAACAATTTATCTTCCGACAAGTCTGAAATTGCAAAACCGGAGGTATAAACAGTATTAAAATAAATAAAGACATTTTTATTATTACAATATTCCACAAGATTCGGGATTTCTTTCCAATTTTGCGGCATAGGACAAACCGAAATATTTACAAAATTTCCTTTAAGTCTAGCAATCTTTCTGAATTCATCTATATTATGCATAACAATATTAAAGTCAGCATTTTTTCGTATATTTTCAAAGTTTTCCTTAATTAAAGAATCAACTGAAATTCCTATATAAAAATTTCCACGATTAAGATATGATTTGATCTTCTCATTAAAAACAGTTCCGTTTGTCTGTAAACTAATTTTACATTTTGGGTTAATATCCAGTATTAAATTCCAGATTTCGTAATATATGTTCGTTAATAAAGGTTCGCCTCCTAGGAATTTAGCTACTATTATCTTTTTCAAATATGGTTTTAACTGCCTAATGAATTCAGAATCATAAACATACTTGCTTTTAGCAATTCCTTTTCTTTTCGCTATACTGCTCGAAAAACCTTCGTGACACATTATACATTCCAGATTACAAATATTATCCAACTCGAAAACTATTTCCGATGGCATGGTACCCTGATCTTTTAGCCCATCATATAGTCTTGCTTCGACACCTTCAAAATTCGCTGCTTCAATTAATTTATGACAATGCAGACAGCCATACATAAAGTTTTGTCGGTAAAGTTCCATCTGCAATCTACTTCGTTTTTCTCCATTTACAATTTCATCTATTGTATTCTCAGGATATTTTCCCAAAATATGAACTCTATTAAAACAACATGCCGTAGCATAACCATTCATGTCGAAATACAAACTTCTAAACGGAGCATGACAAACACATGGTTCGGGACCTGTTACTCTGCTCTTGTTATATTCTATTAGTTTATCGGGATTGCCAAAAGACTGATTAAAAAAGCTACCCAAATTACCATAACGATTTTTATTTCGTAACTTTTTTACAAACCGTACTGCAGCAGTCTGCAAATCATATATTCTGTTTTTAATCAATTCTTATTTCCAATATTTATACATATTTGTTTTAATTCATCTATTGTCTTGCTTTGTAAATATTCTATAAAAACATCATCTTTTATATTCGCAAGTCTGTTAATTATCAATAAATATGAGTCCGAATTATTAAGTCGATTTAGTAAACTCGTCATCTTGTCCGTTAAACCCTCATTGCCTAATATCTTTGAACGAATTAATTCAAGAGCCTCAGCCTCAGAAAGAAGCTTCTTTTCTTTATCGCATTTTTCATCAGTAACTTCATCATGCCAGCTTTTCAACAAAGAAATCAGGTTTTGATAATTCTTTAGATTAGTTCGTTGGTTTTTTGTTTTTGTATCAGAAGTAAACTTTTCCATATCCTTAATTGTATTCATAAGGATATTTTTATCAAGATATTTTAAAGAAAGTCCTTTTGGTTTAACAACTGTATGATAGAATACACATATATTTTTTTCGTTTGCGAAGTCAACAAAACTATGTAATTCATGCTTATTAACAGTCATAGGACAAACCAGCATATTTAGACTCGTATTATGTTTTTTTGTATATTTAATAAACATATCGAGATTTCTTAATGCAAAATCCAAATTTCCACCCCGTCTGATTTTTTCGTAGTTTTCTTTTTCAAGCGAATCTATAGAAACATTAAAGTGAATATTTCTATGAGTTTCCAGCAATTTTTCGATTCTTGAATTCATCGTATTTGCATTTGTTGTGATAAGAATATTACACTTAGGATTTATTTCAGCAATCATTTCCCATATTTTGTAATATTCTTGTATCATAAACGGGTCTCCACCTGTAAATTCGGCTAATTGAAGATGAGGTATAAACTCTATTAATTGTTCTATAAATTTATCATCATAATATTGATTACCTGATATTTTTTCTAAATTGCCGGCTTCTAAACTTGAGGATAAATTCGAATCACACATTATACAAGACAAATTGCATTTATTTGAGATTTCAAACTCCATTATTGCGGGATATTTACTTTTTGAAAATGCATAATGCTCGTACTTATTTATCAGTAAACTTTCATAAGCAGTTTTATCCATAATTTCTTTGCAAAACTTGCAATTTTTGGACAAATCACATGTTTTATGTTGTTCTCTTATTGCTTTAAACGATCCGTTAAACCAAATGTCTTTTATGCTATTTGATTTAATATGTGAGGACTTGTCGTTATAACTTGCGTAGCAGGGCGAAACCAGTCCCGATCTGGAAAAAAACATACTTGTGTAAGGTGCATAACAAATTTTGTTCAATGGACCATATTTTCTCGACTTGTTAAAATCAGTAAGTATTTTTTTATTAATCCCAGTACATCTTTTATTCTTAATAGAACTAGTAAAGAAAAATAACAATAATCTTAAATCCTTATGAATATCAATTACAAGGTCTTGTAGAAATTGTGGTAATATGTTATAAACTTTACTCAACATCAATATTATCAAATCCTTTCAATAATCTTTCTGCTTTCAGCAATTTAAATATTTCATTTGAAATTAAACTATAGCCTCTGTCATTACAATGACCATCTGACACATAATAAGATTCATTGTCAGTTTCTATTTCTTTAAATATTTCAAAATTATCTATTAATTTAATATTATATAATACGGATAGTTCCTTTATAACACCATTCACAGGCCAAAACAAAGGCTTTTCATATTTAAATGGATATGTCATCAAGATCACTTTTATTCCTTTCTCCTGACATTTAATGATAATATCTTCCAAATCACTTTTAACCCAGCTATTTATTTTTCTAGTTTTAATACTTAAATCTAAATTTTCATCTATATCAACTTCCGCAACTTTAATTAAATCAATATCTTCGCCAAATTTTGTACGATAATAATTTAAACTGTCTATAATACACACCCTATTGTGTTCAAAATCATTGGGTAAAACAGGCATGATACATTTTGATTTTAATAACTGATAATATACATCTTCAATATATGGAAATTCATTAATGGATAAATACAAATATTTTTTTCTAAGCTGAGGATTTTCACTAAAGGATTTTAAATAATAATATAAAGCTCGTAAATACTGAGAGTCTAGACTATCAATATTTATGTCAACTCCTTTATAAAAATTTATAACAAGACAAAATTGCTTCAATTCATTTTCAAGACCAGATAAATATATTGAATCAAAACATAAAGAATCAGCATATAATAAATTGTAATAGATCATATCTCTGTCCGCATAATAGCTTAATGAATCCTCTATTTTGACAGGCAAATTCATCTGCAATAATTCATAAAATTCATTTCTGTTTTCTTGATAATTTTCTTCTGTATAAAATAAAGGGGTGCAATTTTCAGTATGTTTATTACTGACAAATAATTCATTCCAGATAAGTTTAATTAGTTTAAATGTTCTTATTTGGTAAATCCATTTATTACGATCTTCAAATCCATAATAGTTCCAATAATTTGCTGATCCTGCCATAATAACAACCAGTTCAGGAGTATGATTTTCCAAATATTTAAAAAACTCATCTTTAATTTGTGTCGTATTTTTACCGGATTGTCCAAAATTTGCAACTTTATATTTGATAGTCGATTCAGAATTTATTAATTCTTCTAGTACTTCAGGATAAGAATTACCCTCAGAAGATCCAAAACCTTCAGTAAAACTATCACCGAGACAAATAAATATATTTTCAGAATTTTCGGATATTGAATAATTCTTTGCAATATGTTGTCTCTTATGAAAATATCCCAAGATTCTTAAACTTGATTCAATAAGAATTAAAGCGATGATTGTTCCGGCTACAAAAACAAATACTTTTGACCAGAATTTCATATTTCTGGCAATATTAGCTCTCAATTTCTGATAGATCCTAATTAATAAGGGCTTAAACTTATATCTGAAGTTAAACAGAAATAATAAAATTGAAAATACAAAGGCTATTAAAACCATGCACTTAACCTTAATAAAATATGTGAGTTTAGTATTCCAAAAGGACTGAAAACCATCTGCAAAAGTTTTTAAAGATATTTGAGATTGTCCTGAAGTAAATCTGATTAAAGAATCTGTTTTAGTACAAATCCAATTTTCTAGCATTTCACTCTTTTCGTACTTAATAACACTTTTGCCTGATTTAAACCAGATTGTATTTACTTTATTCCAAATACTATCTGGCATTTCAATTACAATGATATCTGCTTTTAAAACGAACCTCATATCTTTGCGCCAGTCTTGATATATATAATCAACTGAAGATCTATATTGCTGGTAACAATAAATTGGCTTTTCAATCTTAGTATTTTCATATTCAGCCCAAGTCGAAATTAAATTCGGATCATCAGAATCAATTCCATCAATGAAAAATCCTGTTGTAGAAATAAATGGAATTTTAGATGTAAAATACGAGCTAAATATTACAGTAGTAACAGTAAAAATAAATAAAAAAATTGATGCAAACAATATATATTTTGAACTTCTCACCTATTTTTCAATAAAATAATTACCTAGCACTAAACAATCCAAATCGGAATTTAGAAAATCGTTTATTGCTTCTTCGGGTTTGCAAACAATTGGTTCACCTTTAAGATTAAACGAAGTATTTATAATAACGGAGATTCCTGTTTTTGTTTCGTGTACATCCAGCAATTGCCATAATAAAGGATTATGTTCTTTATCTACTGTTTGAGTTCTTGCAGTACCATCTATATGAGTTACAGCTGGAATTAATGATTTTTTATCTTCTAATACTTCTGGAGCTAACAACATAAATGGAGAATCATCAAGCATTTTAAAGTATTCTTTTGCTTTTTCCTTCTTCACAATTGGAGCAAAAGGTCTAAACCACTCTCTGTGCTTTATTCTATCATTTAATATTTCGACCATTTTAACATTTTGTGCTGATGCTAAAATAGACCTATTCCCCAAAGCTCTAGGTCCAAACTCAAGACTTCCCTGAAACCAACCAACTGTTTTATTTGATATTATTCTATCAGTTACTTTATCAAGCAATTCTTTGTTCTCAAGTTTAATTGATTTAAGCATATTTGAATTAATAGCAATTGCAATTTCCTTATCAGAATATGTTGGTCCATAATATGCATGGTTCATTACAAACTTACGGTCTTTACCTAAAATGATATTATAGGTATAAAAAGCTGCTCCAATAGCTGCACCTGCGTCACCAGCACCAGGTTGAATAAATACATGTTTAAAAGGAGTTTGTTCTATAATTTTCTGATTTGCGACACAATTCAAGGCGACACCTCCTGCTAAACAAAGATTTGGAGACTTAAAAGAATTATATGCATATTTAGCCTGTCTAATCAAAACTTTTTCGATAAAATGCTGTAGAGTTGCTGCTATATCTTTATCTCTTTGAGTGTAATCTGTCCCTGGTTTTCTAGGTTCTCCAAGCAATTTTATCAAATTCTTTGAATACATTCTCTTTCTTTTATTAAGAGAAAAATATTTCTGATTTAGTTTATAACTCCCGTCTTCAGAAATTTGGATTATTTTCTCGAACTGTTCAGCAAAACTCAGATTACCAAAACTTGCCAAGGCCATAGTTGTGCCTTCGCCACTATTTGCTTTAAATCCCAGAAAAGTTGTAATAGTTGTATATAGCAAGCCTAGAGAATCGGGGTAATTAATCTGATTATTTAAAATTATTTCTTTGTCTTTGCCATAACCAATGCTCGAAGTAGCAAATTCACCCACGCCATCGTTAATAATAATACAAGCCTCATTAAAATCAGAAATTAAAAAGCAACTTGCAGCGTGAGCATGATGATGAGGTATAAAAAATACATCGCCCTTATAAGCAAATTCACGTTTAAGAACTGCCGACAAAATTAACCTATCTTGTAACCACTGTGGCATATTTCGAATAAATGCATCATATGAAAACGGGAATTTTGCAACAACATCCTGAACAACACGACTAAATTTAAGATACGGCTTCTCGTAAAATGCGACATAATCAATTTGATTGAAACTTATATCTGCCCTCTGAACACAATAATTAATAGCATTAATTGGAAAATCTGATGAGTTTTTAATTCTGTTAAACCTTTCTTCCTGTGCGGCAGCTACCAATACTCCATCTTTAACCAGACAGGCAGCTGAGTCGTGATAATAACAGGAAATTCCCAGAATAATCATTTTCTAAATTTTATCCAAATATAATTTTTTTTTAAATAGGAGTATAATGATATGAATGCTAATTTTAAAACTACGGAAAATAAATCAGCCCTTATTATATTAAAGAAATTTCTGAACTACTTTTTTTGCATTTTCAAACCTTTCATCACCAAAACCTTTAATTATTGAAAATTTAAATCCAAATTGGGTTATTTCTCTCTTGTATTTTTCAAATAATTCTGGCCTTATGTTTGGATTTTCACGAAGTGGGTCAGGTTTCCATAACAAATCATAATAACACAATAAATGTAAATCTGCAGGAGTCTTTATTATTGCCTCATCAATCCAATGTGGAAATTTTCCATAACAATGCATCAACCAAACTTTTGTAACGATTAAATCAGTATCAAAGAAAACAAGATCATGGTTCAAATTCAATATTTTGTTCTCTGTTTCAATTTGTAATTCAGCGATTCTAATAACATCCTTATATGTATAAGGGATATTTAAATTTAAAATATATTCTCTGGCAATTTCCGACACATAGGGAACAGAAAAGTATTCTGCCAATTGTTTAGTAAGAGTAGATTTCCCTGTAGATTCAGGACCGATTAAAACTATTTTCTTTGTTTTAGTCATTGACCAAGAATTTTTTCCATTTAAAATAGCCAACAATTGCCAGAACTGTAAGAACAACAAAAAGTACTGCTGTAGGATACAAGGCTTTGTAAATATAAAGTCCTGCCGATACTGCATCAATGACAATCCAGAATAGCCAATTTTCGATAATCTTTCTTGCCAGTAACCATGTTGCGACAAAACTTAATGCAGTTGTAAATGCATCCCCAAAGGCAACATCTGAATCTGTAAAATTTTTTAGAATTAAAATTATTAAAACAAAAAATACGATTGAAACACCAATAGAATACAACCAATGAACAGGCTTTAATCTATATGTTTTTTTTACTTCGTTACTTCCCTGATTTTTACCAATAATCCAATAATACCATCCATAAATACTAACAGTGAGATAATAAAACTGAAATGACATATCAGCATAAAAACGGGAGTTATAAAATACAACTATAAATAAGGACACCATTATTATTGACGTTAGCCAATACCAATGGCTTTGACGAATTTGTAAAAATATTCCAACTAATCCTAGTGTAGCTGCAGAAATTTCGATCCAATTCTGAATTATCCAGACATAAACAGAATCCATTATTTTCCTTTTAACAATGAATCATACAATTTGTCATCAATAATAATTTCGTGTGCACGTAAGAAAAAAGGATTTATTTCATTATAAATCATCCAGAATTCGTTATTTCTCCAGATGTCTCCTGCAATAAGGGCTTTGAGATGAGTTTTTAGATAATCTGTTTGTTCATCTGTTGCAGGAGTCAATGAATCAACATTGATTTTTTGTTCTATTGCAGCAGCTTTCAGTTCGTCTAACAAAACCTGATCTACTAAAAACTCTTGTTTAAATGTTTCGATATCGGGGTATTTACTTTGCAATTCGGACCTATGAGTATCAACGAATTTTGAAACGAAATTAAACATTACACCTTTTCTTATCAGTTCAATATGATAATCAGACCTTAAAGTTGTATCAATCGGCACAAAATCGTCCGGCATAATACCACCACCGCCATAGACTGTCTTTTTATAAATCAATGTTTCATATTTCAGAGAGTCGGCAAAAACAATACTGTCTTTGGATGAGAATTCACCATGTAAAAATCTTTCTGTGATATCATCAGCATATTCATCATAGCCATCTTCATAAGGTTTCTGAATAAGTCTTCCAGTCGGAGTATAATAGCGTGCAATAGTCAATCTGACAGCAGAGCCGTCAGTAAGAGGCATCTCTCTCTGAACCAGACCTTTTCCGAAAGTACGTCTTCCTACAATCACAGCACGATCCCAGTCCTGCAAAGCTCCCGAAACGATTTCGCTGGCTGAGGCAGAACCTTCATCTACTATAACCACCAGTTTGCCTTTATAAAACCTCCCTTCTTGAGTTGACTTATATTCGGTTCGGGGAATTTTAGCACCTTCAGTATATACAATCAACTTATCATTTTGTAAAAACTCATCACAAAGGCTTACAGCTTTGTCCAAATAACCTCCTGTGTTACCAGTCAAATCCAATATTATGTTTTTTACGCCTGCTTTGATAAAAATTGTAAATACTGAATCTAATTCATCTTGTGTTGTTCGTGCAAATTTATTAAGTTTAATATATCCTATTTTATCATCAGTAATATAACTTGCATCAATGCTGTATATTGGTATTACATCACGTGTAATATTAAACACTAGTGGTTGCTTCTCGCCTCTTCTTAATATTTCAACTTTTACAACAGTACCTTTTTTTCCCCTCAGACGTTTTGCAACTCCATCATTATCAATACCGACGTCTGCAATATTTTCATCATCAACAATAATAATTCTATCCCCAGTTAAAATGCCAACTTTTTCTGATGGACCTCCACTAATAACTCCCACGACTAATAATGTATCGTCCATGATCCTGAATTGAACCCCAATACCTTCGAAACTACCTTCGAGGGGTTCCTTCATCTTTGCCAATTCGTCAGCACTTATGTAAACAGAATGAGGATCCAACTCCTTTAGCATGTTGATAATAGCAACTTCGACCAAATCGTCCAACTCCACCGAATCAACGTACATAGCGTCAATCAATGAAAGCATTTTGTTAAACTTCCTTGTTTCTGAATTTACATCCTGAGAAAAAGAGTTAAGTGAAAAAACGAAAGAACTAATTAAAAATAATCCGAGACATATTATTCGCATGATATTACTATTTTTATTGCACAAAGTTAATAAACATTCATAAACCTAAAGTATATTAACATTTTTTTAAATTTTATTTCAACTTGATAAAAAATTTTAAGCAAAACATCCTATCAAAAATAGAACCATTATTCATATATATTATTGCACAAAATTTTATAAACAATTTATACACTTTTAGATTTTGTTATAATATATATATTACTTTTGTATAGTTATTGGTTTTTCAGCCTTCAAAGCTGAGACTAAGAGGGAAACAGGTGTAAGTCCTGTGCAGTACCCGCTGCTGTAAGCTCTTAAAAATGTTGCAATCTACAAGTCACTGTTAGCCAAACGGCTGATGGGAAGGCAATGCAACATAGAGTAAGTCAGAAGACCTGCCAGTAAAAGTCATTAGTTATAAAGCTTTCGGGGACAAAAGCTGATATGAGAAATTCTTATGTTTTTTATCCCTGGGAAATTTAAGGCTAAGGAAGGTTAGGCCAAGGCTAAGGCTAAGGCTAAGGAGGGAAAAAATGGATTTATAGGTTGAAAAAAATTTATAAGAATACAGAATATATGAAATACAATGATTTTAGAGATTTCCCAGTATGGCAAAAGGCATATGAAATGGTTCTCCATATATACAAATTAACATTTACATTTCCAATTGAAGAACGTTACGGTCTGACTTCAGACATGAGAAGAGCAGCAAACTCAATTGCACATAACCTTGCTGAGGGTTATGGACGTTATGAAAAAAAAGATAAAACTAGGTTTTATAAAATCGCGAGAGGAAGTGGTACTGAACTACAAAGTCAATTAATGGTCAGCTATGGTCTTGGATATATAAAAGATATTAAAGTTCGAGACGAAACATTTGATAAAATTGGTGAAATAATTATTGAAATTAACAACTTAATAAAGTCAGTAGAGACCAGACCTTAAAAAATTAATCTAAAAACAATATTATTATGGAAATGACAAATTTATTACGAAAATTGATCAACAAGCGCAAAGACCTCAGCCTTAGCCTAATACCTTTAAAGCAAACACTTATCGCAGTGCTATTTATTTTCAGTTTTACAATGACTTTTGCTCAAAACATCGTTGATTTTGAAGAACTTAGTCTCGAACCTGAATCTCACTGGAACGGCAGTGACCTTAGTGGTAGTTTTAGTAGTGGGTATGCTAAGTTTTATAACACATATACTGACTGGGGAGGAGGGAATGGCTCATGGAATGGATTTGCATATACCAACGAAACTGATATAACAACTTATTCATATTTAAATGAATTCTCTTCTGCATCAGGAACCGGAGTCTGGTCTTCGGAAAACTATGTAGTTTCATATATAATGGGAGATTGGGAAAATAACTACAGTCCAATTCCATCAATTCTAAAACTGGATCTCGAGACAGCTCCAGAAGTAATACCCGGCATGTTTGTTTCCCTTAATGCTTATTCATCATTATACATGTCTGAGGGTGACTTTTACAGCAATAATCAACACTGGCTTAAACTTCATATTGTAGCCTATAGCACGACATCATGGTATTTTGCCTTTGCTGATATTATGTTGGCTGATTATCGCTTTGACAATTCAGATCTTGATTACAAATTCGATAACTGGACCTACGTTGATTTGACATGGGCAGAGGGAACAGACAGTCTTTTATTTTATCTAGAATCAAGCGATGCAGGTGATTATGGCGTAAATACACCTGCATATTTCTGCATTGATAATATTGGAGAAGAATGCCCTGAAGGTATTCCACCAATGGAAACAGAAATAAATCCAGACTATTATATCAGCAGTGGTGAATCAGCTCAAATATCAGTATATGTCAGAGGCGGGGTTCAGCCATATTCTTTCGAATGGAGCAACTCTTCAAGCCTTGACGACTACCTTTCTCAAACACCGTTGGCAACTCCTGAGCAAAGCACAAGTTATACAGTAACTGTTACTGATGCATTAGGCAATCAAAATACCGGAACTGTTAATGTTTGGGTTGATGAAGTCGGAATTAATCAGAATAATATTTTAAAACCATTAATTTACATCAATTCCGGCAATCTGATTATTGAATCTGACCAAATCGTAAAAAGTGTAAAAGTATTTGATATGACAGGAAAACTGCTTAAAGAAACTGAAGCTCAATCAAATAAAACTTCTATTAATTTAGATGATCTATCAAACGGTATTTATCTTGTCCAGACATCAGATGGGAAAGTGTGTTTAACTCAAAAAATAATGAAATAATGAAATTGTTTTTTGTATTCTTGATTTTGTCAATTATGATAAAATTCTGTTTTGGACAGAGTTTTCCTGAAGGCACAAATGCAATACATAAAGACTCATCCATCATTGTTTCATGGGCGATATCTGCTAATGTTGAACGTGGGTATATCAACATTTCAGATACTGATTTTACATATACCGAAGCAGGAACAACATCAAATCATGCATGGAGTGGAGAACCAGAAAATGCAACAGGAATAGCAGATGGGCAGCTTGTAAGTCTTGGCGATGGAGGTTCGATAATTCTGGAATTTGACCATGCCATATACAACGGACCCGGCTACGATTTTGCAATATTTGAAAATGCTCTTTTTTCTCCTCCTACACAAACAACTAATGCTTTTGTGGAATTAGCTTTTGTAGAGGTGAGCAGCGACGGAGTCAACTTAGAAAGATTTCCGGCTGTTTCATCATTACAATATACTCAGCAGGTCAATGCTTTTGCAACTGTGGACTGGAGTTTATTTGAAAACTTTGCAGGTATTTATCCGGTTTTTTATGGAGTTCCATTCGATTTGGAAGACATTGCAGGAGATATTGCCGACAAAAATAATATTACATATATCCGAATTGTTGATGTCATTGGAAGTATTAATCCTAATTACGCAAGTTATGATTCTGAAGGCAATATAGTTAATGATGCATGGCCAACACCATTTGCAACATGTGGATTTGACCTTGATGCTGTTGGTATCGTAAACTCTACACAGGATGTTTATACAAATAGCTACTCTGATTTCTCTATATTTCCAAATCCTGCAAGAGACTTTATAAGCTTTTCTCTTGAAAAAAATGTTGACTTAATAATTACTGATCTATCAGGTAGAATAGTCAAAAATCGCAGTTGTGTCACATGTAATACGAAAATAGATATATCAGAGCTAAATTCAGGAATGTACATAATAATAAATGATGGA
>Ga0116157_10002026_pt1 | contig 19989 bp, 19 predicted proteins | sample AD_UKC048_MetaG_FD_89882 | JGI IMG/M metagenome (GOLD analysis project Ga0116157, IMG submission 89882) | Active sludge microbial communities of municipal wastewater-treating anaerobic digesters from USA - AD_UKC048_MetaG | ecosystem: Engineered > Bioreactor > Anaerobic > Digestate | place: USA...
GGAGCAAACCTAGCAATTGCCTTGGGCAGACTTATTTCCGTTTGTGTTAGGTCACGAAAATTGCGAGTTTATTGATTATGGCAGTGTGATTTGTTCAGTAATAGCAGCTATTTCTTCTTCAGATAGCTGCCCCATAAGAGTTGCGGAATAGGGTAAATTGAGTTGTGCCGGATATGTTTCCATGATCACACCGTCAAATTGGAAAACGAACATATCACCTTTTTCAGACTCAATAGCATTCCCAAAAACATCCTGTGATGGCATAACAGCAAGGTTTCCACTATCAGTTGAATACTCATTCAATCCATATAAGCAGTAACCATCTTCTACAACAGTAACATAGAGATACTGGGATTTAGTCAAAGATATAACGTTTCCATCTTCCACTTCTGCAATTAAATACTCTGTTGCACCTTCAAGTGGAACTGACCAAAATCTCCTATTATCAACCTCCTGCGGTTCACCCCAATTTGCAATAAGAGATTCCTCATTTATTTGGGAAGCAAGTTCCTGTAATTCTTCTTCTGTGTATTGTGAGACAACCTCAACATCCGGAACTGTTGTTGATTTACAAGAAACAAGAATAAAGAGTGAAATCATTATACTTATAATAAAAACTATCATCTTTTTCATATTGCCTCACCTCCAATATAAAGAAAATCATAAGTTAATTGACTACTTCGATGTAATTATATCATTCCAATATTTATCCCCTGATTAATTTAAAACTGCGATGCTCCATTAAGGGGATAAGTCAGAATCAGGATTGCAACCTGAGGGAGGCGATAACAGATACAAAGTAGTTATGTAAAGATGCGTTTGAAATCTGTAAGGAACTGAGATACGCATTTCAAAATGTAGCCTTCATAATTTCATTGACGTGTACATGCGCGAAAAGATCAAGAGAATGCTTAAAGAGAGCACTCTTACTATGCTGTTTGTAGAGCATGACAAGAGCTTCGCAGAGGCTGTTGCGGATTATGAGATTATTGTTTGACAAAGCTAATTAATATTCTTATAATCTATCGCATGGGAAAAATTAAGAGATTTATTATAACTACAATTTTATTTATATTTGGCGCGTTATTGATCCTCGGCAGCATTTTTTATAAATCTGGTGATGAAGAAGGCTTGAATGGTTTTGACCTGACAGACAATATGATAGGTAAGACTGTCACTATGGCGGGTACTATTTCTGGGTTCGATTCTCCTAATAAGGATCACGCTTATATCGTGTATCACGATGAAGATACAGGGGATTATTCTCTGATACGTTGTGATCTTCCTGTGGATATACAGGACAGCTTCTATGATGAGATATTGGATGGCAGGACTTATGTGGCTGTTGTTCATAAAGCTGATAGCGGTGTGCAAGAAGATGTCTACGACGTTACGCTTGATTACTACGATTGGATAGAAGAGACAACTGACATCGAGATTTCTGAAGAAGAGAGGGAAGAGACCTGGAATCATATCTCGCCCTACTATCTTGAGGTTATCGAGATGACAAACGAGTCTGACATTCCAAGAGTTGCTTTATGCATTACAGGTGCAGTGTTCGTATTGTTCTCGATTGTTGTTCTGATAGCACTCCTTATGAAGAAGTCACCTCTTAGGGCTATTCTGATTACCACTGTTGTACTGGTGATTGTTGTAGGTGTGGCAGTAGTTATCACATTTAATAAATTAAGATCTTTCCTATCAATAGAGAATGAAGGAGATGGGCTCTATTCTATGACTTACTATGGTGATCTTAAGACAGACGAACTTCTTGAGGCCAATATTACTTCCACTGATGAACTCGTCGAATTCATCAGAAGCGAGGAGTTCTTCAATGCTCCTGTTGAGGTAGATGAGAGCAACTTCGGATGTGCTGCATTTGCTTCGGCAACAGAAGATGGTGATCAGCTTTTCGGACGTAATATGGATTATCCTGATACAGATACACTTGTGATCTACACTGATCCCAGCGACGGATATGCTTCATATGCATGTGCAGACCTTGCTGTCCTCGGTGTAAGCGGTGACTATGGTCTGGATTCTGATTCGACAGTAGGCAGACTCCTCATGCTTGCTGCACCATATGTATGCTGTGATGGAATTAATGAGACAGGATTGGGTATAGCGTTACTTGAGCTTGATATTCCTGAGACGCACCAAGATACCGATAATCCGGATGTAATCTTCTACTCGATGATTAGAGTCATACTCGACAGCTGTGCTTCTGTTGATGAGGCAATTGATCTGCTAGGTCAGTATGACATGAACTCAGCACTTGATGTTACATACCATCTGTTTATCTGCGACAGCAGCGGAAGATCGGTCGTAGTAGAGTGGATAGAGAATGAGATGTATGTTAACGAGGCAGATACCTGTACGAATTCAGTTCTCACGCCTGGTGAATGGTTTGATATCGGTGCCGATGAAAGGCTTGGAATTCTCGATGACACACTTGAAGATAACAATAATATATTAACCCCCGCACAGGGAAGAGATCTTCTCGAGGCAGTCTCACAGGGAGACTTTACGGAGTGGTCCTGCGTATATAACCTCACAGACTTCGAATTCGATATATATGTTGATGGAGACTACGAAAATGGATACAGCTTCGGACGATAAGAAACCTTATATGTTTAAGCGCGCCTGGAGACAGTGATATTAGCACGACTTTACAGATTTATGCTGATGTTACAAAAGACTTAAATAAACGCGAGTTTGATGCTTTTGATGATTTCATGAAGACAGGATGTTCAGTAGTGTGATATACACCCAAATCTCGAAAATATACGAGAAGTTATGCAAATTTGGTGTAATCAAGAGGTACTGTAAGAAGCGTAAATGACGCCTGTTGAGAAGATATAAGTGAATACGAATAGAGCTAAGATGAGCTCCCAACGATGAAGCCGCTATCTTAGAGGATAATGACGAACGATCATAGACAGCCATAAAGTGTAGAAAATGGCTGTGTCAACTAGAGATGTAAAACTAATTTCGACACCTATGGAAGTCAGTATTTCAAACTGAAAGCAAGTATTTTGCTTTCAAAATGGCAATTTTGCATATACCTTCCTGATGAAACGTTCTAGCTTTCCGGCTCGACAATATGTATGCAGAAATTTATGGTGATTCTTAATACAGGCCGGGCAATTGCCTTTGTTTGGGCATTTTAAATTAACGCACTGACATTTTGGATTCAAATTCGTCTCCATTTCTGTTAGAAGGAATTATTAGGTTCAATCCAACATCTTATTCGCTGATTCCAGCATGTTCTGTATTTTCTCATAGTTTTGATCATCGAATTCATCCAAAAGAAGTCCCCACTTTTTGTTTGATTTTTCATGGTATTCTTTATGATCCAAATAACAGACATGCCCCTTTTCGGTAAGCGTTAATTCAACTTTAGCTTCTGACTCTTTTGATATTGCTTTATTCACTAGGTTTTTTTGCACCAACTTACGGATCATCTGAGAGACAGCTCCATCGGATACTCCTTTGAGTACGGCAAGCTTATTGACTCCGATCCCCGGATTGTCTCCAATGGCTGCAATCAAATGAATCTCAGTTCGTGATAATAGAACACCGGCGCCATAATCTCTACTACTGCTTTCTATCTGATTATACTTATTTATGAACTGTTCAATTTGATCAAGTAACCTATCATAATCCCGCATAATTATCTACCCACTTTCTGTTACTCGTTGTTTTTCCGTGTCCATAATAAATTTGCAATTCACCAAGACCCGTTATTTTTTCTGCGCTTTTAAGCATTTCGTTCCTATTCTCATAAATGAGTGATACTCTCGGAGTCAGTATATTCATCAAGGCATCCCCAACAAAAATACAATCATCAAGCTTTATACCAATAGACCCTTCAGTATGTCCTGGTAACTCCAAAATCTCCGCATTCACACCATATTGATTAAGATGATCCCCTTCCTTCAAAAAGATGTCTGGTGTGAAATCTCTCATTCTCGCACCTTTTGCACTCAGTATGGAAAAAACACGTACAATATGACCGAGCAGTCCTTTCGATTTCATCTCACGACACAAATTGTCACGAACTAAATCTAAATCATATCGGCTCATAGCAATTGGTACATGAAGTTGCTCAGACAGAAATGCAGCATTTTGAATATGGTCTAAGTGACCATGTGTTATTACAATAAGCTTTACCGGCAGATCTTTACAAGCCGCTAATATTTTCTTCTCATTTCCAATAAAGCCTGTATCCACTAGAATTGCAGATCCATTCTGCTGAATCAGATAGCAATTTGAACCGGCTTTAATATGAGTTATTTTACTCATGTGGCCTCCTTGTATTTAGTTGTTATATAGTTTAGGTGATTAAATGTTTAGGTGCTAAAACAATTTCTATCACCTTATACATGGAATGTCAATATCCTTGTTAATGTGGACTAGTCAGTTTCATTCACCTTCATACTCATATTGAAGGTAGCAAAAATGCTTCAAGAAGCAAAAGTGAGGAGTGGAAGAAGAGGAAATCAAGCGAGAGTATTATTTGAACAAGCTGATAGCAAAACAACATAAAAGATAATACTTCTAATGGAGAATAAAGTTACTTAGAAGATACTATGTTAAAGTATAATTACTATCAGTCATAATCGGTTTTGGAAGTCTGAACGCAAAGTCTGAAAATGACTCTTGGGGATAGGAGCAGATATGAAAAGTCCATTGACAGTACTTTGTTATATTAAGAATCAAGAAAACTATCTAATGCTACATCGAACCAAGAAAGAACAAGATATTAATAAAGATAAATGGATCGGAGTGGGTGGCCATCTCGAATCGGGGGAAAGTCCACAAGAATGTCTTTTTCGAGAGGTGAAGGAAGAAACAGGACTAACGTTGCTAGAGTATGCTTTTCGAGGAATTGTAACCTTTGTTACGGAGACTGGATTTTGCGAGTATATGTGTCTGTATGAGGGATATTCCTATGAAGGCGAATTGATTGAGTGTGATGAGGGTGTATTAGAGTGGGTTTCCATTGATTCGCTCATCAACCTTAATCTTTGGGAAGGGGATTACATTTTTTTGGATTTGTTGAAATCTCATAAAGAATTCTTTTCTTTGAAACTTGAATATAATAAGGATAAATTAGTGAGTGCTATCTTAGATCAGAAGGAACTAGAACTTTTTGATATTTGTGATGAAAAAGGCGTATTAATAGGTAAAACAAGATGGCGCAAATTAGTGCACCAGTATGGAACTTGGCATCGAACATCTCATGTTTGGGTTGTTAGAAAAAAACATGGCTTATATGAAGTTTTATTACAAAAAAGAAGTAAAAACAAAGATTCATATCCAGGGTGTTATGACATTTCGTCTGCGGGGCATATTACAGCAGGTGGTGATTATTTAGAATCAGCAGTCCGCGAATTGAATGAAGAACTAGGTATAGTGGCTAAAGAAGATGAGCTTATTGAAATAGGTATTCGAAAAATAGAGTTCGAAGAAGCATTTGAAGAGGTTTTATTCATCGATCGACAAGTAAGTAAAATATATATATTAGAGATGGACTTGCCGGAAAAAGAATTTACATTGCAAACTGAAGAAGTCGAAGAGGTTATGTGGATTGAAATCAACAAGTGCATTCAGGGTGTTCAAAATAATCAATTCAAGCACTGTATCTTTATGGAAGAACTAGAAATGGTAAGAAAATGGTGTGAATTAGGTTCTCCCATTGTAAGATCGCTATCTTCAGATAAGAAGAAAGAATACTACAGAATCCAAAAGAATGATATTGAAAGTAGCTGATTGAAAGAACTCACCTATTAGAGAGGATATATTCTAGACTAATCTAGAAGGTATCCTCTTTTATTATTCTTAATGGCCTTAACAAATTTGGTCAGTAGTATTAGTATACGAAATATACTAACCGAATCGGTCAGGAGGTTCTTTAATGAACGAAGGTTTCTAAAGAGTTTGATAGTCAAGGAAAGCACATAGCCAGTATTTGTGTAGCCGCCTTGCCTCTTGGGAAAAGTGGTATTCTTAATGGTCGAAAAGCAACTACATATCATCTTCGTAACGGTGTCAGACAGAAGCAATTAGCTGAGTTTGGAGTCAATGTCATTCCTGACGAGCGGATAGTAATTGATAACAATGTTATAACTAGTTTTTGCCCAGAGACAGCAGCAGATGTGGCATTCCATTTGCTTTCTCACTTGATTGGATATGATCAAGCGAGTGAAGTAGCCAAAGCGATGGGGTACACAATATAAGAAGATTCGTCTGAATCCTTTTCGAGCATTATGTAAGAAAATCTACTGAATAATGCGTTACAATATTAGTAGTAAATCAATCGGAAAAGTTTATGAGTTTGGAGAATCAATATGGATAACGTAGTAGACGCTTTAATTGAAATTCCACTTCATTCAAAGAACAAGTACGAAGTCGATCACGAGACGGGGAAGATAAAGCTCGAAAGAGTTTTATATGCTTCAATGGTATATCCTGCTGAGTACGGAATTATTGAGCATACTTTAGCTCCAGATGGCGATCCACTTGATATTCTCGTGATTAGTGATAATCCGACTTATCCTGGATGTTATGTTCCTGCCAGAGTGTTGGGATACCTTGAGATGATTGACGGTGGCAAGATTGATTATAAATTGATTTCAGTTATCGACTGTGATCCGAGATATGATTCGTATCATGATCTTAAAGAGTTGCCCGCGTTTATTCTAAAGGAAATAAAGAATTTTTTTGATAACTACAAAGTGCTCCAGAAGGTAGAGGTTACTACCGGGGATTATCATGATAAAGAAGAAGCTGTCCAAATTATTGAAGAGTGTCGAGCTAGATTTCAGGAAGACATCTAAGCAAGATGAAGACGGATAAGGTTAGCAAACAATACTTTTCGAGAACCGAACTAATTATTTGGGGGCTATCGGTCACGATGGTAGCGCTTGGTTTCTTGATTTTTGATAGGTCGAATTATCTAGCCTTTCTGGCGTCGCTTATTGGCGTTTCCGCATTGATTTTTATCTCCAAGGGCAATCCAATTGGACAAGTCTTAACGATAGCTTTCAGCATTTTGTATGGCATAATCTCCTACTCGTATGCGTACTATGGTGAGATGATTACATATCTTGGTATGACTGGGCCGATGGCGGTATTAGCCTTAATTTCTTGGCTTCGTAACCCGTATAAGGGTAACAAGTCGGAAGTTGAAGTAAACAGTCTCAAAAGCAAAGAGTATTATTTTCTTGCTATTCTTGCTACTGCCGTAACGGTAGGCTTTTATTTCATACTAAAGTTTTTCAACACGCAGAATTTGATTCCAAGCACTGTCTCAGTAGCTACAAGCTTTGTGGCTACATATTTGACTTTCCGAAGAAGTCCGTACTACGCGATTGCATATGCTTTGAACGACGTGGTGCTGATAGTGCTTTGGACACTTGCCTGTATAGAAGATACATCATATATTTCAGTCAACATTTGTTTCATGATGTTCCTTCTTAACGACGTTTATGGCTTCATTAATTGGTCGCGAATGAAGAAGAGACAGCAGGCCTTAGGGTAGCCTTCTGCATCTCGAAAAGAGAGTCTAATCCTTACAGCCAGCCCTAGCGATTCTACTCGAGTAAGATTGCATTAATTAGAATGACACGGCATGTCTCATCGCTATTTGCTCATTCTGTGTCCTGTTTTTCGAAAGGAAAAAAGCCTAACCTACCATCATAAAGGAGGTCGTCAGAAATGGATCAAATCAAAATTGGTAATTTTCTATCAGAACTTAGAAAAGGTAAGCGCTTAACCCAAGAACAGCTAGCTACTAAGTTGAATGTTGCAAGAAGAACCGTATCTCGTTGGGAGACGGGGAGCAACTTGCCAGACATTGATATATTGATTGAACTATCTGATCTATATTCTGTTGACCTTCGCGAAATTTTAGATGGCGAAAGGAGAAACGGTAAGATGGAAGAGGAAATGAAAGAAACAATTTTAAGAGTCGCAGAATATGAGAACGAGGGCAAGAAACGCAGTTCGAGAGTTGTAATCGTATATTCTGTTCTTGGAATAATCGCTCTTATTGCGAACGTGGTAATGAGCGAATTAGAATTGCCTGAGACTTTCCTTACAGGTTTTCTTGAAGGAGCAACCTTAGGATTAGCTGTTGGAGCAATGATTTTGAGTATCATCTTCGCTACCGGAACAATGTCCAAGCTCTATGCAGCTAAGAAGAGGCTCGTTGCTAAACAGGGCAAGTAAAGCTTCTGCTTAGTGTAAGTAACTTAGGTGTAAGTGACTGAGGATTTTTTGCATCATTAAGAGATTCTGTGTTAACATTAAAGTCGATACGGATACGAAGTGCTATATTTCGTATCCGTATATTAAATTTGTAGGAGATTCTTGTGAGAGCAGAATTGATACTATAGTAATCACAGAAATTTGGAGGATGAGGCATGCCACATGTTGAGATTAGTTGTTATCCAGGTAGGACCGATAAGCAGAAAGCTGAATGCGCCGAAGGCGTAGCTGAGATTATAGCAAACACTTTGGGCTGTAATGTATCAGGTGTTTCTGTCGCCATAAAAGAAGTCAATCAGGCTGATTGGAAAACAGAAGTTTGGGATAAGCAAATAGTACCAGCAGAAGAATATCTCTACAAAAAACCGGGATATACCTGTTAAGAAGCTTTTGTTATCTTAGGAATTAGATGTTTCAAAATGAGGTTATTGAGGGTAATTATTATGTTTGAAAGTGATTATGCAAGAACTGAGTATATAGAAAAAGATAATGCTGTTTTACACACATGGAAGAAAGAAGCTCACTTCGATGATTATCGAAAACCAGTTGAAGCTTCTCTTGAAATGCTTCGTGAACATGCAGGCAGCGTATTTATTGTAGATGCCAGAAATGGTTTTGAAGATGTAACTGAAGACGTTGAGTGGGGCTTTAATTACTTCCTTCCTGAATTAAAGAAAACAGGATGCTCAATTTGGGGATTTATTCTTCCTAAGGCTTCAGGTATTGAGGGTGAAATTGATTTGTGGACAAGAGAAGTTGAGAAGAATTTTCGCGTAATTAGAGCAGAATCGTATGAAGAAGTTTTAAGAGATATATAATTAGAAATGTAGAACTTTCGTATAGAGAGAATAAAAAATGCAGAAGTATGGCATTTTTGCTTACATTAAATGCGTCAAACAATCCGATAATTAAAGAAATGATTGAGAGAGAAATAGACTCCAAAGAATGACTTAAGAGACTCCAGGAAACCATTAATAAGGGGAATTCGAAAGAATAAAGAATAATGATTAGTAAAGCAGAAGAAAATCAACTGAATATTGTTAGAGACATCACTCAGCAAACTATAAGCGAAATATATCCTAAGTACTATCCATCTGGAGCAGTTGATTATTTCAAGGCGCATCATAGTGATAGTAATATATTGGCAGATATTAGAAAAGGAATAGTGTTTCTTCTGAAAGCTGATGGAGACTACGTTGGAACAGTAACAATTAGTGAGAACGAAATTAACAGGTTATTTGTGCGTCCAGAGTTTCAGCATCAGGGATATGGTAGAAGATTGTTAGATTTTGCCGAAGAAGAGATTAGTAAAAACTATAGCGAAATTGTTATAAATGCTTCGTTGCCGGCCAGGAAAATCTATCAAAAGCGTGGATATCATGAAACCGAGTATAACCAAATCATAACAGATTCCAAAGACGTCCTTTGTTATGATGTCATGAAGAAAAAGTTCTAGTAAGGAGTCCTTAATGAGAAAAGTACTTGTAACTGGTGGAACTACATTTGTTAGTAAATATGTGACTGAGTATTTTGTAAATGCAGGGTTTGAAGTTTACGTAATTAACAGAAATACCAAATCACAAGTTAAAGGTGCAATACTAATTGAGAGTGACAGGCACAATCTGGGAAGCAAATTAAAGGATATATTTTTCGATGTTGTTGCTGACATGACAGCCTATAACGCTTTGGACATTATTGATTTACTTAGTTCACTGGGTTCTTTTGGGCAATATATAATGCTTAGCTCAAGTGCAGTTTATCCGGAATATGGAGCTCAGCCATTTCTTGAGGAGTCTTTGAAGGGCGAAAACAAGTTTTGGGGAGCATATGGAAAAGATAAGATAGAAGCCGAGAATGCTTTGCTAGACATAGTAAGCGATGCATATATTTTAAGACCACCATATTTGTATGGTGCAATGAACAACGTATATAGAGAAGCTTTCGTATTTGACTGTGCCATTGAGAACAGGAAGTTCTATCTGCCAAAGGATGGAAGTATGAAGCTCCAGTTTTTTCACATTAAGGACTTATGTAGATTAATGGAAATTATCATTAATGATAAACCAGAAGACCATATTCTTAATGTGGGTAATCCAGAAACAGTATCAATCAAAGAATGGGTAACTAAGTGTTATGAAAGCATAGGGAAAGAGCCAACATTTGTTGAAGTTCATTCCCAAATAGAACAAAGAAGCTACTTCTGTTTTTATGATTATGAGTATTACTTGGATGTTAAGCGTCAAACTATAATATATCCACAAACTATGTCATTAGATGAAGGCTTGAAGGATGCTGCCAAGTGGTATTTGGAAAGTAGTTCTGAAGTAAACAGAAAACCATATATTGAGTATGTTGACGCTAATCTGATTACCGACTACCCGACAAGGAGTGGAAGCAATGAATAGCAAAGAGAAACATTTGCCTATCTTAGGTATAGGACCACTACTTTGTTTTCCTGCTGAGTGTTTGTAATCTTTTTCGAAAATAAGAAAAACCTCTAACGCCCGCGAATGTCTTCACAATTCATACCCACAATAAAGTGGGTAATTGTCACTCCAGAATACGTGTTATACGATTATTAGATAATTCGCGTATGAGGTGTGATAGTCTATGAAGAAGAAAGCGTTACTATTAATTGATATCCAAGATGTATATTTTACTCCAGGACCGATGTTGCTGAACAAGCCTATAGAGACAGCTAATAAGGCCGCCGCATTGCTTGAGCGATTTAGGAATGAAGGCAAAACTGTTATTCATATTCAGCATGATTCTAAATTGCTTTCAGGTATTAATAAGAGAGTGAAACCAATAAATGGAGAGAAGATTATTAATAAGAAGTTCCCAAGTAGCTTCTTAAAAACGGATTTTCAAGAGTATCTTCAGGCAAATGGAGTTGAGCATATTGTTATTGCGGGAATGATGTCCCATATGTATGTGGATACAACCACAAGAGCATGCCAAGACTATGGCTATGAAGTGACTGTAATAGAAGATGCCTGCACGACAAAGAGCTTGAATTTCAAAGGCAAAACAATACCAGCGCAAATTGTTCACGAAGTCTTTATGGCATCATTAAAGGGAAATGGAAAACTATTATCCTATATCAAATGAAAGATGGGCCTCAGTCTCTGTCTGAATTAGAAAAGGGAATACAAGGTATTTCTCAGAAAATGCTTTTAGCGCAGCTTAGCGAATTGATTCAGTTTGGTTTAGTTGAGAAAAAGGAATTTTATGGTTATCCTCTTCATGTGGAATATTCTATTGCGAAAAGAAGAGGGCGAAAAATGCTTGAAGCAATTAATATTATGCAGATGGTCGGAATTGATTATATGGTCGAGAATAATATGCAGGATACACTAATCTCCAAGGGGATTGTCACACCTGAGCAACTTGATCTTGAATACCAAAAATACAATTAATAAAGGAGTATTTTATGAAACTGCTAGTTATCGATATACAAAAAGGAATAGCAAATGATGGGCTTTTTAATTACAATAATTTCATTAATGACACTAATAAAGTAATTAATGCAGCAAGAGAGAATAATATTGAAGTTATTTATGTCCAGCATGATGATGGTCCCAAATCAAATTGCTCTATTGGAAATGAAGAGTTTGATATTGCAACACAAGTTGCGCCAAAAGCTGGTGAGAAGATTTATGTTAAGAATATTAACAGCTGTTTTGGAAACCAAGACCTCACTGAATATCTAAGTAATTCTGACGAAGATACTCTGATGATTGTCGGGTTGCTTACAAATTTCTGCATCGATGCTTCAGTCAAATCTGCTTACGAGCGTGGATATCAAGTAATTATTCCTCAAGGAACAAATTCTACATTCGAAAATGAATATATGACAGCAGAAGCTACATATAAGTATTACAATGAAATGATGTGGCCGAATAGATTCGCGAATTGCTTATCTGTGGACGAGGCTATTCAGTTAATGCAAGAATAGTAGGCAGATAGAGATAGATTTCTATTGCTTAGGGAGGAATTATGGGACTGTTTTCAAAGCCAGAATACAAAGAAACCAAGATGCCAATACGTTATGTTGAAGATGAGCAAGAGCTCAAAGATGGATTAATTAGTTTAGAATCGTATTCGAGTGTTGAGGGTATTACTAAGTACTTTTATTGCTTATATGGTGTTAAAAATCCGAGTCTCTATGATGATGGTTTTTTTGATGCTATGGTCTCGAAATTAAGAGCTAGCGAAGGCCATGCGGTACTTGTTCGCTTAAAATACAAGAATGAGAAACTGAAAGATTTTAATTTGGATCTCGATGATTTGGCTAAGGAATTTGGAGATGTCGGATTTTTGCAACTTGATAGATTGGCTTGGGGGATTAATGATACAAGTAGTGTTAAAGAGCGATAAATCTATAACAAGAAGCCGGAGATTTACCCGAAATCCATATTGCCAAAGGTCCAAGAGTATTACAAAATATTCCGACTGACATGATAAAGGGGACCAATATGAAGACTTTAACCAAGAGAATTTTATCGATACTTGTGCTTGTCTCGATTATAGCTGGAGCTACTTCTTGCGATTACATGGATAAGCTTAGAGGAGTAGACAGTTCTACTGATTCCACTTTTGAAGTAGGGTCTGAAACTACTGATGAGACCGGCGTAGTATCGCCAACGATTAATCCAGACCTTGAGCCTCTATCTTTTCCGGACCACATCTATACCTCTGATGAGATTCATCCTGAGCATGAACCAGGTGATGTGTCTGGACAAGAAGCTTTAGATTTACTAGATTCACTTGAGACAGATTTCATTCAATACATTTGTTCTGATTACATTAAAGCAGTTATTTATTTCGATGAACCGGAAGCTTATGGAGTCAGCTTGGATAACCCTAGTTGGGGTGATGTTATTTCTGATCCAGCTGAGGATAATGCTTTCTATCAAGGTATTATCGATGAACTTCTAACAATCAATTATGAAGATTTATCTGGCGATGACAGAGTCTTTTACGATAAGTTTCTATATGACTTGGAAGAGTCAATATATGTATCGTCCTACAATGGATTCTCATACATTATGCCATTTTTCAATCCATTAACTGGACCGCAGACTGAAGTTACTCTCATACTAGATGTTCTATCTTTCGATACTATTGAGGATGCGCAGAACTACATAGCTTTAATTGCTGATATGGATCGCTATTATGCAGATGCTTGTGCATATGAGCAGATGAGAGCTGGTTATGGATATCTTGCTTCTGATAGCACCTACGAAGAAATTGCAGTTTCTTTCGATAATCTATTTGCTATGGAAGATGATTGCTTCTTATATGATTCATTCGAGGAGAGACTTAATAATATCGAAGGAATTACCGATGAAGAAAAAGCGACACTTGTTGAGGAGCATAACGATGCTATGCATGATCATTTCTTCCCGGCTTTTGAGCAGTGTGCAGAATTTTATAGAGGCCTTGAGGGAAGTGGCGGAAGTGACTTAGGTCTATGTAACTATGAAGGTGGACAGGCTTTCTTTGATGTCCTCTTTAGATCCTATGCGAATAGTGAGCGTAGTGTTGAAGAGATTACTAGTCAGCTAGACTCAGTATTAAGCAACTTGATGCCTTATTACTCGAATCTAGCATTACAGCTGTATGATGGTCAAAACCCCACAGATAATGGAATTGAGTATATGAATCACGATTACTCTGTCGGTACTATGCCTGAGAACCTTGATTATCTAAGCGAGGCAGTAGGAGCTGATTTTCCAGCACTTCCAGAACATAGATACAATTATTTTGACATTCCTGTAGAAATGCAGGCAAACTTTAGTCCTGCAGCTTATCTTGGATATCACTTGGATAGAATGGACGAGAACTTGGTAATTAACAATCCGGCTTCTGTCTCTATTGACCTTGGATTAATTACCGCACATGAAGGATATCCTGGGCACATGTTCCAGTCTGTTTATACTCGTGGCGCTTCCGACCATATCTATATGTCACTTGGGGCATCTATTGGATATGTTGAAGGCTGGGCTACATATGTTCAGGAGTACTCAGTTCAGTACTTCGCTGAGGACAATGTGGCTAGACAAATTGTAGCTATGAACCAGAACTTGAATTCACTTCTTCTCGCGAGAGTGGAAATTGGTATTCAATATGAAGGCTGGAGTGATCAGGATTGTGTCGACTACCTTAATAGTAACTTTGGTGGCGCAATTTCAATTGATGCCGTGTCTGAAATGCTGAGCTTGATGTATCAAGTGCCAGGGTACTTCAGTAAGTACGCAATTGGCTACATGAACACGATGACAATTATGACTGAAGCACGTAATGAGTTTCCTGAGGCTACTGATCTTGAAATTCATACAGCATATCTTGAAGCTTTGTCAGGAACATTTGAGCAAATTCAAGTCAGAATGTTCGAGATTCTTTCCGAAGGTTAATATGCTCGAAAAGCATCTTAAGTATTAGAAATTCACTGATTGCACGGCCAACTAAGTCGGTCGTGCAATTATATTTTTTTAGTATTGCCACAATATTGTTTTTGTAAAAAAAACCTTGTGTTATAATCAATATAATTATATAAATGTCGGAGGAGCAATTCATGGCAACATTTACGCGCCTAGCTAGTACACTTACGGCGAAGTATTTTCCTTCACAATCGTTAACAGATGCGTTTTACATAGATGGACGTTTATTCGGTAAGAGAGAAATCAGGGGTGCCGATATCACAATAGATAAGGAAGAGAGAGGCTTTTTCTTTTCCGTATTCTCACACCCAACTATTCCTGGTTACGAGCCGGGCACCATGCCTCCATACGAGCCACAACTTCGTGCGACATGCAACGAAGTGAAGTTTGGTCGTAAAGAGATTGACGGTATGATAGAGGGATTTCTTTCTACAGCCGTTGATGTTACAGGTAAGATGAAGCTTAGAGACAGCGAGAACAGAAGCCCATATTTCTCTGGAATTATCGTTCATGATGCTGAGGCATTTGCAGTAACTATTGGAAGTGGCTTAGCTTTCCTTTATAGAGATGATACGTTATTCCCATTAACTGATGCTGGAATAGCGATGGAACCAATTGATAGTTTTGGTAATCGTGTTAGCGATTTCTTCTATTATTGTTCGTCTAAGACAGCAAATGCTCTTTGGTCGAACTTTTTTACGCTTTCAGTAGATGATTGTATTGTTCTATGTAACAAGGAAGTTTACGATGCTCTTGGTCAAAGAGAGCTACTTCGTATCCTTGAAGAGGCTGATGATCAATGTGATGCGGCTGGTTCGGTAATTACCCAAGCATCAGCTAGAATGCCAAACACTCCAATGCAATTCTCCATTTCTTTTGTAGAGAGCGTTACTTCTAATGAGAAGAAGGGTTTGTTTGGATTCAAGAAGAACAAGGCTGACAAGTATTCTGAAGATATGAGCATCAAGTCTACTTTTGAAGGTGGAGTTGATGGTGCAGCTGCTGAAGCAGTTGCTTCTGCAGGCTTTACTACAGGACTTAACAATGTTACAAGTGGCGCTGCTGCTACAGCTGCAGGTGTTGCTGGTGCTGCAGGTGTAGCCGGCACTGTTGGTGCAGTTGGTGCAGCTGGTGTTGTTTTTGGAGATACTGCAACTAATGTAGGACCAGTAATACCAAATGTTAATCAGCAAGCTTCTTCCGACAAAGGAATAGAAGTACCTACAACAATCGAACCTACTCCACCTGAAGCTAATGTTGAGTTCTTAGATACTTCAGTAGGAGAGAATAAGGTAGTACCTGAGATAAGTGCAGAAGAAATGATGAAGTCTCTATTTGGCGAGATGAAGGCTACTTCTGAAGCTGATAAGATAGTTTCTGATGAAGCTAATACAGCAGCTGCTGATGCTATTGTTACTTCTAGCTTAAACGATATTGCTGATTCAAGTGCAAGTGTTAGTGCAAGTCCTAGTGAAGGACCTAGTGAGGCAGCAAGTCCTTTTGTCTCGACATTCAATCCATTTGATGTACCTGAAACTCCTGTCATGGAGCCAATTAATACGACAGTAGTTGATGCTAGTGTAGTAGCTGATGACATGGACAAGACTAAGCCGGTTGAAGGATTGCAATCTTTGTTTGTTGATTCGTTATTCTCTTCGAACTCCGTTAAAGAAGGCGGAATTATTGAGGCTTCTCTAAAAGATATGAAGTCAGAGGATATTAGCTCAACTGATGATACTAAGATTGCAAGTGATGGCGGAGAGATTGTTTTCGCGCAGAAGGCAGCAGAAGAGGTCAATCCTTTTGTAGGTCCTATTACTACAGTTAATGAGACTTTTGATCCATATAGTGTTGGAAGTTCCGACCAAATGCAAAGCACGGCTCCACTTGTTTTCGAGGATAAGAAGGATGAGATACCATCCATCATCGAGAATAAGCCTATAGAAGTTGTGGATGCTCCTGAGGCTATTATCGAAAGCGAGAATCTTAAGGACGAGCCGGAAATTGAGGCTCCTCAGTATGGATTCGAGGAAGTTGAGTACAAGGCTCCTTCAGAAGAAGAGAAGTTGAAAGTTGATTTTCCTGAGACGAATAAGATTGAGAGTGCTCCTGTTGTACCTCAAGATAATGGTGACTTCGTCCTTCCATTTGCAAACGGAGCGACAACTATTCCTGAACAAGTAGCTACTACGAATGACGCAGATATCCCTCAGATGCCTATATATTCGGCAAATGATTTCGAGGCTCCTATTTCTAATGAAGCAAGTAGTGGAGTGTCTGAATCTCAGAGCGAACCATATATTGTTGGACAATATGGATTTAATGAAGAGAATGCAGCGCCCGATTATCAGCAAGGCTATCAAGATGCACAAACTCAAGTTCCATATAATTCATATGGTGCGGAGTCTTTTGAGATGCCTAACCAGAACCAGAATGCTAATTATGGATATCAGACTCAACCTCAACAGCAATATGATGCGAATGCTTATCAACAGTATTCTGATCCTAATGCCGCGTATGGACAAGGAGCATATGATTATCAGAACCCTGTTCAAGGGAATCCTGTTGCTAACGATTATGCTGTCGATTCCAATTCAACTGGCACAAATGAGGATGATTGGATTAACAATATTCTAGGCATTGATGAAGATGCCTTTGGTGCTGGCGCAAGTGCTCTAGGAGGTGAGGCTGGAATGAGTAACGGATACTATCAAAGTGGCAATTCGTCAAATCCATACGGACAAAACGCGCCAAGAACTAATTCTGGTCGTCCAGGTGGAAGTCATCCTTCTAGTGGTTCTGGAAGAGGCGGTAATGGTGGGAATAAGAAGTATTTTGGATTAACTCGTAACGGTATTATCTTTATAGGTATTGTAGCAGTAGTTCTTATTTGCTTTGTTATTGTAATTTCGCTAATTGTTAAGGCTTGCGCTGCTGATGATAAGAAGAAAAAGTCGGAGGAAACTTCTACAACTACCGCGACAATGCAGACAGTTGAGACAACTCCACCTGTAATTGACCCGGCAGCTCCAATAGGAAGATTTGTATTCTCAACGAATATCGGATATCGTACGTATAGAGACCTTCTATTTAATGTTTATAACATCCAAATTGAAGACTCTTCCGATGCAAGAATAGCTATTATTACTACTTATAATGGACTCGATGCCTCTTATCTTCCACAGGCCGGTGACATTCTTCTTCTACCTCCAGTAGAGATGATTAATGGAGCAATGGCTGTTACGACATTTGGCTCAACGGCTGCTGCTCCAACTGGTGGAGTTACTGGTGAACCTTCTATCGGCGATTCTAGTTCTTCAGGAACAGGGGACACAACTACAGGAGTGTCGCCAGAAGTGTCACAAACGACTGCTGCTGGAACCTAAGTAATTTTCTTTTTGCGGTTTTTAATTAGGGTCGCTCTGATATATTTCGGAACGACCCTTTTTATAGCAAAAAGCTTGTTCACAAATACTTCGAAAGCGTGTAAAATCATATAGTTATTGTAAATTGATATAACGGAAGAGGAACACAAAATGCATAAGAAACTTTTTATACCTGGTCCTGTTGAAGTTGGACAAGATGTGTTGAACAAAATGGCAACTCCTTTGATCGGTCATAGAACTAAGGATGCTATTGCTTTGCAACAGAGTATATCTGAGAAGTTACAGAAGGTAATGAGAACTCAGAATACTATAATTCTTTCAACATCATCCGGAAGTGGTCTTATGGAAGGCGCTGTTAGATGCTTCACAAAGAATCGTGCAGCTATATTTTCGATAGGTGCCTTTGGAGATCGTTGGTATAAGATGTGTGTTGCCAATGGCGTAGAAGCAGATTTGTTTAGTTCCGAATTGGGACAAATTACTACACCAGAGATGCTTGAGAGTGCACTAAGTACCGGAAAGTATGATTTAATTACGATTACTCACAATGAGACAGCTACTGGAATTCATAATCCTTTGAAGGCTTTGTCTGAGATTTATAAGAAGTACCCAGATGTTATAGTTTGTGTCGATACAGTATCTTCTATGTCAGGCGATGATATCCCTGTTGATGAGCTGGCAATTGATGTTTGTATAACATCTTCACAGAAGTGTCTTGGACTTCCTCCAGGATTGGCTATTGCAGCTGTATCTGATAGAGCTGTAGAGAAGGCTAAGACAATTAACAACAGAGGTCTATATTTTGATTATGTTGAGTTAGTTAAGTTTGTTAAGGAGAAGCCATATCAGTATCCTTCTACACCTTCTATTTCACATATGTTCGCTTTGGATTATCAATTAGATAAGATTCTTGAAGAAGGTATTGAGAATCGATACAAGAGACACTGCATGTTAGCTCAGATTGTTCGTGATTGGGCAACAAAGAATTGCGAATTGTATTCAGATCCAGAGAATCTATCAGTTACTGTTACATGCATTACAAATACACTTGGAATTTCTTTCTCTGAGCTCAATAAGGCTATGGGAGAGAGAGGATACCTAATCAGTAATGGTTATGGTGCTTTGAAGGATAAGACTTTCAGAATAGCACATATGGCTGATACTACTGAAGAAGAGATCAGAGAGCTCCTTAAGAATCTCGATGAGGTTATTGTGGAGTTGAAGGCGGCACAAGCAAAGTAATTAACTACTAATGGAGGTTTGCGTTATGAAGATTCTAGTTACAGAGAGCATAGCAGAGGATGCTATTAATTATCTTAAAGATGAAGGGTTCGAAGTTGAAGAATATCTTGGACATAAGCAAGATGAGATTGAAGAGTACATTAAGGGCTTCGACGGACTAATTGTTCGTTCAGCGACAAAGGTTAATGAGACTTTACTTGCTAATTCAGATTGCTTGAAGGTTGTAGGTCGTGCTGGAAATGGTATCGACAATATCGACGTAAAGGCTTGCACAAACAAGGGTGTTATTGCAGTCAACACTCCAGAAGCTAACATCATGGCTGCTGCTGAACTTGCGGTAGCTCATGCATTTGCGATTTTTAGAAACATATGCGTTGCTAATGAAGGTGTTCATAATGACGATTACAGACGTGGAAATTGGATTGGTAACGAGCTAGAGGGCAAGACTGCAGGTGTTATAGGACTTGGACGTATTGGTTCTATTGTTGCTAGAAAACTCAAGGGAATTGGAATGACAGTTATTGCTTACGATCCACATATTCCACAGGAGAAGTTTGATAAGGTTGGCGTTAAGAGATGTAAGGATTTAGAGGAACTGCTGAAGGAGTCTGAGCTAGTTGCGCTTCAGACACCAAAAGATA